>Ga0070749_10002382_pt1 | contig 12625 bp, 8 predicted proteins | sample VirMetDEL_Nov_18_FD_75180 | JGI IMG/M metagenome (GOLD analysis project Ga0070749, IMG submission 75180) | Aqueous microbial communities from the Delaware River and Bay under freshwater to marine salinity gradient to study organic matter... | ecosystem: Environmental > Aquatic > Marine > Coastal...
AACGCTTATGGCGTGCGTGGTGCAACCCAGCAGAACGTCTTCAACTACATCCAGCTGAACATGCCCTCTGTGAAGCAGTGGGAGTTTCAGATCGAGCCTTACTCCGGCTGGGAGATCCGCAACACCAGTGTCGGGACATTGTATGTACTAGAGGCAAGCCTCACTACCAGGCAGACGGTCACCGAGGTTGGCGGTGTCACTGTGATCTTCAACGGCACCTCAGTTGCTCAATCAGCCGACACGTTTGCCATCCCCACCGGCAGGCGCAAAGCAAGCAAGGGCAGCCTGACTTACCCGAGAACGGATCCGACCGACTTCCCCAACGGCGACCTGTCCTACATCGACACCTGGGGCAAGCTGGCCGAGGCCTTTATCTACGAAGAGATCCAGTCCTCAGCTGAAGGCGGCCCCGAACACGAGGTGGTCTACGTCAACGAGATCGTCCCCAACAGTTCAGCCCCGGTCTACGACAACCTGGCTCTGGTGGGCATCAACGTGCTGTCGTCTGTTGAGTGGCAGCAGTTTGGCCAGTTCAGCTGCTACGTGACCGGCGGCAAGATCTGCCGCCGCCTGCGTGCCGCACTTACTACAGGCCCGACGCATCTCTTCCCGGATGTGCTGCTGGATCTGATGACCAACACCACCTACGGCGCTGGTGATCTGATTAAAGACAGCATGATCGATTTCACGGCTTTTACCGCAGCCGCTAACTGGTGCAGCAGCCGGAACTATTTCTTTGATGGGGTGCAAGCTGATCGGGTCAACCTGCGCCAGTGGGCAGCCGACACTGCAGCTGCAAACCTGCTGATCTTTGGCGAAAGCGACGGCAAGTTTTACCTGCGCCCAGCCATCCAGTTCACAGCAGTGCCAATCAAGGGCCTGTTTACCGCCGGTAATATCGTCGAAGGCACCTTCAAGCTCCAATACTTGGAGCCCGAAGAGCGCGAGCCCATCCAAGTCTCGGTGCGCTACCGAGAGGAACGGGCCAGCAGCGACCCTACCAACCCCGGCATTTTCCCCACCGAGCGCGAAGTGTTGGTGCGCGAGGTTGCCCCATTCGGCAACGCCACTGATCCAATTGAAGCTCTGGACTTGTCGGATTACGTGACTAGCCGTAGTCAAGCGGTAGATGCAGCCAAATACATCATCAGGATGCGCCGCATCCCCACCCATGTAATCAGCTTCCGCACCACCCACGAAGGTGCCTTAGCCAAGTTGGGACCAAGCGATTACATCCGCGTCGCAATGGACGAAACCCAATACGACGAGTTCAACAACGGCGTAGTTACAGCACAGGGAGCAGTGATCAGCACTCAAACGTTGTTCCCTGGCACCTACGACGTAATCGCCTGGAACGGCACCGAAGGCACCCCACCAGCTGATACGAGCCTGGTTATCAGCAGCGACGGAACCGCAACGCCTACAGGCGTGGTCTTTACCGTAAAGAAGGTGGGCACGCAGGTGCGCACTTACCAGATCGAGCGCGTAACGCCTGACGAGGAAGGCACCTTTACTATTGAAGCGGTGTACATGCCCACAAATTCCTCGGGAGTTCTCAAGCTGGCCGAGGTGTTTGATGATGCCGGAAGTTGGGTGATTGAGTAATGCCAGTTGCATTCCCGAACATTGAGCCCACCAGCAGGAACTTTGTAGCTCCGCGCTGGCCTACCACTGGACTAACCACGCAGTCCGGGGTTACTACCCGCCGTTTGTGGGGTAGCCGCCCAAGTCAAGCGCAGCTTCAGCTGCAGTTCAACAACATTAGTGATGATAATGCGGCGTTAATTATCGCAGCTTACAACAACGCAAAAGGTGCAACAACAGATCTGTTATTGCCCTCTCTGATTTTCAACGGCGCCTCAGCCAACCTCCGAGGCTGGCTAGATACGACATCAACCGGGGCAGGGATGCTGTGGTTTTTCACTGAACAGCCACCAACCGTGGAAAGTGTCGCCCCAAATCGCTCGAGCGTGAGGGTGAACCTTGTGGCTGAACTTAGACTGACTTAAACCACAGCGGACCGATGGCCGTAAAGACCAGCGCCACGGCGCTACTGAAATTCAAGCTAGCTAGCGCTTCCACCTTTACCACGATCGCCAAAGTGCGCGACGTGCGCCTGGACATCAGTCGCGATGCCCTGGAAACGACAGGTGTGGGTCAAACCGACCGCACCTACGCCTACGGCATCCGCAGCACCAGCGGCAGTGGCACGCTTCTGTATGACCCGAACGACAGCGCTACCACTGATCTGATGCAGCAGATCCTGGAAGACAGCGAAACGCTATCGGGTGTGCAGCTGGTACTGAATAATGCCACCAGCGAAGGCACGATTTCTGGTGACGCGCTGATTACAGCTGTCGGCCCGAGTGTGAGCGCCGGTGATCTGATCTCTATCCCGATCAGCTTCACGATTTCCGGCAAGCCTACCGGTTCCTTCTAATGGCACTTCTCGGCAACGGCGGCATCCTCGAACTGAGCCGAGAGTGGCCAGATCCGATGGCGCTTGCCGAGACGGCCGTTATCCATTCGACCACACCCTCCCGTATCAGTCTCGGTAATACCGATTACTGGACTGGTGATCGGATTATCCTTAACTTTCCGGGCGGTTCACCGTTTAGCACAGGTAGCGCTAGCGGTGCTGGTGTTTATTTCGGTAGCATTTATGTGCTCAGCCAAGCCCGACAACACGTAACAGGACCAAATGCCAATTATTATCAAGTCGATAACTCGGTAAACTTTTACGATACAGGCACCATAACCAACGAAACTGATGGATACATCAACATAGACCAACTAGGCAGAATAAGACTATTCAACTCGGAACTCGCAGCTTACAATCTCGATACCAGCAACGAAGTACTTTTAAGTCCTTTCGCTAACGGAAACTTTGTAGTAGCTCGCTACAGCAGCGATCCGTCCTACCTCGCAGCGGTGGCTAGTGCAGCGCAGAGCATTGAAGGTTTGGCGCTGCCCAACGAAAGCCAGCTGCTCGAGGATGTGATTGCTGTACCAGCGGCCATCACCGCAATTTCGGAAGATCCAGACTCCCGAGGATGGCTCATCCAAGCCGAACTGACCGAGTGGGCGCTTGATGTAGACGCATCCAACCTCGATATGACAGCTATCGGCGAGACCTTTGGCGAGAACGTCAAGGCTGTGGTTCGCGGAGCGGGTTCACTGCAGTTCCTATTGGACAACACGCTCAAAGATGGTGACGAGACAAGCACGACGCTGCTGCGCCTAGTGCTGATCACCGAGCGCGTTGCAAAAGCAAGCGCAAGGTTCTACCTGTACAAAGACCGCACACCCGCTACGCCACAGATCGGTAATACTGCATACTACGGCTGCGATCTACTACTAACCAACTCGCGAATCAATGTAAGAGCAGACGAGCTCATTGCTGGTTCTACCGATTTTGTTGTTAGCGGCGAGATCAACCTACGGTTTACCTAGGAAGCGTCGGTAGACTTCTGGCAGATAGTGACTGATGTGGCGTGGCTTCCCTTGAGCTTGCTGGTGCCGTTGGCTCCTTAGACAACATCAACGCCACGCAGGCAGAGTTCCGAGCGCAGATCGCCACGCTCAATGACCTGATGCGTCAGGTAGCGGGCGTCGCCAACATTGCAGCGGGCAGTACCCAACAGGTAGACCCTCTTACAGCGCCTTTTACGCTGTACGTCAACCCATATACCGGTCAAGACACCTTTGCTGGCGGTAGTTACAACACCTATGAAGCACCGCCTGGTAGTACCGACGAAGAAATTATCGAGGCCAAGCTAAAGCGCCTGGATCAACAGCGTCTTACCTGCGGCTTCAGCCCCCAGCGCCCGTTCAAAACGATCAACCGTGCGGTAATCGAGGCCGCGATCATCACCAGCAAGAACTGGTACACGATCACAGATCCCAAGGCACACCTCGACTGCGTGTCGATCATCCTTGCGCCTGGTGTCCACACGGTCTACAACGACCCCGGCAGCGGCACGCCGATCACCTGGGTCGATGGCTACGAGCCGACACCAGAGGAGCTGATCAAGTACAACCCAACCAACGGCGGTATTTTGCTGCCACGCGGATGCTCACTCTGCGGCCCTGACCTCCGCAAGTGCACATTCCGTCCGACCTATGTGCCGACTCCTGCCGATGAACTGGCAGACCGCAGCAACCGCAGCGAGATCTTCAAGGTCACTGGCACTGGCTACTTCTTTGGCTTCACGTTCTTCGACAAGATCAACAGCACCAGCAGCCACCACCTGCTGTCGGCATTTGGTTTCGCCAGTCAGCCAGAGCTGGACGATTTCTACACCAAGATTCGTGCCTACGTCGGCAGCCCAGCCAACCTCAGCAATGCGCTGACTGTCACTCGCCCGACCGAGTACGAGATCGTCGGTCCGATCGACGACACTCCAGATGAGGACTGGGACACCACCCAGTCAGCCTCCCCTTATATCTTCAACTGCTCGGTCCGTTCCGAGTACGGCATGGGTGGCATCCACGCAGATGGCGCCAAGGTCGAAGGCTTGCGGTCAATGGTTACCGCCAACTTCACCGGCGTTTCACTGCAGCGGGACATGTCCAGCTGGGAGTTGTACAGCGGCGGCACCTGGATTCATATGCCGAACTACAGCACCTACATCAGCAGCGACCCGAACGACGTTCGGATGAAGCCGACGCGGCGTAGCTACCACATCCGCGCCATCAACAACGCCTTCATCCAAGAGGTCTCGATCTTCGCCATTGGTCAAGGTATCCACCACTCCACCGAGAGCGGCGGTGAAGTCTCGATCACCAACAGCAACAGCTCCTTCGGCGGTTGCGTTGCCCTTGCGAGTGGCTATAAATCCACAGCTTTCGACCTGGATAAGGAATGGCGCTTTGCGTACTTCAAGGTTCCACTCAACATCAGCGAAAAGACAGGCAACGTCCAGAAGTTTTTCCTTGGCACAGTAGGCAGCTATGCCGATGGTCAATTTCGTTTTGATCTAAACGAAGCATTGGTGGCAGCTTCCGGGTCAACCACTTTGCCGGAAATCCTTGGAAGTTTGGGCTATAGCCTTAGGGAAGATAGTTACATCTGGGTTGAAAATCCAAACGGAACTGATTGGAGAGCACCGCTTGCAGCAAGCGCATGGACAACAAGTGATCCTGACCGCATTTTTCTTAAAGATGCATTGCAAGATGAAGGAGGACTTAGCCCCGGTATTCCACAAAATGCCAGCACCAACCGCGCAGTAGGTCGCCGCGTTTACATCCGCCGTTTGATCGATAATCGCACGGCATCAGAACGCCGTTTGGCAATCGGCCTGTTCGCTACTAAACCGCCAACACGCTTGGTGCAGCGCGAGTACGTCCTCCAGCTGGATCCCACGCCTCCAGTTCTTGTCGGCGATGTTGATCCGTTTGTCAATGGGACTTTGCCCCTAAACGATCCGTTGATCGTAACCACAATCTCATCGCTTGACTTTGACACATCGATTTACCCTCAATTCGCTCTCGGTGGCACCTATAAAACCCAAGAAATACAATTACGTCGCAGCAATCCAGATATTACCTATGCCAACAGCACTTTTTACCGCGCTGGTACTACAGTCAAATTCAGCGAAAAGCATTTCACTGCATTACGTGACCTAACAACACCCGCGAGTGGTGGTCCAACCGATACGGACTGGCAAGAGAGCTACGTCCACATGCAAAGTGCTTACCAAGCAGACGAAAAGCTCGACAATGAAAGCTACACACTGATACTTGATAACGACACAGAAAATCTACAGAGCAGTACAACGCTTGGCTTTGACTTCGCCACGCTTTGGACTACAGGCAGTCCTGATGCCGTTGAAGCATCTATTCAGGATCAGTACCAAAGCAGCAATGATTATCAGGGTGCTTACTCTTTGCTGCGAAAACTTGGTTTTAGTGAAGCCGCTTCTCACGCAGCATTACAGCCTCGTGTTAGCGCTGACCGCCGCCGCGACGTAAACAACACCACGCAGTTTCCCACCGCCCCCTCAGGTGGATTGGCTACTGCACGAGATTGCTGGGCTGCAGAATTTCGCCGTCCTTCAGTGTTGCGCTTGTTTGCACACGCTTTTGAATGGGCTGGAACACTTAACTACTCAAAAGGCTTCCCCGCAGCACAGCAAACACTTACTGCACTAAACAAATTTAATTACTACTTTACAAACGAGCTTGGTGGCCGAGTATTTCCGTCAGGCTTTAACGAAGAGGGATTCATCGTTAAGAGCACCGGCATTGAAGATCTAAGCACGGGCCAAACGCAAACACTAACTTCACTTGCAAATGTAGAAGAAGATCCACTTACCGAGTTTCCGAATGGCATCTCGGCACAAGGCGAAAGCTTCTTCAATGACATCAATATATCTGGTACAGCAACTTTCACCTTAAGCGCTAATCTGTCAACTTCGGAGTCACCACTTGGCCCGGTTTCATTGGCAACGCTGGCGGATATTGAAGGCACAGCAATTCCAGCAAACGATGCGGCGCTACTTGACAATAATCAACCCAAGGTAATTACCAATCTCGGATTGAATTACTGGCGCGACTACAACTCGCTGCTCAGCGCCAAGGTTTTCAGTTTCGAGGTCGGGACAGACTCCGATGAGATTCCGGTTGCCGGGCTACTCGGTCGCCTCGCTTTCGTGGATGAGTGGTGCGGATACGCCCAAGGTGGCGGTAGCGTTACGCAGCTTACGGACAAAACCACAGGCGTGGAGCTAAACACGCCATGCGGCCAAATCACATTGAACGCCGCATCATTGGCGGCAGACACAGCAGTCGCCTTTACACTTACCAATAGCCAGATCTCTCCACAAGATGTCGTTGCGGTCAGCATCAAATCCGGCGCAACTGCTGGAGCCTATGCAGTCAGCACATTGGACATCGCCAGCGGATCGGTGAAGATCGTTCTGCGCAACCTGACGGCAGGCGCATTGTCTGAGGCCGTCGTCCTCAACTTCGTGATTATCAAGTCCACCACCACCGCCTGATCCGATGGCCATCAAGGAACTTTTCTACGACCAACGCCCTGTAGTTCTTTTTGACCCGAGGGCGGCGGGGCGCATTGACGCCAGGTTTAATTACACGCGAGATAGCCTCGCAACCTATGTAAACGAAGCCGGCGTGCTTAGCTATGCCGGCGCGAACGAACCCAGGCTGGAGTACGATGCAGTCACAGGAGATCAAAAAGGTCTTTTTCTAGAAAAACAATCGACCAATTTTATTACAGACAGCGCTGGTACTACCGGATATTCGGTCTCTAACGCTACTTTTACGCAAGACGCAACTGTCCTTGCTCCCGATAGGACTTCCTTCGCAAACAGACTGACAAGCACAATAAGCCCCGGCACGGGGGCAGTTGTTATCACTAGCCCTAATAATACTGACGGTATAGACAAAAGGCTTTCTGTATTTTTGAAAGCAGGCACGTACAATTACGTCCGTTTAAGTAGAAATAGTGGAGGTAACGCTTCTTTTTCCGTTCAGATTGATTTGAACACTGGAGCAACAATCAGAAACTTACCAGACTCTGTACCTGAGTACATAGTAAATGTTACTAGATACCCAGACAACTGGTATCGACTGGAAGTGACAATGCCCGATCGTACGTTACAAAACTTCGCTCTTTTTTTAACAGATTATATTGGCAACTTAGATGCCGGCGCAGGCACAAGCCTAGGTAACCCAGACGTTGGCGAATACGTTTACGTCTGGGGCTGCCAATATGAAGATGCCCTAGATGTAGGACTAAAAACCTCTTCCTACATTCCAACATTTGGTACGGCAGCCACTAGAGAATCCGACCTGTTGAGCGTCTCCAAAGACCTACCTACTACAGGCTCGGTCTACATTGATTCCCAGTCTGTTACAACACTCCCCAACCAAAGTTTGCTATCTATAAAAAATAGCACTAACCAAAAGATTGACTTAGCACTGCTTTCTAACGCTAATACATTTAACTCTACTTCTCTACTGGCTAACTACAACGGTAACAACAAAGTAACGCTGCCCCTGCCAGTCCCGACAGAAAACCGAGAACGTAATATCGTTACCTGGGGCACTAACAACTACCAGTACGGGCTTACGGGATCACGATTTGCGCCTTCGCTTAGCAGTTCTGTACCCTCTAATCTTAATTTTCTAAGCATCGGAAGCGATTCTGTAGATCCCACTAAAGCTATTACCGGCTACATCAACAACGTCTATTTGTGGAATGGTGAACTAAGCCCCTCACTTGCAGAAGCGCTGGTTCGGAACGAAATTGACGTAATTAACGCCGATACTTTTGTCCCGGCCGGTCCAGCTGGCTCTCTTAGTTTTGTCATCAATACCCAAGGCGCCGGAAATACCGGCGATAAAGTATTCGCATTTCCGGCTGCAAGCGTCGCAGACGACAACGACATCGTTATTACCTGGGGCGATCAAACCGAGTCCGGCCTCGAAGGAACCGCAGCGGAAGTAGGTGCACCCGGCTTAGAAAAGACCTATCCATCCGCTGGTATCTACTCAGTTTTTGTTGAAGGGCAGCTAGAGAACATTCAATTTGCGAACAGCGCAAGCGCACCTGATTTACTTCAGATCGTCAGGTGGGGAACCACTGCAAATGGAAATGACGTGTTCCTTAGCCCGAGCACAATGCGTGACGCTTTTTACGGATGCACACAATTAGATTTTTCTAGCACTGCCAAAACCACCAACCTGCCCAACACCAGTGCAGTTACCGATTGGTTTCAAGCTTTCCGAGATTGCAATAGCATTAGTGGAATTTTCCCATCTTTTAACTTTAGCTCGGCAACTACGCTTCAGAACGCTTTTGTTAATTGCAGCTCATTGACATCTTTCGCTGCGGTAGGCAACCAAACGCAAAACGTAACTAACTTCCAATCTGCTTGGTCAGGGTGTTCAGGCTTAACAACTTTTCCGCTAATTAATACACAATCTGGTACAAATTTTAGTAGTGCATGGTTCGGCTGCTCAAGTTTGAGCATTTTCCCGGCAATTAACACGTCTTCAGGAACTACTTTCGGCAGCACCTGGAGAAACTGCTCTGGTTTAACAGAGTTCCCCGCCTTGATTACATCATCTGGAACATTCTTCCAATTTACTTGGGCCGGCTGCAGCAATCTGGGTACGACTAGCGGAGGCACATTTCCAAATATAGATACATCCTCAGCTACTAATCTGCAATATACCTGGCAAAATTGCTCATCACTTACATCATTCCCTGCACTTACTACAACAGCTTGTACCACTTTTACTGCCGCTTGGAATGGCTGCAGTGGTTTAACTGCTTTCCCCAATATCGATACATCCAACGCTCTGGATTTGAGCCAAACTTGGAATGGCTGCAGTGGTCTACTTGCTTTTCCAGCGCTAGTAACATCTTCTTGTACTAACTTTACTCAAACATGGAACGGCTGCAGTGGGTACAGTGCATTTCCTAACATTGATACTTCATCTGGCACTAAATTTTATTCAGCTTGGCAAGGCAATAGCGGCTTAACCGCCTTTCCTGCTCTTGACTTCAGTGCTGCTGTTGGAACTCCTGCAGACGTGAACGCAGGCTTCAAAATCGCTTGGAGAAACTGCACGTCACTAGCAACTTTCCCGGCTAATCTTTTCGATTCAACCGCTTGCACAGAATTTGAGCAAGCTTGGACTAACTGCGATTTAACCGCACAATCCATCGAAAACATCCTTGTTTCCATCAACACAGGAAGCGTCAACAATGGCAACACCGTCAATGGCGACATTGGCCTTAACGGCGGAACTAACGCCGCGCGGTCTACCTGGTCGGTAACTGCCGAAAACGCGGCCCTTGCACTAGAGGGTCGCGGCTGGAACATTGACAGCAACTAATTCGCCATGACTGCTACCACCTTTCTGCGTTTCCCTGATGAAGCCACCTTCATCAGTTCCTGCGAAACCGCCGGCTACTGGATTACAGAAGAACCAGAGCGCCCTTTGCTCTTGTCCCACAAACACACCTTCGACGTAATCGGCACCATCACCGAGGGCGGAGAATGGGATCCTGAAACCGACGAGGTAATCGTGCCTCCCGTTGTCCTCGACGGCTGGCACGTAAACGCCAAACTGCCCGAGCTACCTAACGGCTGGGACACCTACGTTGTCCACCCTGCTACACCAGTACGTGTTTTCGCAGGTGACTGACCGCTACTTGACCACGATCGGCGCGGTGTTGGCAGTGCTCACAGCAATTGTGGGCACCACGCTTGCCATTGAAACGCGCTACGCCAAGAGCGCTGAAGTAAAGGCTCAGCTGGAAGAGTACTACGCCAAGCAAATCAAGCTGCGCATCCTCGAGATCGACCTAAAACCTGAGCCGACCCCTGCCGACAGAGCACTAAGGCAGTATCTTTTACAAGAAGTCAACAAGACCAATGGCAGTTAAAGCTAAGACTGGTACGGGTCGTATTGAGCACAAAGAGGGCAAACCTAAAATGACCCGCCAGGGTAACGGCACACGCAGCCGCCCTCGGGGTACACGTAAACTGCGGCGTGGTCAAGGTCGGTAGTATGTAGCTGAAGCCATTGCGGCCATGATTGAAGTCATCGCGGCAGTGGCCGGAGCATCCATTTCAGTTGCCGCAATGACTGCGGCGAGCTCAGGGCGACGAAACGAAGCAGCGCGCGACGCCGTGATCAGACTCACGAGCGCGGTAGAGCATATAGGCACTCAGCTCGAGGTCTTACACCATGACATCAAAGAAGACAGAAAAGAGACTTTCAGCAGGCTTTCGACTGTAGAGCAACGGGTATCTAAACTGGAAGGGAGACCTAACCCTTCATAGCCATGGATCCGACCACCGCAACTGTCCTGGCGATTCTGGTAGCAGCAGGCAGCGAGATAATCACCCTGCTTCCCATCAAGGAAAACAGCTGGGTTCAGCTTATTATCAAAGCACTTAAAGTAGTATTCCCAAAGCGCTGATTATTAAGCCACGCATAGATTCAGCAATTGATGCTTGGTCAAAATCGCAGCTCGTAGAAGATAAACCCGTCATAATCACCGAACCTTTAGACGACAATCTCCAAACAGGTGAAAGTCGAAAGCTAGGAGGTGCTATCAGAATTACTGCTAAGTGGAAACGCTCCGAAACAGAGCGATAGACTGAAGTAACGCTGACGGGGCATCGTGCAAAAAGTCATTAGTGGGGACCGCTGGGAGGAGGTCTACGTCCGATCGGATGCCAATCAACCGCTGCTAACTACGGAAGGCCTAGCCGTCCCCGAGCACGACTACATCGAGCTCAGCTACACCGGCAGTAATCTGACAGGTGTCATCTACAAGTCCGGCGGAACCTGGGATACGGGCACCGACACCTACAGCGGTGGTGACACGGTAGCCACGCTTGAACTTGTTTACGACGGCTCGAACAACCTGCTGAAAGTAGCGAAGGTTTAAGCCATGGCCTACAAGTTCAACCCCTTCACTGGCACATTTGACGAAGTAGGCACTGGCGGTGGCGGCGGTGTACCCGACCCGTTGACGCTGAACGAACTCACCGTCAACACTCTCCTTACTGCCGACCACATCCACGGCAACCTGGCCGGCAGCGTCTACATCCACGTCAAAAACACCGACTCGGTGCAGCTTGACGCCGGCACGCCGTTTTATATCACTGGCACAGTTGGCGCCAGCGACCGCGTAGAAATCCAAGCCGCCGACAGCGCCATCCCCGCCAAAGGCCCCGCAGTGGGCGTCCTAGAAACCACCCTCGCAGTAAACGGCGAAGGTAACGGCGTCATCCTCGGTGAAATCTTCAACTTTGACACCGCCACCCCCGGCTGGAGCACCAACGACGAACTGTATGTCGCTAACGGCGGCGGCCTGACCAACGTCAAGCCAACAAGCGGCTACCGCCAGATTGTCGCCTACGTCGGCCGCATCCAAGCCAGCACTGGCACGCTAATCCTTACCGGCACCAGCATCGACCCAGTTGCTGGCTCGAACGGCCAAATCCAGTTCAACGACAACGGCGGCTTCGGCGCCGATACCACCCTCACCTTTGACAAAACCACCGACCAACTTACGGTCGGCGGCGACATCAACCTCGACAGCGGCGGCATCTTCTCAACCACGATTCAATCAGTCACACCAACCGCCAACCGCACAATCAGCTTCCCAGACCAAACCGGCACCGTCGGCCTGGTCTCTGGAGCAACCGGCAACATCCAGTACAACAATGCTGGTGCGCTCGCAGGCAGCGCCAAGCTAAACACCGAGCTTGACTGGACCAACGCAGTTGGTACTTACACCGGCCTCAAAGTCAACATTGACGACGGTGCAGGCGGCGCCCCACTCGGCACCGGAAATTTACTTGATCTACAAATCAACGGCGTCAGCAAAATCAAAGCTGATTTCCCTAATGTTAACGGTCCTCGTATTGTATTTACATCTTCAGGTGCTAATGCTACTGGAGTTTTCTCATCAGGATCAAACAGTAGATATTACGGCTGGTATGCGGGTATACCTGTAATTGGCGTTGATTTTATAGGTCTTTGTATTGGTTCAGGTGCTCTGCCAACATTTTTTGGCACTACTGCTACTAGTGGAAACAGAGACACAGCTTTGCGCCGCACAGCTGCTGGT
>Ga0070749_10002385_pt1 | contig 12609 bp, 11 predicted proteins | sample VirMetDEL_Nov_18_FD_75180 | JGI IMG/M metagenome (GOLD analysis project Ga0070749, IMG submission 75180) | Aqueous microbial communities from the Delaware River and Bay under freshwater to marine salinity gradient to study organic matter... | ecosystem: Environmental > Aquatic > Marine >...
GATCGCAAGGCAATATTAGAGACTTTTGATTTTGTCGATGAGGTTATTATCTTTGATGAAGATACTCCATACAAAACGATTCAGAAGATTGCTCCAGATATTATAACTAAAGGTGGAGACTATGAAGAAAAAACTGTGGTTGGGAATGATTTAGCTAAGATTATAATCATCCCCTTTGTAGAAGGTTATTCTACAACAAATATTTTGGAGAGAGTGAATGGTTGAAAGATTAAATGGTAAAGTAGATAAGGCATGGGGTCACGAACTTATATTTGCTACAAATGAAAACTATTGTGGTAAAATGTTATGTTTTTCGAAAGCAGGTAATAAATTCTCTATGCACTTTCATAGAGAAAAAGATGAAACATGGTTTGTTCTTAAAGGTTCATTTAAGTTAAATATCATAGAAACAAAAACTTCAAATCAAGTCGAGACAATACTAAAAACTGGACAAGTATGGAGAAATCTTCCTCTTGTACCGCATCAACTTACCGCACTGGAAAACGATTCAATCATAATTGAAGTATCTACAGCAGATAGTGTAGAAGATAATTATAGAATATTACCAGGAGATAGCCAGAATGGGTAGATTTTCTTCTACATCAAATCCGCAAAGTCAACCAGCACCTCAACAAAATATACCTTCGTATGGAACAACTCCGTATGGAGGATATGGCGCTGGTCCTGGCGGAATGCAACAAATGTCGCCGCAGGATATGCAACGAATGCAGATGCTGCAAGAGATGCAAAATACTTGGCCAAATCAATTTCCGAAACCAGTTGTTGGATTAGATAGAGACGGAACAATTATTCAGGATATGGGTGAGTATATTACAAGAGCCGATCAGGTTGCGCCTATACCAGGAAGTCTAGAAGCGATTAGGATGATTCGCCTCAAAGGTCATAAACTTATGATTCTAACTAATCAGGGCGGTATCATTAAGAAGCAACAGACGCACGAACAAGTAGAATCTGTGCATCAACATTTAATGCAGATTTTTGCTGAAGCAGGTATATTTTCTATAGATGGTTTATACTACTCAGAATCGTCTCTTAAAAATGATTATTTTGCCAAACCTAACATCGGAATGTTTGATCGTGCTAGAAAAGAAAACGGTATGAATTGGAAAGAAGGATGGTATGTGGGTGATAGTATAAGAGATCTGAAAGCTGCTGAACGAGCCAATGCTAGACCAGTATTAGTTCTCACAGGTCATGGAGAAGAAACACTCAAGAAGCTTGATACCTTTGCTAATCGCGAGCTGAAAAAGAAAACAAAGGTATATCCTAATCTTCTAGAATTTGCAAAGGAACTTTGATGTTTTTAGTAACTGGAGGATATGGATTTATTGGTTCTAATCTCATTTACACATTAAACAATCGTGGTATAACTGACATTATTGTTGTTGATGATTTATCAGATGGCAGCAAGATGTTAAATTTAGCTAATTGTGAATATTCTGAATATTATGATGTAGACTCTTTCTTTAACGAATTTAATAATTGGGATAGAATAACATATATTTTTCATGAAGGAGCAATATCATCTACCAGAGAGTATGATGGTAAACTCATCATGAAAAGAAATTATGAATTTAGCAATAAACTATTTGCTAAATCATTTGCAAATAAAATACCATTTCAATATGCTAGTTCAGCAAGCGTATATGGTAGTGTTCCAAAAGACTTTTCTATTCCTGAGACTGCACCAACACAACCACAAACTCCATATGCCGCATCTAAATTATTATTTGATAAGAAAATACTTAAACTGATGTCTGCCGAATATTTTAATAGAGTCGAATTTAATATACAAGGTCTAAGATATTTCAATGTTTACGGAAAGAATGAAGAACACAAGTTAGATCAAGCTAGTCCGATAACTAAATTTACCAAACAAGCAAAAGATACTGGTAAGATAAAAATATTCGAAGGATCCGAAAATATCTTTAGAGATTTTGTTTGTGTTGATGATGTAGTTCAAGCTAAACTAGAACTAGCATTTAATAGGATGAACAGCGGAATATTTAACGTGGGAACAGGTAATCCAATCAGTTTTCTGGAAGTAGCAAAACTCATTGCTAGAAAGTATAATGCTAATATAGAAACTATACCCTTTCCTTCAGAATATAAAGAAAAATATCAGTATTGGACTTGTGCTTCTCTTAATAAATTGAGAGAAGCTGGTATAGGTACATACTTTAGAAGCGTTGATGAATTCTTAAATTAAAAGGGGGAACTAGTCCCCCTTATTTTTTTATTCTACGGTTTCTTCAGTTTTAGATTCATCAGAATCAGTATCTGGCTCAGGTTCTACAACTGGTTCTGGATCAGGAATAGTCTTAGTAACAAGAACTCCTAATTCAGGAAGATACAAATACTTCAGCTTAGAACGATACAAGGTCTTTAGTGCATCATCAATGGTTTCCACTAAAGGATCGCCAGCTAAATTGAAACTTGTGTTGAACAATACAGGAACGCCAGTAATATCCTTAAATCTTTTGATTAGATTATAATAGTGTTTGTTTTGTTCTTCTGTTACTGTTTGCACACGACAAGTATCATCAACGTGACAGATTGCTGGGATCTTTTTGATTTTGTCTGCAGCAACATTAACAGCATACATCATAAATGGCGAATCTTCCATACCAGCAAGATCAAACCAATCTTTAGCTTCTTCGGCAAGAGCAGAACCTGCGAATGGACGGAACCACTCTCTACCTTTAACAATGTTCACATGATCTTTACCATCATGATCTCTTGGGTCATATAAAATAGAACGATTACCTAATGCTCTAGGACCTGCTTCAGATTTGCCTTGAAAAATAGAAACGATATTTCTATCAGCAATCATCTGAGCAATATGGGCATAATCAACACTTTCAATTTGAACGTTTTCTTTGTGTTCATCAAGTGTTGCTTGCAATTCTTCTAAAGAATACTCCGGACCGTGATACAAAGTTGTCTGTGGAATAATTTCGGTTGATTTGCTGTTTATATGCCAAAATAGTTTAGCCGCACCAATTGCTGTGCCACCGTCATGCGCAATAGGTTCACAGTATAGATTGATATCAGCATCTAGTTGTTTTCGAAAATAATAATTTGCTACACAATTCAGTCCATATCCACCTGCAAGCACAACATTCTTGATTCCAGTTGCTTCAACTGCCTGCTTAATCAAAGCAAGTAAATGACCCTGTGTGTCGCGCTGAATTGTATATGCTAGATTCTTAGCAATTTCTGGAAGTTTACTTGGGTCCGTATGCCATAGTTTAGGATCATCTTTCTGAGCAAATTGCTGATTACGAGATTGATCGATAAACGCTCCTGCTGGATATGAAGGAATGAAAACATCCTTAGATCCTCTTCCATTAAAGAACAAATTAGGAATATTTTTATCTTCTTTACCATAAGGCGCAAGCCCCATAGTTTTACCAGCTTCGATAAAACCAAACCCAAGATATTGAGAAACTGCTTCGTATGATTTTGTCAAAGAAACTGCATCATCAAATATCATATTTTTGTAGTGATGCCGACCCCCACTATTGAATCCATAGGATTTAAACACGGGATTAAATTCGTGCGGATATTTGCAAATGAAAATTGATTCTGTTTCGTATCCTTCGAATTCTGGAGCATTAGGAATTTCTTTTCCTTCTTCGTCTGTAGCTTTGATATTGTGTTTTGAACCAGACCCATCGACAACAAAAGCGATTGCTTCCTCGAAACCGGAATTATAAAATGCACAAGAGGCATGTCCTACATGATGTTCATTTCCAATCCTAGAAACTTTAACATTAGGGTAAAACTTACGAACAAGTGCAGTATAAGAGTCCTCTCCCGTCCAAGGGAGACGATGGTCTTCTTGTCCTGTTCCTGCGATAACCAATTCATCAATATGCCATTTCTTAATGATATCGAGCATACCACGAAATGGATTACCATCATATTTCATTCTAGATAGACGTTCTTCTTCAACATAGTATTTGATCTCACCATCAGATACAAGAGCCGCAGAGCCATTATGTCCTGGATTGATTGCTAAAATATTGTATGCCATATTACTTCACCTTTACTTTTTTGTCAATGTCACTTACAATCAAGTCAAAAATTTCATTAACTTGATCATCAGAAAAATCCATGCAGGTATCATTTAGTCTATCTGCTAGATGACTGTCCAGTCCACAAATTCTGATAGGAGAATATTTTTTCTGACCAGGCTTTTCGTAGATTTGGAAGTAGTCTTGATATGTAGTATTGATTGCATAAGTCGAACCTACAATCACAGTACCAGGCTTATTGAATGCTCTTGCCATGTGCTGACCTACAGAATCGCAGCCAACAAAATAATCAGCCGCTTCAATAATACCTGCCCAACCTCTTAAATCGGTTTGGAGTTTGAACGTGTAATTATCTTCAGGCAAGAAAAATTGATTTTCGGCAAAAAGAATACTAGTATATTTTGTTGATAGTTTTTTAACTAATGCAAGATATGATTTGGGATCAAGAGAGCGAGAACTGTCATCAATAATATCTCCTCTATCAACTCTCGCACTTCTACCAAAAGGCTGAATGACAATAGTGATAGGTTTATTGCCTTGCTGTTGTTTCGCATCTGCGATTACATTTGCCGCAGTTTTTTCTTCATTCTTACTAAGATAGAGTTTTGGAACACCAAGATCAGAATGATCAGATGTTTCATTGATCAATTCATCAAATGCTTCAGCTAAAGAAAGTTTCTGATTGAAATATCCATTAACTCTATAAGGTTCAGGAGAAACTATATCAGCTTCTTTGATATAGAGATCAAAAATACCTTTAGTATCTGGATTATATGTTCTATCTTGAAGGATAGTATTGCCCCAAACAAGATTATCCCATCCACCAATAATAACTCCCCAATCATCATTAGGATGATTTCTACCATACTTTTCTAATGCGGGAATAGCAGCAATGATACGACCAGCATCACCATCCAAATAAAACAATTTTCTAGTCATAATTTCTCCGAATGATTTAGACATAAAAAAGTTGGATCTAACTTTCATATACATTATATATGACAATTAAATAATTGTCAAGTCAGAAAAAACTAAGGGGCTTAAGAGCCCCCTAGTCCTCTTTATATTATATAGTATTTCAGTTTATGAGTCCCAGTAGATAACGACCATACCAGTTCCTGGTGTTCCACACCAGCCACCGCCGCCGCCATAGCCGCCATTACCACAGCAACCGCCACCGCCGGCAAGCACACCACCTTGTCCTGCAAGAGTTCCATCAGAGAACGCCCCAACTGCACCTCCGCCTCCCGGACCACCATCTTGCGCATGGATATAACTGAATGTTGGTGAAATGAAGCATCCATTGCCGCCAGAGCCTTTGATTTGTTTAGTATCAAACCAAGAACATCCTGTTACCTTATCGCCAACATATGTTGATGGATCAGGTCTTGTAGTAATTTTTGCAGCAATTCCAGGATAAGCATAGTAGAATGGTTCATATTGAGGTTCACATCCACGACCACCTCTACCCGGTTTAACTGATTGAATTGCACTGGAATCGATAATACTTACATCAATAGGATTGTTGTCAACTCCAGATACAGTACCACCACCAGAACCATAACTAATATGATATGATGATGCTCCTCCAGCGAGCGGAACAGCACAAGCTTCTAGAACCACACAACCTCGATCTGTCGGCGTGCCGGTATTGAAGCAACAATAACAGCCTCCACCACCACCATATACGGTGATTGTTGGATTTGAAGTATATCCTGATCCAGCACATACAACTTCAATACCAGCAATACATCCACCCGCTTTTTGCTCGAATCCCCACGTGCTGCAATAAAAACAAGCAAATGACATGATAGGACGAACAATTGCTCCTTGTCCACCTCCACCAGTTACACAAAGATATGGACATTCGGTGAAGCAACGACCACCACAAGTCACTAATACACACTTCAGATATCCACCTGATGAAGTGCTTGTAGAACTCGCTGCAACACATGAATTCCAGGTGCCTGCTTTTGCAGTACCAGCACCACCCTGAACCTGAGTTATATCATAACAAGCGCCATCTCTATATGTATACCTATATTTATTATATTCCACCCCAAAAGAACATTGTTTATATCCGTATTGCGCGCAGCCAGTGCATTCCCGATGACTTTTATAGAAGCCATCTGAGTAGAAAAAATCATGCACAAAATGATCATAGTATGTTGGATCGCACAACTGAACTTTGTCGGGGCTCTTGAACACACAACATCCTGTTGCACTATTATCATATTTTGTTCCACACATCATTGCGGACCACAGTCTTTCGTCAGAACCAATACTTCCTAGCATTTCATATTTTAATATTCTAGAATTAAATGGATGACACAGGCATGTTTCGTTGTCTTGTGCGCTTTCGTGGAACAATCCACAAAATATTTCATATATGTTATACAATGGATTATTGTTTACGTTTTTACATGTTGCTGTTACATAGTTATATCCAACACAAATTGGCCAATAGTCGGACCATCCGGAAATACATCCGCATCTTGAGCAAGTGCATCCACAAAAATTAATTGCATAACACATGCACGCTGCTTGGTGCCATACACATCCACAATTTATAGCAAAGATACAAAAAATTGCTGGACATATTGTTCCATTACTACACCATCTAACAATGTCTGGAAGACCAGTCATCGTAAATGGAATTCTATCAGCAGCGCAACCTGACCCACATGCAATTGCAATTGGATTTTGTCCAGGTTTAATTTCACATTCAGAGTAATACTTATAACATGCGCAGTTGCAATTATAAACGACGTCTCCAGACCGATCACAGCTATTACAACCCCATACATTACAATATATCATATTGCTGCCGCTAGTAGGAGATGTTGGTCCACAACAACCAAAACATATCCCATTAAATACTTTTCCAGTTAAAATGCTGTGAGAAAAATGTCCTGACAAGTGGTCTTGCGGATTAGATAATCCCATTCCTCCAGCCAAAGGAGATACGACTGGATATGTGAAATATAGATTATTATCAATTGCAAAGTTATTAGTACACAGTGATGGATATTCCCATACATATGTGCCTGGACAATTATTACACTGATATACAGAATTACTGAATCTAAAGTAATCGGTACAACTTACGCACGGGCAAGTGCAACCACTTGGTGTACCGGAGATACAGACACAGTAATAGCAAGGAGTAAATGGCAATCGATAGCTGCCGCATGCTCTACACCAATTACATTCCGTTTTATTCCATAGACTGCAGTTAAATGTTCTAGAACAGTAATAACAGCAAAGAGTGCCGTCACATCCAGTTCTAGGCATTATACATTTTGTATATGTTGCATCACTAAGAGTAGAAACACCATTACTGTAATAATTTCCCGCTGAACTACCACCAAATTTCATATTTTCTGGACAAACAATATTAGAATTTATTTTAACATAATACGATCCGTCCTCAAAAAGACAGGTGCAACTGCCGTTGCAGCCAAGATTATAACTATCTGTAACGCCCGTGTCTTTCCTTACACAAAACACCCCTTTGTAGCAGCAGGAACAGCAGCACCACAGAGGAGCATAAGCTCCCATGCAAGAACAAAACATGTCTTGATCACCAGTAGCATGAGTTCCACAAAAACTTCCAAGCTGATTATATCCTACGGTTCTATGAGTAATTCGAAGACATTCATCAACACAATACCTTACCGCCATACAACCGTTTGTGCCGGACATCCCATACATACTATCATTGAAGCATCTATTCATGTGAGTGGCAGCTGCTAATGGGCTATACGTTAAAAATTGATATCCATACAGACTTGCACAAGTTGGATCGCAAAACAGCCCGCAATTGATATGAGTTTCATAGGCAGTGATGCAACAGGGTTCGTACGGGGTGCAGCAGAGTATGCAAAAGCTAAGACATTTGATACAACCTGCCGGACTGCCGACACAAAGCGCGCCTTGGCAAATACATGTAGCATAACACAAATCGTTTACATCCGCGCCAGTGCTATTAAAAGTTCCAGAGTAATCACTTTGTGAAAATCCACCAACTCTATTGATATCTCCACCAAAACCGCATCCTGGAACAACACATGTATTGAATGAGTTCTTGAATTGAATTGTGGTAGTGACAGCGCAGCATCTGTACCTTATGCAGCAACACTCAAAGGAACCAACACAGTACTGTGTGGTACATGCGGCATTCAATATTTTATCTGTAAAACAACACCCATCCACTAATGGTCCAATAATTGTTGGGCATGTACTTCTACATACTTTAGGTCCTGTAGCACAAATGTGTCCTTCAACGCAAGAGAAATTTCCAACGCAATTATCAGAAACAACAACACAATATGTTGTGCCTGGTGCTGTTGCGATTACCTTTTCTGCATATCCGCCGCCTGAACCAACAACTTGCGTGACATAATAACACATTTGGTTTCCTGTTATGGGAACGCATGTCCAGCAATAACAGTATGGATTCGAGCCGTCACAATATACGCAACTCGTCCCAGTAATACAAAGTGGTCTTGTTGTTAGTTGTGTATACAAATTTCTATAAATTAATGTTGGTCTTACACCTAAATCTGTTCTACAACACGATGCCCAGTAGCAAGCGCATTGGAAATTGCATTCATAAATGCAACCGCAAAGACTACCACGCATAAAAACATCAACGCAGTTTAACAAAGTGCAGGGCGCGCTACCTGATCCGACCGCAACTGCTAAAATTTCACAAACTCCTGATGGAACTGTGAATGTATAATTACCTGGTGTGGTGTATAAACATCGAGTGTTATACCGTTTATCAATCGATGCAATTTCTTGAATCGAAGTGGAAGTTATTCCTGGTGCAGTTACATATCTTGCCATAATTGTCTCTTATCTTTTTGTTTATGATTCAATTTGGACCAAACTATTATTGCTTACTTTGAAATTATTGAATAAATGGCTATGCAAGTCTTCAACATCAGCGGCGACATAATTTTCTACAATTTTGTCTAGGTAAGAATCATCAATTACGTTTTTTCTAATCGCTTCAAAATAAGCATACTCACCAGATTCAGTTTGTACTAGTTTTGTTTTTTGGGTTACACCCACAAATTGATATAGAGGACCATCGATGTCTTGAATATCAAGCAATATTTTATCGACCACATAGTCGTTATATGTCATATTGGCATATTCTTCTTTTGTTCCCGATGTTAAGATTAGAAAATCCATAGTATCTGGCAAAGGATCTAATGCCTGTATTGCCCCTTTATTTGATACGATTAGAGGAACTCTTACTATCATAGATTCCCCGGCATCATTTTTTACTTCAATTTCTTTGTGAATATCTTTAACTAAAGTATCTAAGAAAAGATCAATGTAATCAAAGCCAGATATAGTTCTGATTGCTCCAGTTTCTTTTTCATATAATAGAATTAAGTTCATGACTTCTCCTGTTTGTTATACTTGAGTTTCGTATCCATATACGTTTACTAACAGGGATGATGTTAGCGAATATATATAAACGCTCTGCCCCGCACTCAATACTAAACCTACTCGCTCAACAACATTTGTTGGTTCGACGATCATCTGATATTCTATGTAATCGCTAAGTACAGGAGTTGTATCTCCAGAATTCAAAATTGCTAAATTGTATTGTCCAGCTGAACCCGATGAATTCATTATGTTTACTGATATCGAAGCATAATATCCTGCAGGAACTGTATAAACAAGAGTTCCTGTCTCTGCAGCGGGATTAGATTTTGCTAGTCTTCCATTAGCCATTTATAATTTCCTTTAAGAAGCCATAAAATATACAAAATCTGCTGTAGCACCAGCAGAAGCTCCTAACGATTTCCACGAAGAACCATCATAATATTCAGTTGAACCAGATTCTGTATTAAATCTTATCATACCTGTTTGTGGCGAGACCGGTCTTTGTGAATTATTACCCGAAGGAATATAAAACCCATCAGTCCCACTAATATCTAGTGTTGCTCTAGGATTTAATGTATTTATACCAATTCTTTCGTTACCATAATCAATAACTAGTCTATTTGAACCAATATCTAGATTTGCAGAAAGAACGATGTTATTAGCATTAATTGTAACTACATCATCAATACTAGAACCAAGAATAGTATTACCTGAAGATACTAGAGAAGAAACAGCTGTAATTTTATTGAACGAAGCATTTGCCGATGATGCTGAAATATCAGCTGTTACTGATAATTTGTTGGTTGATGTGTTTCCAGAAACATCTAGATTAGTACCAACAGTTGCTCTACCTTCAAATGTAGCTAATCCTTTTGAAGTAAATGTAACATTGGCTGTAATATTGTTAGCATATAGAGCAGAATTGTTAATCGCAAACTGGCTCAAACGATCAAAAGATTCATTTGATCGTAAGCGCCAAGTATTAAATGTATCAGTTGATGCTACATTAGCGATTTTTGCCATAGGTTCTTCCTACTGTTCTTTTTATTATTTATAAAAATCGTTATGCGTATTGTGTTCGACTTGCTAAAACTGTGAATGTAGCACTAGCAGTTTTGATAATTTTATAGGTATATTTTTCAACAGAATCAACATTTCCGCTAGAAGGAGCGGATCCTCCTTCCCATATTGGAGTAATTGTAGTGCTATCAATACCGATACCAGTTTGATAATATGCAGATGATCCTTGAGGAACTAAGAAAGTTAGTTCTATTTGTCTGCCAGTTTGCAATACACTATTAAGAGCGATTCCGGAATTGCCTCTAATATTTACAGTCCAATTCGCTGAGGCATTAGTAGTGTAATATAACGTTCCCTGAGTGAGAACATCAAAATTAACATTTCCTGTAGCAGCAGTGGCGGATACAGTTACATATTCAGTTGTCTGATTTTTATGTGATACTCCCGTAACAAAAGAGTTGCCAGAAACGGTGAAATTTTTAGTAACAACACCGGAATGATTCAGAGTCACGGAACCGTTTAGATTAGTAATATCGGAAGCACTATTGCCAAGAGTAGTGTTTCCAGATGAAGTCAGCGAAGAACCAACAGTAACGATATTGAAAGAAGCATTTGCTGAAGAAGCAGATATATTAGAAGTAACAGATAACTTATTTGTAGAAGTGTTGCCTGAAACAGCAAGATTAGTACCAATCGTAGCACGACCAGATGCAGTCAATAGACCAGTAATCGAAGCTGTACCCAATGAAGAAAATGCCACGTTTGCTGTAATCGTATTAGCATACAATGCTGAATTATTAATGGCAAACTGACTCAGTCGATCAAATGCCTGATTTGATCGATCTCTCCATGTGTCAAACGAATTTGATAACGATACGTTTGCTATTTTAGCCATGGTTAACCTTTTCTAGAATCTTATACATTATTTCTTTAATGTCTGCCATATCTTGCTTTAGCGATGAAACATCATTTTCAATTTCTGAAAACTTCTTGATGTTTTCCATTTTCTTTTTATATTCTTGCAGCGCATTTCTATCTGTATTCAAAATAGCCTTAGACTTCATATCTCTGACCAATTTATCATAATCTTTTACTTTTCTATATTCAGTTTTCATGTTATGCCAATGCTATTGCTCTTAGATCTTTAATTCTTGGAACTGCTGCTTCATTAGATGAAAGGAAGACTACTTTGATTGCAAATGCTTTGAAATCAGTATATCTACCACCAGAACCATCTGTTCCAATATATTCGATATCTTCTGCGTAATATTCTTCTTCAATATATTGATTATCGCCAGTATATGAATATCCACCAAGATCTACTTTTGGTAATAGAACATATGGGCGATTACCGAATGGCGTATAATCGTATTGTGATAAGACTTTATAATAAACTTGAATATCGGTCGAAAGAGGACGATTCACATTCAGAATAACTTTAAGTTTCGTTGCCTCGAATCCATCAGCCAAATTAACTCTATTTGTTATATACTTTGATATTGCGAGACCATTTCTTGGTTCAGTTTCATTAGTCGTTACATTATTTACAAGATTGCGAACAAGAATCCCGCCAAATCGAGTAGCATCGATAACAGGAGATACTCTTTCATCGGAAGTATATAATGATGCTCTAACAGTAATCTCTCCATTCGCTGAAGGATTAATTTGTTTGGTAGTATCATAGCTCATATTCTGATTAGTCAGAGTTCCTTCAAACGATCCAATAGTATTAGAAGTTGCTCCTCTTGTTTTTATCTGATAGGCAAGAGAAGTTGGTGTTCCAGGTAAATGTTCTCTAGTTATAATTTGAGAAACAGCATATTTCTGCTCAGCAGTATATTGTTCAGAAATAAAGTCTATAGTTGAAGTGCCAGTTTCGAAACTGCATCTTCTAAGAACAAATTTTAGGTCTTTGAACTGATCTGGCGTCCATGTGCTTGCGTTCTGTGACTTAAACAACGAACCAGAAAAAGGCTGCTTAGTGATAAGATTTCCTGAAACAATATCTCTTTCACCAAATACAGAAACAAACACGTCATATTCATTGCTGTTTGCTCTTAGAACAATCGCATATTCTCCAACTGGAAGATATATTGGAGACTGAAATGTAAATTTTGTGGCA
>Ga0070749_10002386_pt1 | contig 12607 bp, 12 predicted proteins | sample VirMetDEL_Nov_18_FD_75180 | JGI IMG/M metagenome (GOLD analysis project Ga0070749, IMG submission 75180) | Aqueous microbial communities from the Delaware River and Bay under freshwater to marine salinity gradient to study organic matter... | ecosystem: Environmental > Aquatic > Marine >...
GCCCCGAACGCATTCGCGCCAATCGCGCCCCCCGCGCGAGCTAGAGAAGAGGCGTCACCCGTCAGCATCGCAGGGGCGAGCGTACCCGTCGCGCTCACGAAACCGCGCCCCATCGCCCCCATCCCCTGAGCAAAACGTGACGGAGCGGGCCTGAACGCCTCCGCGTCTGCGCGCGCTTGCGCGAGCCTCGCCTCTTCTCTCATGCGTCCCTGTTGCGCTAGTATATTCAGATCCGTGGCGGGCCTGCCTCCTGCGATCTGATCTAGTGCCGTGAGCCCTCGCCCCGCCGAGGGGCGCGCGGTGGGCGCTGTCGGAGTTCCACGCGGTAAAAACCGCCCTCTTTCGTCTCTAGGGCGCGCGCCTGTCTGTGTTGCCTGCTGTGCCTGTTGCGTCGCCTGCTGTGCTTGTTGTGACGCTTGCGTAAATGCGCGCGTGGTCGCCTTCGTCACCTCCTCCATCCCGCGCACCATGCGCGTGATCGATTGTTGTACAGTGGCGTCGTTCAGCGTTACCGCGATCTCTGTGCTGTGTCTCTGCTGAGCCATTTAGCCCCCTCTCTGAGATGCCCAAAATTGGCGCTCCCATTGATCGGCAACCGCGTCGCCTGTCGTGCTGGGGGCGTCGTCGCGGAGTACGACAGAGGGCTCAGTGCTCAGTGTATCATATTGCTCATCATCTAACGTCAGTAACCAATGCTCGAGACGCTCAGACTCACTCGCGTCAGAGCGCAGACGGGGCAGAGTCGCGCGCAGAAATGGAAACTCGGGACGCTCCCGCGTCCTCTTCACCCGCTCCCATAACTGAGCGAAACCACGCGAGCGCGTGACGCTCAACCTCCTCGCGCACCGCAAATAAAAGCTCGTCATCCTCCTGCGCCCACACGTTTAACCAATCCGGAATATCGACGAGATGCACAGAGATGGTCGCGAGCGCGGTGAAACGTAATTGAGCATACTCGCTTAACTGCGCCCACGGCACACCAGCGAGCAGAGCAGAGCGCCGATCAATCAACGCGCGCCCGTCCCCGTTCGGAATCCTAGAGATGATTAAATCTTGAAAGCGCTCGCCCGAGGGCGCAGAATACGCGATATTTAGTTGTATCTCTCGGGGGATGAGGTCGCGCGCGGGTTGCGCTTCTGTTGTCTGCTCAATGTTTCGTAAATCCACGGATTATCCTCGCTCGTCGTACAACCTGCGCGCTTGGAATGAGGCGTTAACGGTCACAATAGAACCGCTTTGAACCTGCCACGAGCGAGACTCACAACGAGCCCCCTCAACGCGCCATACCGGAGTATCACCGATCTGATCATACACCTCAAGCGTGATCTCAGGGAAATTGATCACGTCAGCGGTTCCCCCGCGGGGCATGATTCCGAGGTCAGCGAGGGAGGTGTTTGTGATTCTCACGAAATCAGCTTGCAACGACACGACGCGCGACACAGGTACGAGCTCTTGTGAGTCGATGTTGCCCAGCACATCGACGCGCTGGTGTGCGATCTGCTCTGAAGCACTCACGCCCGTCGCAAAACCGATTTCTTCACCGTCTACGATTAATTTCGCGCGGGCTCCGCTAAATACTGGCTCAGCCATTTTTTAAACTCCTAGAATCGTTGAACAGTCGCAGAGATGCGAATGAAATTGAGAGGTTCGACCGCTGACACAGTATAAGAGATCACGAGCGCATCCCCTTCATCCGCGAGAACGATGTCTCTAAAGTTCTTGATCACGCCGTCCTGAATTTGACGATTTAAGAGCGCGGTCGCGATGCTCTTAATGCGATTCGCTGTGAAATTGCGGTTTGCAGAGCCTACAAATCGATCGAGTCCCGCGCGTAGGTCCCTGACTGATGCATTAATTGACTCATTCGCGCTCACTTCTGAGAAAATCGGATTATCATCGGTGCGGTACGTTGTGACCGCGCGCTCAACGCGCCACCCCAGCGGGCCATAACTCAGCGACACAACGCCCGCGCGAATCGCGTCAGAGGCGTCTCGGTTGCCGTCCCATTGGCCTGATACGTCGAGCACGTTGGGACGCTTGCGCGTGAGTGGCTCACCCACCAACGAACCCGCTTGCATACTCGCGAGCATTAACGCGAGATAGCGAGGCTCTAGGGTCGCCCGTACACCTGACGGTTTAATTACCTCGACGCTCTGCCCTACGATCGCGATATTTCGATCATTTAAGAGCTTTGCATAACTCGCATCAACGACAGAGAGCGATTGATTCGCGGGGGTGCCTAACCACGCATTTCGCTCACGCCCCGCGCGAGCTGAGAGCGGAAGGTGTGACTTGATTTTATTCATGTGATCGATATTAGAGGACCACCCTACAATGATTTGAATATCACTCGACTCGATCGTCTCGAGCGCGTCGCTCCAGTTTGTGAGGGACGTAGCCCCCTCACCGCCTCCCGAGAGGCGCAACGTCTGCGCGCCATTCCCCGCGCTTTGGGTGACGCTCTTGGTCGCTCCGCTCGCTCGTGATGCGACGATGAGTTTAGACGGTGCGAGCGCTTGAATAATCGCGTAGAGATCAGCGCGGAACACCGCACCATTTCCCACGCCCACAATTGACGATGAACCGATCTCATCAATCTCGATCGCGGGATAGCTCTGCGCGCTGTCATAGGACGCTGAGAACCCGCTGAGCGCATTGATCGCGCTCATCATCTCTCTGAGGGTTAGGTAGTCCGCACATGTGAGGGTGATTTCTCCGCTCACCTCAACCTCTCCCGCATACGCTACATCATCACTAGTCGCCGAAATACTTGAGATTACGCTATAGCTGTGCGCTGTGGTTTGTGAAGCATTGTCGCCAGCGACAAAGCTGAGCGTTTCGCTTACTGACGCCCCCGCGAGATCTAAGCCCACAATAGCCACAGAAACGGTATTTGCGTGCGCGTTGGTTGAGAGTTCCACGTCAAGCGCACCCGTCGAGGACATATCACTCACGTCGAACGCTACAGCACCCGCGTTCATCACCTCCCCTTGCGACCAATTGATGAGTGCGCGTGTGCGGTTCGCCTCGAGAGTGACTAGATCGAGTAAAGAGCCAGCGTAGTACGCAGAGGCGAGATCTCCGCTCTCGATGCCCTCAAATACCTCTGAGATTCCATCTCGCTCGATGGTCACATTTACCTGATCACTGTTGATCGGGGCAATTGCGACGGTCGCGCGATTGCCTCGCGCACCATACACGCGCGAAGTAATCTCGAGCGCGTTATCCCCATCTTCATCAACAAAAACAACGCTCGCTTGTGTGCTCGGCTGGACGTTCAGAATCGTCAAAGACGCACTACCTGCGGGGATACGTTCGTCCCCACTCGGATTAAATGCGATGCTTCCAATGAGTGCGAGCTCTGCGTCACTCGCGTCATACGCGACTAAACTGCGCGCGCTCGTAAATGTGAGGGCCTCGCTCGGCTTGAATGAGGGGAATTCGCCCACAATGCACACGTTACCCGTAGAGGGCGATTGACCTCCGAGAGCGCTCGCGTCGATTTCGGCGTAGACTGCGGGGCGAAATACTCGCAACCCGTTTAGATTTAATGATGACGGCATAGTTTAAAATCCTCCTATGGGGTCGAGTATAACATATTTACTCAGGGGTCACGCCCCCCGAGATCCCGTCTGCGTCGGTTTGGTCGTTCATGAGTACGAGGAGATCAGAGCCCGAGTACACGGGAACCGTAAACTCCGCGCTTTGCGGGATCGGGATCGCGACGCGATGCTCTCCCGTTGCGGTGAGTCGGCGCACGAATAAGCCCAACTCTTCGGCGCTCAGTTCCTCCTCGGGGGCGAGCGCATCCGCTCCCCCATATTCAACGAGATGATAACCAGCTACGTGAAGAGGACGGCGCGCGATCGCGATACTTGCCCGAGCAAGCACTTGATACACGCGCACCATGTCGGGAGATTTAGCGAGGATCATAATCTCGACGCTCTCACGCACGAGATACGCATCCACGCCCAAGCCCTCAGGGGTGCGCGAGTCATAATCGCCTAACATCGTTTGAGTTACGGTTTCACTCAGGGGAGAGACTACGAGCATGGGGGCCTCGTCCACGCCTCGAGCGTTGCGTGTCCGAAAGCGAGGGAAATGCTCAGACAACTCAGCGAACCACGCAGAGAGTACGCTAGCACTCACACCCGCGAATAGTGCGTTAAACTGCGCTTCTCGATCGCGATAATACGCGAATCCTGACGAGAGCGCGTTGATCATGTTGAGGTCGAATATCATTAATACACCTGTGCGACGAGGTTGGGGAGCTCGCGTAAGACCTCATCCGCGATTCTGCGCGCTCTAATTCCCGAACTCATCCACGCGTCGGGGTCAGTGTTCGCGTAACTCGCGCGTCTCCATGTTCGATAGCCTGCTGTTTGTGTGCGGGGGCCACTCGCTCCCTTGCTGTAGGTGCTGGCGAGGCGCACCATCCCCGCAAGAGGGTCGGATACATGGTGAGGTTTGAGCCTAGGGACGAGATCGGGGGCGAGGCGTCCACCATATCTCGTTTGTCGATTCGCGTCCGTTGTGGTCGCTTTGAGGCGTTGTATCGCCTGTCGGATTTTCGCGCCATACTGTGATTTAATCTGTTTAGGGGAGTGACCAAAGGGAACATTTAAATACAATTTCCCGTTTTTTGAGCGTCGTATGTTGCGCGTCGACGCTCTCAGGAGGTATTTTCGCACATCATACGGGCCCGTCGTACCGATGCCCCCCGATCCCATGCCCTGCTCTACCATGTGAGCGATTACGGCTGTGGAGGGAGACGCGGGGAGTCCGCAAATAAACCCGTGAGCGGTCACCTCTCGCACCTGTAGAGAGCGTAAATAAGCGCCCCGCGTGGTGTTGAGCTTTGTTCGCGCGTTCGCGCTCCACTCTGCGAGCACGAGATCCGCGAGTGTTTGGGACCGCCTCAGCGCATCCTCGGGGGTAAGCTCTAGCGCGCTCACGAGCGCGGAGTATGTAGCGCGGATTTCTGCCATTTAGCCCCCCATAAATTCCATCGTACAACGCACCTGAACAGGTAACGCGAGGGGAGACTCGGTGACTGATTTAAATTTACGCACAGAGTCGCGATGTGTATGAGGATGATCAGCGACATAATAGCGGGGGCGCGCAAAATAGGCGACGCTGTATCTGATCCCCTCCGCGGGCGCTGATCCTGACGCGTCACCCAGTGAGAAATCGAGAGCCCCGTCACCTGTGACCACATAATCGACGCCCTCGGTGAGTGTGTTCGCGCTCTGACTGAGCCCCAAAGCGTCCGCGTATTGTAAGCGGAGCACTCGCAGAGTAGTCTCACCCCCCGCGAGATCTAACTCTCGCGCTTGAATCGGGTATCTCAGCGACTCGATAGAATTATTTGTGCGAATTTTTGTTTCACGATACACGCGAACAGAGTTTAACACTGTGAAGCGGTCACCATACGCGGGCAAATGTTCGGGGAGTGTGCTGACGTTCATCATCCCGCGAGCATATTCGCCATACAGCGCGACCGCCTCCGTAGTGCTCGCGCCTGCGGTGACGATCGCGCGAATCTCCTGCGCGCTGTGCCAAAAGTACCCCCGACCATCACATAATTCGCAATCGGGGCGCGCTTCTCCAGTGCTCTGCGTGGTCGATTGGATCACTGTCAGCGAGAAATCACTCGCAGAGCGTGAACACGGACACTCAGCGCACTGCTCCCACTCTAAATCGACGCCCTTCGCAAATACGAGTTTTCGATACTGCTCCATATCGAAATCGACGCGGGGGCGTATTTTATTGGGGATTCGTGATTGTATCGTAGTCATCAGATCACCCCGAATTGAGTGACGCGATATTGTGACCTGAGCCCGCTTAATAGTAATTTATACTGCTTATCAAGGCTCTCTGCGCGCGCGCTGTATCCTGAGTACATAGCTGAGCTCGTAGTGCCCACGCTCACAGAGAGCGAGTCGACGCCGAGACTCTGCGACGCGATACCCGCGCCGAGAATCAAATCACCCGCTACATGCAGGAGTAACAACGTCGCGGATTTGATCGCGATCGCCTGTTTTAGATCAGCGGGGAGCGTGTCAAGGGTCCATGAAATCACGAGATCCTCGCCGAGCGGGGCGGGGATCGCGAGCGTAAACGCCTCTTGTCCTCGCGCGCGCGTGCTCACCGTCGCTTGATTTGTAGAGACGAGATAAGGGAGAAGCACACGCGAACCGAGCGCCACCTCTATCGATGTCTCACCCGCTGGGATTGTCGCGATCCCTGTCCGCTCATCAAATCCCGCAGTATAGTCAAACTCAAAATACGCAGGAATATAATCCCTCGATTCATAGATACCAAAGCCCCCCATAAGGGGCACACCCGCGCGGAAAAAATACGAGCCGAGTGACTCCTCACTAGGGATTAAATGAATCTGTCCGTGAGTGTGCGACGTGCTCGTGATCCAGCTCGTCGGAATGTCGACGGGCTGAAAAGAACCGAACCGAATCCGAGCCCCCTCAAATGAGATGATCGGACGCCGGTCGAGTCTAAAGGGCCAATATGAGAAACGCCCCTGACGCTCAGCGTCATGACGTTCCTGAGTCACCGAGAACGGCTCGATATTGATCCCGAGGTCGCTCTCTACATGTTGAATCGCTGATTGAATAGATTGCGTATACGCAACATCAGGATAAGCGGTCCCATCATCGAGCGTTAGATCGATCCCGAGGAGCACCGTATCCCGTAAAAATTGCGGTGTGATCTGCGAATAGATGCCCATCGGCGCTCCTCGTTATTCTATTTTTTTGAGGAGCTCCGACGGCGTTTCGGCTTCTCCTCGGGGGGGACAACTACGAAGTCAATCGCATCAGCCCAGCGCGCGAGCGCATCGCGGGCGTAGTCGTTCGCGCGAACAACGAGGCCCGTCTCATCTAACTCGATGACACCACGCCCCGCGCCAACGTCGATTTTACACGATCTCATCGTTTTGTGTCGCCAGTTCACGCGCTACCCTCAAATCGTAGTGTCAAGCATACCTGATGTGGCAGTGACGCCAGCATTCTGCAAAACAAACATCTTATTGGGTACTTTCACGATCGGCGAACCAAACAGCATCAAGAGGAATGGCTTAGAGGTCGCGACCTCGGCGAGTGGGCGACGGAAGAAATCGAGGAGTCGCACGAACTCGAGCACGCTTGGATCATGCTGAACGAATACGATCTTGCTCGAGTTGGGGATCACGGCGTTGCTGTCGCTGATCGGGGTCACATTCCCGCTCACGTTGCGCACCTCATCGATGAGGCGCGCGGTAGCGAAATCAACGGCACCCGCTGTTGACGCCTTCTCTGTGCGGTAAATCTTATAGAATACCGCGTCAGCTTGGTCCGTGATGCTGAATGATACGATCTCACCCGCGTTCGCTACCTCGATCGTGTTGGTGTTCACTGGAGCACTAAACCCGCTATTATTGACCGCTACTACACGATATCCATAGAACCCGACATAACCCGCACCGAAGAGGCTCGTAGTACCCGCGACGCTCGGCTGAGCAGTGATCGCAGGATTAGCAGGCGCGCCGGTTGTGCCCGATGCAGACGCAGGGGCCGAGTACGCATTAAACAGGAAGGGCGCGCTCTTTACGGGTACGGGTCCATAAGGGCTCATGATATTGAGCTCTTGAACGCCGTAGGTGAGTCCGTCAGCCTGTCGAAGCGCGCTAAATTGATCATGGCGACCGAACTGAACCGCGAACTTGATGAGCTCCGCGTGAATGCGAGGCTCTACATAAATGCAGTCAGGGCGACCGAAACGCGGAGCGCTTTGGATCTCGCTCAGTACCTCTTGAAGCAGGCGAGGAGTCGGTGACTTACCGCGCAAATCAAAGGTGTTTGCGCCGTTATTGTGCGACTCGATCTGTTCAATAATACCATCGAACGCGAGAGGATTGACGCTCTCACGCGCGTGCCATAGGCTACGCTCGAGCTTTTGCATGAGGCGGAGAGTACCGCGCTCAGTCTCCATTGCGATCGCGTTAGCGTTGCCTCCGATGAGCCCGACGAGTGAACCAACATCAGTCACCTCACGGCGCTCGGCGAGATATTTGACGCGCACGCTCTTACGCTCATATTCAGAGCGGTTTGTGACGCCCCCTGAGCCTTCGGCGATGAACGGCTCGAGATCGAGGCCGTGATCGTTGATCACTGCATACTCGTGGAGCGTGTTGGTCACCTGCAACTTAGGGATCGAGGGCCATAAACTGAGCTCTTTCATGGTATAGGTTGCCGAGCTGAGCGTGTTCTCGATGCTCTGAGGAACGAGCGGGCTCAAATTACCCGCGTCGCCTCCGCTAGTGCCAGCGGGCGACTGATATCCAATATCAGCAGATTTACGGAGCGCGCTGTTCAAATCAGCGAGATCCGCGACGTTTACGAGTGCGTTAGCCTCAGGAAATGAATACATAGCGAACTCCTTAATCGAGATCGATGAGGTGGGTGATTGATGAGACAGGTACACCCGCCTCGAGTTGGGCGATCGCGCTACGAATTGACGATTTACGCGCGTTGTCTATCCCTGAATCTTGAATGAGACGCAACCCCTTGCGGATTACGTCATGACGAGAGGGCTCTGCGGGAGCCTGCTGAACTGCGGGAGCGGGAGCGCTTTGAATCGCGCGGGGGGACATGGTTGCGTTAAGCGACGCGGTGAGAGATTTATTCATCGCCTCGTTGCTCGCCTTCATGCCCTTCATTTCGCCGAGGATCGCCTCGAGGCCCTTCATAACGGCGCTCATTCGCTTCTCCATGTCGGCGATAACGCTATCAGTACCACTCGCGAGCGCCTTCAGCGCGTCCTTGTAGTATCCTTTTTCCATGTCCTCGTCGTCCATGTCCTCGTCGTCCATGTCCTCGTCGTCCATGTCCTCGTCATCAAAGAGGTTCACCTGCTTCTCGGCTGGTTTGTCCTCTTTTTTCATGGCTTTTGAAAGTGCGTCGATCGCCTCAGTCAAGGCGTCGACCTCGACCTCGTTATCGACAACCTGAAAATCATCGAGGATTGCGGGGTCTGCGCCCTTCTCCTCGAGGTGCTTGCGTAATTCTGCGAGCATGTTGTCACTCCTGAAAATAAACGTGGTTAGGGGGATAATAACACATTTTTACTCTGTGCGTGATTTTTCGCGCGCTAGGCGCATGAGTTGACTCACGAGTCGGTCTACCTCTGAATCGTCGATCTCAGGCATCCTCTGCGCTAATAACGCGCGGATCTGATCGCGTGAGACACGGCGAGGAGATTCTGAGTATGTCGCCGAAGATGCGCGCTCGTCGAGACTCTGCTGAGCTAGCGCAGAGAGCGACGCGTCAGCGTCAGGAATCGCGCCCTCCTGATATCCCACCGTCGCCCCGATGGAGCGCGCGATCAACTCGAGATTTGTGTGTGGATTCACTGGATGCGCAGTGATTGCGACGTTCAACACACGCGCCTTGAGCACGCGCTTGAGGTTCGAGGGGTCGCGCATCGTCACCTGACCCTCGACACTGAACCCGAGAGAGCGGTCACCCCCAGCTTTCTGCATCGCGACCGCCGTCTCATATACGTCGCGCCCTAGCTGTTTGTCGAGGTACAAAACGCCCTCCACTCGCGTACTATTATCATCGATCTGCTCAACCCGCACAGGGTGACCCAATACCGCCCCCGCGCCCTGCTGATGCTCGTGATTAAACCAACCATTCGCGAGGAAATAGGACCAATCGAGCCCATCTTGCTCGATCACCTCCCCCTCGAGATCCATGTCCCGCGTCGAGCAGATTCCCGCGATCATCGCCTTAGAGATCTCCTCCTCCTCCTCCTCGCCCCCCTTCACGATCGGATCGAGCGCGAGGGGAATCCAGCGAGAGAACGCATCGAGACTCTTGCGCGTCGCTTCCTCTATTTGTGAGGCGTCGAAATCATGAGAAGTCACCCACTCACGAAATTGCGCGGGGGTGAGCTTGTCGGCGTCGCCCCTTATGCTCTGTATTTCGCTCGAATCTCCCGAAATCCCGAGGATCATCGTCAATCCGTCAGGAGCTCCGCGAGGCGTAAAACGTCGGAGCCCGTCATACTGCGCAGGGTCGCGCTGGCGCGCTGTGTGTTCGTTCGTGTATGGCATGGTTTACCTTTCCTTCCTCATTCCATGAAATACGTGATTAAACCCCGTGTCTGTCTCGATGTGTAGTGGTTCGGTGGGAATACCGTGGTTTATGGTCAACCCTCGATTCGCTGTACTTAGTGCCGTCTTCAGGCGACTAGTGGCTACTTTCATAGAAAAAGACCCTGATAAAGAAATCCCCCTAGGATCAGTAACTCTTAACAAGATTCTATTATCTCCCGTACTGATCTCATACGCCCCATCCGACCCGCTTATAAATATGCTATCGGGGGCGTTTTTTAATACACGTTTCAATGTTTTAACTGACACTGAATCCAACGAGAAGCCATTCGTATGAGACGGAATAACGTTTTCTAGCGGGGGGATTCGCGAGTCTGAACCTCTAGGGATTGCATTTTCTGCGAATGTGTAGACGAGGCTAACCCCGTCACTCGCTCCAACGATGTTTTTATATTGAAAGGGGCTAGATGACCACGAGCCCTCTCTCGAATTTTTCGCTATCCCCTCTAAAATTCGACGGTCAGGTGTGGTTAGGTTTTTCAGATCTTTAACACTGGCTTTATTTGCTGAGATCGTCGGGGCTTCTCCGCTTTGTATGTGAGTATCTGACGCCTCTTCGTTAAAAGCATCTAAGCTCTTTTGTGCCTGATCTAGCTTTTTTGTACGCTCGTGCTCTTCTAATTCCGTGAGCACCTCGGCGACATTAGCGGGGAAATTTACATTATCAGGAGAATCAGACGCAAATATAGCAGAAGCGAGAGCTCTAAGTGCTCTTTTTCGGAACGTCGCGGGGGTCAGTTTGATCTTGCGTTTTTTAGACCCCCGCCCAACCTCTACGGGTGATCCTCCGATCGTGCCCTCGATCATTGTACGCCCTGCCTCATATACATAGGTCAGCGTGCCCCCTACGTTTTCTCCTACGATCAATTCGCCATGATCTCCAAAGTCGTAAACGTTTATATCTTTACGGTCGAAGGAGGCTACTTTTTTGTTAATAGTCTTCACGGTCGCCCCTTTTGTCGTATACTGAGAGAGACGTGCTTGTGCTGACTCGATAGCTTTATCCATTGGGACACGGTTGTCTCTTTCCTCTGTGGTCTTAAAATCGAAGTCAAGATATCCCGCTAAACCGTCCCTTTTATCCTGCGCGCTCACCTTATCGTCGCTTGCCTGTATTGCGCCCTCGATCGCGGGGATCATTTTCTCAGTCACGGCGTTACGTAATAATGTATCTAGCGATTCGGAAAGAGTAAGAGATCCATCCCCCGCCCCTAATTTCGCAAGTAAGTCCTTACGTGTAGAGTATACAATTTCTTCTCTTATTGACGGCGTGACCTTGGTTAATATGAGATTTTTAAACGAATCGCGACGCTTAAAGCGAGTGAGAGCGTGTGTCAAAAATCCACGTATAACAGATTCTAAATTAGCGATGAATTGTTCGTCCTCAAAGTCCTCCTTATTTGTATTGGAGGAAGCTAGAGGTTTATAGTTGTCTCTTTGACGATTCTTAGAAATGTTAGAGACGAGTTCGTCCGCCGATCTCCTAATATCCATATCATCAAGTATGCGATACATACTGAAAGCACCGAGTAACATACTAGATGGTTTATCCTCGCTCTCCGGTTCCAGCGCAGGCTCTGCGCGCTTCTGCTCTCCACCCAACCGCGCAAGACGCTCCTCGAGTCGCTTGACCTGCTTCTCGCTCCCCTTCTCTTTCGCGATCTCGATCTGCGAGCGCAGTTTCTCGCGCTCAGCGCTCAGCTTTGACTCGATCCCGTGAACGTCGTTCAATTGACTGAGTAGCTCGCTCTTGCTCACCGTGACACTCTCGCCCTTGCGATCTCCGTCATCGATTCGATAGGTGACCTGATCACCCTGCACAGCAGTGATATGGCCATGGATTTCAGCGCCAGCCTCGGTATGTAAAGCGAACGCTGTTCCAATGTCGAGGTGTTCCGCGTCGAACGCTTGTCGACCTCGGTGCGTGTGCGTCACCTTGTAGATGTATCGGTAGCGTCGTTTTCCCCCGCTCATGTACGGGATGCGCTTGATGTATCGGTGACCGCGCGCTTTTAGTAGGGTGCTCACCCATGATCCAAAATTAAACAGTGTCATTTGACTCTCCTCGTTGTTATCGACGCATTATATCACGCGACGCAGGCGACCGTCGCGCGTCACTCGAAATCCGTCAGGGACTGATATCGTATCGCATTTACAATTCGGGTGTATGGGGAAAATCGTAGCCTCCCACTCATCGCGCCCTCTCCCCACGTTCACCCCGTTCGCCTGCAACTCATCCACGCGCCACACGCGGGGGGCCCCCTCCTCGTCTGTGAGGAGACGGAGACAATGATCACACGCGTCTGATTCAGGGATACGCGCCACGCGTGCCCCCTCTCCATACGCCTCGACCGAGGCGATCACGCGCCCCTCATTATGTGCCCCCTGTAGCTCAGTTTGTGCGATCCTCATCCAGTTGTGAGCGTAATACTCTGA
>Ga0070749_10002388_pt1 | contig 12602 bp, 29 predicted proteins | sample VirMetDEL_Nov_18_FD_75180 | JGI IMG/M metagenome (GOLD analysis project Ga0070749, IMG submission 75180) | Aqueous microbial communities from the Delaware River and Bay under freshwater to marine salinity gradient to study organic matter... | ecosystem: Environmental > Aquatic > Marine >...
CTTCAAACTGAGTATGACAACAATCAGTATCAAAGAGATAGAGCCAGTGCTTATCCTTCCTTACAAGACCAGTTAGATATGCAGTATCACGATGCTGTAGATGGAACTACAACTTGGAAAGATGCGATAGCACAAGTTAAAACAGATAACCCAAAGCCATAATAGACACTAGAGCAGATGGCTAAAGATAATCTTACCTTTTTTACATCTTTGGCAGTGGTGTTTCTTTTTACCATGCTTTTTTGCACATCTGCCCATAGTGAAACAAACACTGTATCAAGCACAGTAGTTACAAACTCTACACCCCCAACAGCAAATGCTCCAACAATTATGAATAATAATTCTGACATTTGTAAAGTTGGTGTCGGTGGATCAATACAGAACAATGTCTTAGGTATTGCTTCTGGTATTGTTATAGATGACGAATTATGTCAGCAACTTAAACTCTCTCGTAGTTTATATGCCTATGGCATGAAGGTCGCTAGTGTATCGATATTATGTCAAGATCATCGTGTGTTTGATGCGATGACAGATGCAGGTACTCCTTGTCCTTACAATGGATCTATCGGTATTGAAGCACAAGAATTATGGGAAAAAAATCCTCAAGATATCCCAGATGGTAGTAAGTATAAGGTTACTTATGTTCAGGCAAAAGTAGAAGAACCAAAAGGAGATATGAATGGTCTTAAAGATTTTGGTCTTATGGCTCTTACTATGCTTCTCATACTCTAAAGCTAACACCTGTTTACCTGACCATAAAGGTCTTTGTACCCCAGAGACTATTATTGAGCAACAAGTTACAGTAGAAAAGACGGAAGAAGATAAAGGCACAGAGATTATCTTCACAACAACCACTACCAAAACCACCACGACAACCACCATTACAAATGAAGATAGTGGGGATATTTTAGATGGTGATAATGGCTATGTCGCTACAGGTCAAGAAGGCGATATGGATTTTGATTGGGGTGGTGAAGGACCAGCGAGTATGCTTTCTGGCACATCGTGTGGTCAATTAGGAACTGATACTTGTGCAGAAATTACAGGTAGTGGCGATACTAAATCTCGTATGCTAGTTGATGGTATGGGATCTACCTTTTACCAAGAAATAGATATAAGCGATTTACAAATTGATAATGGAGGACAAGTAACCTACTCGATTGAAGTAGATAAACAAGATGCTCAAGATCGAGTCTATATGCACATTACAGGAACTAATGGAAGCGACACAGTCTTTCAAGGAACTGACATCTTGTCTGAAACTGGTATCGCTAGTGGATATCAATCCTATAATGGGAGTTTCGATTTCTCTGGCGTTTTAAGTAAAATTAAAATTGAAATAGGTGGTCGTGATATTAACTTAGCTATCGGACCATTGTTTGACGATGTTAGTGTCAATGTTTTTTACAATGTCATTAATACAATTATTGAACAACAAATCACCACTGTAGAAGAAATAGTTTACCTCAATCTTACTGATCCTACTCAAATAGACTTAATTGAAGAAATCATTGAGTACAATGACATCAAGATCGATGACTCTGGTAAGGTAGATTTTATCCCCATAGAGACACCTCAAGAGGATATAACCTTTGAGACTGTTGAAGCAGAAATTGAAGAAATTAAAATAGAAGAAATAAAAGTAGCATCAGTCGAAATGGAAATGGAAGAAGCTATTGAAGAAACCATTGAAAAAGAACCCCAATCCGATAGCGAAACTATTGATGAACCCACTGTGGAAGTTGAAGATAGTTCCCAACAAGAAGAAGTACAACAGGAAGAAGATGAAAAGCCTGTAAAAGAACCCACAGCTAAAGAAAAATCAGCTACTAAATTAGTCAAGAACATAGACGACAAAGCTCGTTATGATGAAACCAATCAATTAAAAACATTGATTGTAATGCAAATCTTAGGAAACACAAAAAGTTTTTTTAACAACCAATCGACCTTACAAGACAAGAATGTCGATGAGTATCTTAACAAGACCATTGAAGATCAATATGGTCTCTTATTTCAACTAGCACAAGATGTAACAATGGAGGATATTATAAATGCCCAGTATTGAGTATCAAGGAATGAAGTTTACTGGTGGTAAATTCTTTCTTATCCTATCGCTAATAGGTGCAATTATTGGTGGTGGTTGGACTGGTTATAAGTTTTACGATGACTACTTGGATATGAAAGCCAAGATAGAAGAATACACAGCACCTGATTTATCTTCTTATGACGAGCAACTTGCAGTCATAAAATCAGAACTAGACATGATCCTTGATGAGATAACTTTAGTTTCTAATGTCGCTAAAGACCTGAAGAATGATATGAAAACAGATTTACGACAAATGGGTAATGATATACGACACATTACACAGATTGTAAATGATGTAGAAGATAGACAAAAAGAAGATACAAGAGAAATATTTGATGAGATTAAAATCATTGAAGATAACCTTAACTTAAACATAAATAAGGCACTTAATAATCCACTTAACAATATGTCAGCAAAAGGTAACAAATGACAACAGAAGTAGTAAAAAAACAGGGAAATAGACCAAGCAAATATAAGCAGTCTATCCTGTCAGATTTATTTGAAATGTTAGCGAGAGGTAAAACTATTCGTGAATGTTGCAAAGAATTAGATGTATCTTGGACCACACTAAGGCAGTGGATTAACAAAGATGAAAAATTAAATCAACAATATCTACAAGCCAAACACGACAGTGTCCTCTACACTATAGAAGATTTAGACAAGCTCTTAGAAGAAGCCAAGAAAGATCCTAAGTTAAATATGACTAAGGTCAAACTATTAGAGATTATACAAAAGAATGTGCATTTTAAAGCTGGTAAACTAGCTCCTAAAATATTTGGCACAGAAAAACAAACCATGTCTATTCAAGACCAAAAGGGTAATGAATTTAAGGTAGAGTGGTCTAAATGAACTTTGATATGAAAACAGTATTGCCTTACATAATGATCCTTGCATCATTAGCTATGACATGGGGTATGTGGAGTGAAAGATTAGAAGCTGTCGAAGCTAAAGCAGACTCCATTTCACAAATGCAACAAGACATAGCTGTTATTAAAGAAAAAATAATATGGATAGAGAACTACCTTATAGGTGATTAATGAAATTCTTTCTTATCATGTGGTTATGTATTCAGTCACCGACTGTACCACTTGATAAAACTTGTATTACACAAGTAAACCAACAAGCGATGTATAACACTTTACATGAATGTAAAGTAGATGCTGTTGTAATTGCAAATAAAATAATGGTTGTTCCTAATGTTTATGTAACGACCTTTTGCACAACAAAAAAGGTGACAACAATATAGGGAGGAAGATGTCTCGGATTTTAGTAATCTCAGACCTTCACGAACCATACAGTCATACTGATAGTTTTGCTTTCTTACAAGCTATCAAGAAAAAATACAAACCTGAAAGAGTTGTGTGTATAGGCGATGAGCTGGATTATCATGCCTTATCTTTTCACGACTCAGATCCTGATTTACCTAATGCCTCTAAAGAATTAGAGTTAGGTATTTACAAGATCAAAATGATTGAGAAGTTGTTTCCTAAAATGGATTTACTTCATAGCAATCATGGATCAATGGTTTATAGAAAGAGAAAGCATCATGGCTTTCCCTCTCTTGCAGTGAAGGACTACGCAGATATATTGGGTGTCGATAAGCAAAAGTGGCGTTGGCACGATAGGTTAATTATAAAAGATAATTATGGCGAATATTATTTCTGCCATAATATGAATAAAGATCCTGTAAAATCTTCTATGTCAATAGGCATGAATTTTGTGCAAGGTCACTATCATACAGAGTTTCGGATTGGTTACTGGTCAAGTCCTGAGAACCTTAGATTTGGTATGAATGTAGGTTGTCTTATAGATAAAGACTCACTTGCATTTGCCTACTCAAAGGTTAATATTAGGAGACCTGTACTAGGTTGTGGAATGATAATTAATGGTGTACCACAATTAATACCAATGATCCTGAAACGAGGAAACAGATGGGTATGCCAACTATGAAAGATAAAATAAATCCACCATACTATATCGGTTCAAAGATACAGGTATCAGATTTTATTCACGAATTTAAGCTCGACTATTTTCAAGGAAACATTGTCAAATATGTTGTTAGACATAAATTAAAAAATGGCATTGAGGATTTGGAAAAAGCCAAATGGTATTTGGAGAAACTTATAGAATGTACGAAGAAATTAAATCTGCAATAATTCACCACGAAGGTAAAATTAATAAGATTTATAAAGATCACTTGGGCAACGCTACGTTTGGTGTTGGTCATTTGGTACTACCGACAGACGACCTCAAGGAAGGAGTAGAATACGATGATACAACAATTATGGAATACTTCGAAAAAGACTTTGACCAAGCTCTACATGACGCAAGGTCATTTATCAAAGAAGAAGATATTGATCCTATCGCTTTTGGCTGTGTTATTAATATGGCATTTCAGCTAGGATTACCTAGATTATCGAAATTTAAAAACTTTCAATACCACTTAACAAAGTGTGATTATCAATCTGCCAGTGATGAAATGTTAGACAGTCGATGGGCAAAACAAACCCCTAATAGAGCTAACGAACTGGCAGATACCATGAGGAATATATAATGTTAGGTAAGTTATTAGGTGGCGATTTAGTTAAAAATGTTGGTGGAATAATAGATTCTTTGCACACTAGCGAAGAAGAAAAAGCACAAGCAAAAATAAAATTAAAAGAAATCGAAGCACAAATAAACAAAGCTCAATCTGATATTAATTTAGCAGATGCAAAGTCTGTTGCTGGTGGGCTATCAGGTATGTTGCAACGATCATGGCGACCTTTAATAGGTATGTCATGTGCTTTAGCTATATTTTGGGAATATGTCTTAAAGCAATTTCTTATGTTTGTTATAGCTACATTTAGCTTAGAGACAGCACCCTTACCTCAATTAGACATGGGTACACTGATGCCTTTAGTCATGGCACTTTTGGGCATGGGAGCTTTACGCACCTACGAAAAAAAAACTGGGGTTTCTAAATGAGTACACAAAAAGAAGTAGAATCACTACTACGCAAAGCAAAAAAAGAAAATAGAGAACTAAGGAAAGAGATTGAAGAAAAGGATCTTCATATTAAATTTCTTAATGAACGACTTGATAATTGGGCAGAGAAAAATGCACTGTTAAGAGAAGAAAAGCTAAAGATCACTATTGATGATGTTATAGCATTTCAAAAAGAAAAATCTAAGTATGCTTCTTCACAAAATCAATCACTTACAGAACAATTAGAAAAACAAGAAAAGGTAGAACTAGATGGCAACCTATCAGGGTAGAACAGTTAAACTTAATAAACCCATGAAGGGCGATGTCAAAAAATTCAAGGTGTTCGTTAAAGATGGTGACAAGGTTAAAAAGATTAACTTTGGTGATCCTAATATGAGCATCAAGAAAAACTCACCTGCACGAAAGAAATCTTATTGTGCGAGATCAGGTGGGATTAAAGGAAAAAACAACAAGCTATCTGCAAACTATTGGTCTCGTAGGGCGTGGAATTGTTAAAGGAGTAAAATATGCCATACGGAAAAGGAACATACGGAAAGAATGTCGGTAGACCTTCTAAAGAACTAAAGAAAAAATTAAAAAAGAAAATGAAAAAGAAGAAGAAGTAATATGCCCTTCTCAAAATATAGCCCTAAACAAAAGAAACTTGCGAGGATCGCATCACCTAGAGATAAGATTACTGGTGCTGATTTTAAGAAAATTAAAAAAAGAAAGAAGAAGAAATAATGCCAAAGAAAGTACCTGAAGGATATCACAGAACAAAAGATGGTAGGATTGCTAAAAAAGGTCTTTACTATTACATGAACAAAAAGAAAAAGGCTGGTACAAGTAAAAAAGGCAAAGGCACAGTTTCTGACAAGGCTCTAAAAAGATCATCTAAAACAGCTAAAAAATAATGAAACCACTACTATTAGTCAAATGGATTGATAGTGGGTTGTGTGATCCGACATGGATCGAAGCTAGTTCTTACGAAGATAAACCGATGCCAATTTGCATGACTGTGGGTTGGCTCTACAAAAAAACCAAAGACAAAACAATATTATTCTCAAGCTATTCGTTAGACAATAATGAATACAAAGTTGGTAATGAAGGCACGATCCAACTTATTCTCAACAAGTGCATTATTGATGTTCAAGAGGTTTGTTAGCCTCTACTTCTGAACACAAATTCAACACCTCTTTCAAATCCCCCTCAAAACAATACCATTTACTGCCCATATAGTTATTGATAGATTTATTATCAGGGTAGGTTTCCCTAACCTTTTTTATTTTGCGGTAGATTGTTTTTTCATGACAATCAAATATCTTCGCAATATCTCTGTATGTGTATATTTTATCTGTCATTATAAATGTATTCTGCTATTTTCTTTCCATTTTTTAAAGTAATTAGATTAGCATCTATGTTATGTTTTTCTTCTTTTAGTTCTAATATCCTAGCAGGTAGTCTAAAACAACCATAAAGTTTTAACGCATCTAATCCATTAATCTTTCTATATTTCTTTAAGTGATTTAATATATTCTGTTTCTGACTCATACTTTTATCCCCTTTTCTTTTGTTGATGTTTGCCAAGCTGATATCACGATCTGAGCATTTTCTCTTTTAACAAGATTGAGTGTATCTTTTTTCATTTTTAACTCTAACTCCGTTAAATACTCATTCCATTCATGACTAGCCCTAGCGTTTCGGTCTTGCTTACTAGACTGTGCAACACCCTTTTGTTCTTCTTTTAGTTGAAGCTCTGCAAGTTTTTTTGCTTTCCATTCCTTAATCATCTCCTTATTAACTTTAGCCTGTACGACATCTTCTACGCTTTCGAGTTGTACTAAAGCATCACCAACTTTTTCTTCTAGTTGGTCAATAAGATTATTGAGAATGATCGCCATTTTTGTATTTTTCCTCCTCTATTCTTAGGATTTCTCGTAAGTTCTTAATGTAAAAGGTGTGGTTTACTTCCTTATCAGACTCAGCACAATCATGACAAAGTCGGCAGAGAGGAATTAAATTTTCATAATAGTCTAAATACTTACTCCCACCCATAGCACGATTTCTATAATGATGTGTATCTACAGCCATGTCGCCACAGTTTACACACACTGCATCTTCAGGTATTTTCCAACCTCTACCCTTAAACAACGCTTTTGTGTGTTCTTTCAAATCTAACCTTTCCTCTCTTTCCTGATCCTCTATCACCCAATCAGTAAATGTTAAACTCATTTTACTATTCCTATCTATTTATTAATCTCGCTATTCTTTAAGAATTTTTTAAAATGTTTTAACCAACCCATTTGTTTAATATCCCTTCTTCTCTTTCATATTTTTTTTCTATTATGGATTCAATTTTTTGAGCTTTATTTTCACCAATAAATTCGTCTAACCATAAAGAGACGTTTTCGTATTTTTCTTTTTGAATACGTATTGAACGATCACGATGACAAGCATACATTTCCATAAACCCACTTAGGCATACAGCTTTTTCTTTATTACTTAATTTATCATAATCAAACATTTCTTCATTAACTGCGGTTTGTAATTGTTCTTTTTTATAAAAGTCAAACATTTCAGCCACAATATGTTCCTTTTCGTAAAAATGATCTGACCAATAACTATTATAAAGTTCAAAAAATTGTTCGTGATGTTTTGGGAATACTGCTTTCAATAAAGTATTATAAACAAGATTATTATTATTGAAATTTACTTCATCTACAAATTTTAGAAATTTAATTTTTAAATTTTCATCAACAGGCAATCCATCATCTTCATTACTAATATGCTTATTGTCAAAATCATTTTTTATAAGTGCATTTTCACATTTCCAATTAGAAAAGGCATATTCAATTTGATTTTTAAAATAATCTTTAGCTGATTTTAAATCATCAAACTCAATCATATTTCCATCTGAAAAATATAAATTGCCAGAACGAGTCATCTCTATATGGATTTCAAAAATTTTTTCAAATCCAAATTCAAATTCTAGTAACCTCATAATCCTCCACTACTTTTGCAAAATTTAAATAATTTCATTTTTTACTTAAGTGATCTCCTATTGCATAAATCATTACAGCTATAAATATTAATATTAATAACTGTAATGATGATAAAATAATTAATGCCATTTTCTTCTCTCTTTTATTTGGCTGATGTGGTTTAAAAAATCTGCTTTAGCTTCATCAAAAGTAAAACCATATTTACTATCAGACTCTACTCCATAGTAGGCTTTACCTTCATATAAGTGATTAACCTTAGTTTCGAATACAAACCAACCACATTTTAATTCAGCCATGATTATTCCGTCTACAACTCTTTCCCATTTTTTAGAATCAAAGTGTGTACGCATTAATTTTTACCATTAAAATAATCGGATCTTGTTTGATTTATAGCACAGCTAATAGCAATAGCTCTTTTATTATCTTCGCTTAATGATTTTAGATTTGAATAATTATCCATCAGTTCAAAAGCTCTATCAATTAGTCGTAAGTTCTTTTCCATTGAGTCAGTATTAATATTCGAACCATAATCAAAATCGGTACTAGTTTGTGGTTTCTGCCCTGCAAATGGATCAGTTCTTAGATTATCATCTTCTACAGGGTATTTTTTTGGCATCTTATTAATGACTGCCATTTGTTTTTCAGATGGTTTATATGTACCATTTTTTCCTTTTTCATAAAAACTTTTTTCAAAGTCATTACACCTCTCAAAGTCTACAAACTCCAGAGCATCTTTCATTGTTAATTCCATATTAAATGTCCTTTCTAAAACATCGTTCAATGATTGCATTATTATCGTAAGCCTCCCTAAATAATCTAAATTGGTCAAAACCCAATGTTAGGTTTTCTCTAGTAAATTCTTTTGTTTCGATTTTACTATTGTTTTTTGGTAGTCTAACAATAATTCCCTTTTGTATTTCAACATTATCATTTTGATTTATCAGCCAAGCATATGCACCAAGCTGTATAACAGTATCGGTATAAATTCTTTTTCCTGTTTTAAAATCAATTAATATGTAATTACCTTTTTTGTCTTGCACAAGAAGATCAGGGCAACCACCAAACTCATAACTTTCACAAACCATCTGTTTTTCAGACCAGATGATTTTATACTCTTGCTGATCCCACCATTCTGTAAATTTACCAAAAGCCTTTTGAACTTTTTTATCATCAGGAACTTCATAGTCTAAACCATGAATGTATTTTTCTGCAAGGTCATGAACACTTGTACCTTGTTCCCCTGCTTTATCTCTTTCCTGACGATAGTCTAAACCTTTCTTTCCACAATCCCATGCCCAATGTATTAAAGCATTAGAGTCTTTAAAACGACCAATGACTGTTGTTGTACCAACAACTAATTTACCATTACTTAGTTTGTATTGACCTGTTGGCATCTGCTATCCTTTTCTGTAATTTTAATCCTGCTTTCTCAAAGCGTTCCATAACTTTAATAAATCTCTTAACATCAACTGTTTGTATTTCTTTTGATTTTTTTTTCATCTCGCTTCCTTTCTGTTAGGCAGACTACACTTGTGTAGTCGAATTAATGTGATGCCAGATTAAAGTTTTTTGTAAATTGGAGTATTTATTATTCTTTAATCTTTCTCGACAATCTCTTTTCAACTTATCCTCTTTCATCTTGTTTTCACTATAGTTATTTTGTAAAGGAGGAGTAATAGTATTTATGACGATGTGAGAATATTTGTATTTGCAATCTGCCATGAGTTAGACATATAGTAATTTTAAATAACTAGCAAGAATTATTTGGTATTTTTTTTATTTTAGTATATACATCAAATTGTGTCTGTATTTTACAAATATTTGTTAGATAGAGATACAGATAAAAACAGGGAAATTCGGTTTGTTTTATGTGTTTTTGAGGTTTATTTGCAATACAAAAAGATTTGCACAGAAAACTTGTCTGATTTTAAAAATATGGAAAACATTATCTGGAAAGGAGTTTTACTAGAATATGGATCAAAACCAAGTGAAATGCCCAACTTGCAACAGGCTACACATCTCTACAAACTATTCTCCGACAATAAAAGAAAAACTGATACTCCAATATATACTCAAATACCAACAGGAAAATATGCCTAGTCCTAGCTACAGAGATATTGCAAAATATATTGGTTTAAGAACAACTAACAGTATTCACAAATATTTATATAGACTGAAAGAAAATGGTTATGTAGATTTTATTCCAGCAATGAAACAAAACGTCAAGGTCATTAAAACATGATTGATAAGCTACCTGCGATGTATTTCTTTCCAAACGATTATATTTCGTCTACTAGGACCTTTACAATGGCTCAGAGGGGTATTTACACAGACCTTTTGTTCTTTAGCCACACGATGAATGGCAAAGGATTACCTTGTGATATTAATGAGCTTTGCAGAATGATTTTTCCTATGACCTTTGATCCAGAAGAAATTGAGCAACTGAGGGCAGACCTAACTTTTGTATTAGAGAAAAAGTTTTTTGTTGAAAAAGATAGGTACTTTAACAAAAGGCAACAGATTGAGTTTGTTAAGGGTTTAGAATTGTCTAATAAGAGAAGTATTGCTAGAAAAAAGTCTAAAGAAAAATTTGATAGTGTTTTGTCAAATCAAAATACTCTTTCTGTAGATAAAGATAAAGATACAGATAAAGATGTTAATAGTATATTTATATATATATGGGAAAATATCAAAGTTCGTAGAGGATCAAAAAAACTAGCATTTGAAAAATTTAAGAAAATTAAAGATGTTGATCCTGAGTTAATTATTACAAAATTTAACAAATTATGCGATCAAGCTAGTGATGATAAATATATACCTCACCTAGCAACTTGGTTAAATCAAGAAAGATACAATGATGAAGAAGTTTTCAGCATTGAAGATTTTATAAAAAGACATAACATAACTGCTAACTTTATTGAAGAAAAAGACGGATTACTATTTTTTACTACTAAAGAAGCATGGGGAATTATGGATTGGATCTATGATAAAAAAGGCAACCACATTAAACCAAACGAGCTAAATGGCAAAAAAAAAGAAGAAACAGAAAAAACACAATCCTGAAGCTCAACCCATAGAGGAAATGGATCGTGGAGGGCAAGAAATCATTACCATTGACGGACAACTCTACAGACTACCAGATATGAAGCCCATGAAACAAGGGCTAAAGCACATTTATGGCGAGATAAATTCAAATTTACAAAATTATTATCATAAAAATTTACTTTGCCCTCAAGATAGTCGAATAAATGCCATGCGTTTTGTGGCAGGGGAAAAGCTAGAAGCATTATCAGTGTACGCAGGTATACAATCTAGCCAAACTTTTAATTGGGATCGTTTAGAGGGTATTCCTATGGGTAATTCATTAGAAATTTATAATTTATCTGGTTTTGATGCCCACGATAAATTTGTAAAAGCCATGCAATCTATTCCTCTAAAATTACAATCAGCAACCTACAACCTTATCGTTAATGACCAACCTGTCGGCAGACGCAAAGGCATGGATAATTTAAAGGAAAGCCTTGATTGTTTAAGAGATTTCTTTAAAATTGGATAGCCCTCTATCCTCGCTTTCGGAGGGCATCTTTAACAAAGTGATATGGCTTTGGTTTATTTACTTAGTCGTTTTATCTTTGTTTTATACTTCTTAATGTAGGTGTGAGCAGTTTTTTGTTTAGTTTCCCACCTACTAAGAAGTTTTTGCAAATTGCTAATTTTTTTAGCAACCTTTTCTTCTTTAGTTATGATTGGTTTTGCTTTAGGTTTTAATTTACCCTCTAGCCAACCTTGATCCATAACATATTGACCTAACTCAAGTTCAAGCTCAGCCTGTCGTAAAGAGTGATTTCCATTGTCGTTAGGGTATTGGAAATAATAAATCCGATGTGAAACATCATGGACTAATCTTCTCCAACCTTTGCTTAACAGACTAGGATTACCTGATAATGCAATCCAACATCTTCTAGGTCTTGTTCTTCCTGCTATTAACTTTTTTGTTATCCATTTGGTATTAGATAAGTTTCTTACTTTCTTTTTACCAAATTTACTCATTAAAAGTTTATAAGCCTTGAACGCTTCTTCTTTAGTAATGTAAGGAAGTTCTTTTGGAAATTGTCTATTAACTTTTCCATAAGTGCTTCTCATTTTTTTTTGATACTTTTGAGATATACTTAATTGTTCTGATATCTCACTAGCACCATAAGATTGTATCATCATAATGATTTACCTTTCTAAATGAAGCCATATTCACAATGTTAAAGAGCATAATTAAATTCCTAAAAATTTAATTTATGATCTATTATATCATATTGGTTTTTTTGATTTTTGCGTATTTGCCAATTTTGATCGTTTTTGTAAATTTTGAAAAAAATAATTATTTGCCCATAATAATTTAGGTGCGACATCTAGTCCGAAAAAAGTTCTTTTTTGGATTTTTGGCATTTTTTTAATTTTCTTGAATTTATGCCATTGTTCTTGTTTTGTTCTATTTAAATTATGGATCGTAAATGATATAGATTTACTAAGGTGGAAAATTCTGCCTAAATCAA
>Ga0070749_10002390_pt1 | contig 12595 bp, 15 predicted proteins | sample VirMetDEL_Nov_18_FD_75180 | JGI IMG/M metagenome (GOLD analysis project Ga0070749, IMG submission 75180) | Aqueous microbial communities from the Delaware River and Bay under freshwater to marine salinity gradient to study organic matter... | ecosystem: Environmental > Aquatic > Marine >...
AACATAAGTATATTTATGTCAAATATTTTAGTCAAAAAAAACCCCTGGGTAAGCAGGGGCAAAACCCTAAGGGTTTTAAAGAAAATAGAATGACAAATTCTATTAGAAGTTTTTAGGCTTCTTACAATATTTATTTTTTAAGTTTATCTGCTGTTCTCGCTCGTTGTCCTGTGTGAGGATCAACATAATAACCACAGGTTTGGCAATAAGCGTGCCAGGAATTGTCTGCTAGGTGTTTTCTATAATTGACTTTTGGGTCAACTGATGGACACCAATTGCAGGGTGTTTTTGATTTAAAATTGATAATTCGTGGACCCATATATTCTGTAGTAACCCAATTTTCATCTCTTGTATTGCCTCTACGTGCAAGTCCTAATCGTTCATTGCCTTTACCATCTATAGTTACTTGTGGGTAAACCCACTCAGCAACTTTTGTAATTTCTTGTAAAAACTTTTTCTTGTCCACTATAAACTTGTTAATGTTGAAAATGCTAGATACTTCCAAGCAGAACCGTCATAAAATGCAATAGCGGGGTTACCTGAATCTGCGTCACTTACAATAGCAATATCACCTAGTAAAGGTGTAGCCAATGCTGATACAGCCGCACTTGTTTGTGCTGTCAATCTAACAACATCTTGAATATTAACTATACCTGTTGATGGTGCAATAGTCTGCGTGCCTGTTACTGCGATTGTAGTAGGGAATTTTGATGCTTTATACTTACCACTGCCATCTAACAGAGCCACACCACTAGCGGCATCAGCAGATGCAATGATGTTGTTTACTGCTACAACAGCATTATAGATATCTTCTCTGGCTAAACTTGGATCATCAGTGCCTGAATCTAAATTTGCTGTTGATATTGTAGTTCCTGTTGGGAATGGCATTGTTGTTAACTCCTTGTTCTAATATTTATTTGGTTATCTAGTGTTGATGTTATTTTCAACTCTGTATTGTTCTGGTAATGCTATAACTCTTATGTCTACTGTAGTGTCTACAAATTGTCCTTCATTGTCAACTACACAGATATTAGCACCACCATTGGCTTTGTTTACTATCTGCGGGAACGCACCAATAATTAATGTTGTATCTACATAATCAGCGTTAACATATCCTACATTAACATAAGCGCCACCACTTTCTGTATAGTGTGGTGTCATCTGTAGATTATAAACATAACTAATTGAACGCCCTACATCTAATTGTCTCTGTTGTGTGTTGCCTGTTAGTGTAGCAGTGTCAACACTGTTTAGACTAATTTCTATCTTTCTTGTGTTTGGATTAATTTTCCAACTTCTAATAGTTTGTAATCCACCTGTTGACGCAATATTAGCACTAACAGCCACATATCTACCTTCAAACGATGGTATATTTGAGGCTCCTGGTGATATAGTTGTTGTAGTTGAAGCCGCATTTGAAAATATAGTGTCTGTGGTATATACAGTGTAGGTTACATTGCCTACTATGTCTGCTGTCATATTAAGATTAAATACCTGCGAACTTCCTAAATCAATAGTAGGTGAATTGTATACCATATATGGCTCTGGTTCTGTAATCCAACTTGTCATTGTGCTCCAACTCTGACTGTTGTTAGCACTTAGATTAGCCCAGGTGCCAGTATTTTGTGGCACTATGCTACGTGTTGCTCTATCTAACTTTCCTGTCTGTAAGGGTAGGGCCATTATACTATCGCTGGCGAAATTGCCACTCCTTTGTCTGTTGTTGGATATTGTAGTGGTTTAGACACTACACCTAAAATAGCAGTAGGAACAGATCCATTTAAACCAACATCACTAACTGTCAGTGTTGTTGTTCTTGCTTCATCTAATCTTTTTTCATAACCACTGTCTAATAAATTATAATCACTGACATCAACTATTTCTGGACGATTAGGTGATAATTGATTGGTATTACCAAACGCTCCACCTTTTGTTTTTACCAATAGCCCTTTGGTGCTTAAACTGGTATCTGAATATTCTACTACAAATAGATATTCATGTCCTGCTTCAGCCGCTACTGTAATTGGTATTTTATAATTGTTGCTATGGCGTCCTGTGTTTGTTGATGGATTTCCACTAGCGGGCCAACTACGATATAGATTATCAGTTCTTGGATGATTGGCTATTTCATAGTAAGGTTCGTATTCATTTGCACCATGTGTTGGTCCTCTAAGATTAACATTAACATAATCATCAGTGCCTAAATCTGTTACTGTTACCTTTTCCCATCTACCAAGTCCATAGTATTTGTTATAGTTAATGCCTGAATAACTGTGTAGGTTAGCATCACGTCTATAGATATGAAGTTTACCATAACTTGCAATATGTCCATGATAAAATCTTACATTGTGATAATGTCCTATTTCCCAGTGTGTATATCTATCACGATATTTGCCAGAATATACACCATCTACTAGATTAGTAGTAAATGTTTCTAACTGCACAGTTTCTTCGCCTGCTATTGGTGGAGCAAATGCTTCATCAATGGTTTGTAGTGCTGTTTTGGTATCAATCAAACGCCAATTAAAATTAAAATTCCAATTATTATCTGCTGGATATTCTGCGGCTGAGCGTGTGGTATTTACATACCCAACACCATACCATGAATTAGTAGCATCTACGGTATTACCACCTGATATAACCTGTGGTGTTAATACTATTTCATATTTTTGATTGTAAACAATATTTTGTATAATAGTAGATTGTATAGTGCCGCCTACAGGATCTAATATAATATTTTTATCCCATACTGTTTCAAAATCTGGATCCTCACCAGGACGCACTGGACGATATCTTACTTTTTGTCCTGCCCAATAGGCTCTATCACTAGCATTTGGCGGCCAAGTTACTATTTTAATACTTGGTGGTAATTGACTATAATTATCAAACACTGAAAATGTAGAATCTAATGGCAACACCATATCCAATGCTCCTACTGCCGCTGGATTTTCATCCTGTTCTAATATTTTAAATTGTGCCGCCGCTAAATTAGTTGCTTCATACTTACTGCCTAAACCATACTGTAATGGATTATATGGATATGAAGCAAACGGTGATGTTAGAGTAAAGCGAAATCTATGTTGATTAGTGCTTTCACTGTCATCTTTATATATAACTCTAACAATCATATCAAACGTTACTGCACCACTACCATAACCAGTAAATGTTATAGTTTTGGTTGTTGCTGTTCCTGGATTGTAATTAGCAGGAGTGTGTGTTAATTTATTATAGTAAGTTTCAGCACTTTCTTTGTAATAGATACTAAATCCTTTAATATCTGGATTTATTGGATGACTGGTAGTTACGGCAGTTTTTAATGTTAAATCCATATACCTTGGTAAAGCACTGTATCCTGCTGTGGTTATTTCTGCTGTCAGTGTATCTAACCAATTGTCTTTTGCTGTTACAGGTGATGGTGCAATTATGGTTTCATCTGGTGCTGTTTCTTCAGCAGGTTCTACAATGGTGTCTGTTGTTAGTCCACTGTCTGTAGATGGTGCTGGTTGTTCCGTTTCTTGTCCAGGTTCTGGATTGGGTGTATCAGTAACTCCTGAATCAATAGTGTCACTAGTTATGTCTGTGTCAGTGGATACATCAGTAGCAAACGGATCTGATGATATTACAAAACTTAAAGAACCTGTTTTTGTGCTGTAATCACCTGATGTATATTTTATTCTATGTATAATCAAATAACTACCAGTAGTAATAGGTCCAATAGTTTGGGTTATAGTTTGTCCAACTCCTGGTTTAAAATCATTGTCTACTGTTTGTCCTACAAAATTATTTTTATCACCCCATATCAATCTAACACCTTCATATAAGGCTATGTCTGGCTGTTGCCAATTTATTCTTGCGTGTAATTGTCCATTTAATTCAATTATGTTATATGATACTTTAGTGCCTAGTAAAACATCTTCTAAAGGATTTATATCTATTGGTAATGGGGGTAAGTCATTTAATCCACCTGGATTAGTTGATGGCACTGGATTGTTGTCTGTGTCTAAACTAGTAGTTACACCACTTGGTAAACTGGCATTGCGTGGTGCATGTATACTAAATTCTGGATATAATTCAATATTTTTAGGATAGTAAATACCAACATCTTTTGGTATGTAGGTTGGTAATACTATATCTGGTTCTCCCGCTCTTACGTGTGGATAGATAAAGTCTGGATTACGCACACAGCCTAGAGATATGGTATTGTCCTCATTAAACTGCATTGATACCACACGCCACGGAACATCATCAAAGTTTAGTATGGTGCTTTGTATTCTTACACTGTCACCTAGTTCTAATTCAAAACTAGCAGATGTTACTGTAAGGCTACAGGTTTCTTGATAGCGTGATTTGTTGAACAACAATCTAGCCATATCAAATGCAATAGCACGGTTAGTGATACCAGGCATAGCAATTTCTAATTTATATTCTCTACCACCATCTTGATCAATGTATGTCTGACGCTCTGTTTCTGTGGTTGGATAAACCACAGTTTGGTTAGTATATTTGTAGACATAAGGATCTGGATCCACATAGGTAACTACAACCTGATTATATTTGGCTCCACGCTCAATACCTGTGTATTGTATACCACCTACTATGTCATCTTTGGTATATGTTTTAACTATGGTTGCAACACCTGATGTTATATCTGTAGCATCACCAGCATCTTCAATTTTTAATTTAAATTTACCTTGAACAAATGGCATGTAAGCACGGAATTGTTGCAGTAATAATTTAACATTGTTAAATACCGTTTGGTTAGTATCTAAAACAGGTGCTAGTTGTAGAATAGCACCAGTGTCTTCTGGTTTGTTAGTAAATTGCACTACCTGATTACATTTTGCCGCTGATTGATGCCAACTTGTCCAATCAATATCATCAACAGTAAGTCCTTTACCATAACGAGGATTTCTAAGATAGTCTAATAATATTTCAACTGGGTTTGTTGAATAACTTTCATTAGTGCCATATGCGGCTGTGTCTGTTGCTGTAATATCTGTGTCAGTTGCTGGATCGTGTAATCTCTGAACTCTGCGTCCTAACATCTCAATTTGAATTACAGGCACTGCTCCTGTAAATGGATTGTTGTCTTGATCCTCTTGTGTTTTAATTTCTTTCCATTCATATCTAACAAACAATGTAGCCAATCCATTGTATACCATTGTTGATTTAAAATTGGGAGCACCATTAAACACACCACCTGATTCTGTCAGTTTAGTTGACAGTGTGCTTGAATTTGGGTTTGCATAATATACACCTGGGCTCCAACGCATAACGCACCTGCCAGAATATTTGCCCCAATTAACTGTGACAGTTTCACCACGATTTAATCTTGTGGCTATTAAATCATTACCACTACCTATCTGTTCATCTACATCATTGTCATCAATATAGACTTTACGCAAACCTTCTACTAGCCCTTCTGAAAACACATAAGCAACATAAAGATACTTACTGCGTTCATCAGTGCTTGTTTCAATATACGTGGTTATGCCTGCTGTTTTACGACATCCACATACAATAGGAATATTTTCAACAGATCCTTGTCTTTGTATTAAAACACCTTGTGCTTGTGCTTCTGCCTGTTGATTTGAAGTTAAGTCTGGGATTCCGCCCAACGCACCCATAAAGCCCTGTGTAACAAATTTAAATACAGAACTTACTACACTAGTAATGGCTTTAACAACACTTCTAACTACATTAACAACTGCCTTAACTATAGATTTAACGGCTTTTTTAATAAATGACATTATCTAATATCCTTATTAACAACCAGTCCAGGTGTATAACCTAAATGTTCATATAGTTTACGACTACGCTCAATGTCAATACCAATGTCACCTGCTGTTATTTTAGTAACATCAAATTGACGAGCCCATTTTTCAAATTCATCAACCATTTCCTTAAACACATCCATATTTCTGTGTGATTTTAGACAATAGATAAATTGTAAATTGGCTTGTAAACTAGTTTTACTCCAGGGCACTTCTACAATATATCCTGCTACAAAACCCACAGGGCGTTGATTATCATATACATTAAACCAACAATGATTATACTGTATTGAAAATGTTCTTATAGTATCTAGCACTGCATTTTCATCATATTCATCTAATATTTCTGGCATTGTTTCTGCGGCTTCATCACGATAGTAATTGAATAATATCAACGTGTTATCAATTTCATTTGGATTCATTTTTCTTATAATCATTGGCTTACCCCTATGCTTTTTTACCCCATCGTATGTCAGTTGATGCTACATATCCAGCCTTTTCAAAACTGGTATCATATGTGCTTCCCTGATATAGATGATTACTACCGTTATTAGTTCTTCTGCCTGCTGTTCTTTCAAAGTCAGCAAATAGAGTAGAACATTCAATGTTAATTTGACAACTTTTTGGTCCTTCCGCAATACCTACATTGTATATAATGCCATCAAACATTAACAATGGATCTGGAACTATTACTAGTTGTTGTATTCCATTAACTACTTCAAAATCTAAAAATGCCTTATAGATACAAACTCGTCTACCTTCATAATTAATTTTTTGATTGCCACTTACACCTGCAAATTTACCTGCAAAGTCAGTGCCTACACCTGATAGATAAATGGTAAATTTACCTACTCTAACATCAAAGTCTCTAGAGACTTCTGAGAAGCCCATAAATTCACCTTGTGCAACATATTCGTTTGTGCCAACATCTGGTGCTGTTGGGCTATCCCACGGTATGTTAAAACCACCAGCACATAGATAGACAGCATCATTGACTCCACTGACATTTGGTAAATGCAATTCAACTAAGTCAACAGCAATATAGTTCTGTCTAGTATATTGGTCCTGTATAGACATTACCAAACCTCACGCATACTAAGTTCTAAACTACCAAAGCCACCTGAACCAATTGAAGTAGTTTGTTCACCATCTTCTATTACTGCGGTAAATGGCACTGCTGTAATAGTAACATTGGCTCCTGCTGTAACTGAACTAACTGTGGGTCCTGAAAAATAAAGTGTAGCATTACCGTTACTATCACTGTTGCAATTTACTGTTGCCTGATATACTTTTGAATGATTGTCAAACTTAAAGAAATCGCCTGCTCGTAATACTTCACTAGTTACTGTGCATCCTGTTACTGTGACATTGACAGCACCTGCTGAAATATTTGCTGAAGTTGTTGGCGCAACTGATTGGTTAATTGTTTTTGAATAACTTATTTCTGGTAATACAATTTCAAATGAATATAATGGACCCTGTGTCTGTGCTATAAATCCTTGTATAGTGCCTAATGCTCTTGGTGTAACTGGTGGATATTTTACAGTCCATGAATAAAAACTAACACCCTGTCCTACACGTCTTAATTTACCTGAATTTGTCTCACTAACTATGGTAGGAGTATTTACGATAAAGTCAACTGCGGTAAAACTTACATCCATTGGATATTGACTAGTTAAATCTGCCATTAAAATCTCCTTCCAGCCTCAAGTTGGGCATCTTGTATTATAGTAGTTATCAATTGTTTTCTACTGGTGATAAGTTCATCAAATCCAGCGGTGTCATTGGCCTGTATGTTAAAATTAACTGTCACAGGATTGCCGCCACCCATTTGATTGTTTGGTATAATAGTGCCTGCTGAACTGGGGCGAAATATTTCAACTCCTCGCTCCCCAACCATGTATTCTTGTCCACCAACAACACTACCACCCAATGCTCTGCCTGAATATGTTTGGCTTCTAATTGCGGCTACCTGTGCCATACCAGTGGCTACTGCCGCCGCGGCCGCTATACCACCTAACACAGGACCTACAAACGGTATTGGTGCTAAACTTGCAAAAGCCGCTGTTGCCGCTTCATAGGTATTCATAATAGCCTGTGCTATTTTTAATGCTTTGTATGCTTCAAATGCTTTTTTACTCTGTGTTGAAAATGCCGTAAAAGCATCAACCTGTTGATCTATAATAAACTTAGTAGCATTCTCTTCATATTTCTTTTTATTCTGTGCGGCTTCTTCTGCTACCTTTTCTGCTCTTTCTTGTGTGAATACCTGTTCGCCAAACAAACCTTTTTGTAATTGTAATTGTTTAGCGTATTGTTGTTTACTAAATTCAAGTTGTTTTTGTGCTAATTGTTTTTTACTTTCGTATAACTGTATCTCTCTATCAAGTTCAGCATTTTTGAAATTGATATCAAGTTCTTCTCTGCGGCGATTAAATTCTTCAATTGATTGTAAACTATTACCATAAGTTTCAACATACATCTTCTCAGCATCATCAAGCATTTTTTGTTGATTATCTAATGTCATTGTGACTTTAGTATTAACATCATCTGCTATTGATTTAATCTGCTGAGTTGCTCTGGCTAAATTTTTATTTGCCTCAATATTTTTTAATTTTGCTCTTAATTGTTTTTCTTCTTGATCCGTTAATTTTCTACCTAAATCAAGTTCTGCTTCTTTTAAGCCAATAATAATTTCATTTTGTGAAGCCTGTGCTTGTGTTAATCCAATCTGGCGATCTAATTCTAATGAAATTTCTTCATATGTTTTTTTAGCCGTTGTTACTTTTTCATTTGTGGTTGTTAATGCTGTATTTGTGCCATTGACTTTATCATTGATTGCGTTGGCTTTATTTTGTAAATCTTGGGCTTTATCATTGACATTTGCCATGCCTTGGTTAAATTCATCTATGCCTTTAACTATGCCATTAGGACCAACAATTGAATCAGCAAATTCTTTACCTTTATTAACCAATCCATCAATAGCACCGCCTTCACCAACATCAAACATTTTATTGGCTAATTTTGAAAGTGCTCCTGTAAAATATTCAATACCACCAATTGCTAGAACAATACCACCAATTAAAGGATGTCTAATTGCCGCTAGTGCTAATGCTTTAAGTGCACCAATGGCTAACGCTATACCTTTAACTAGTGTAGATCCAAATGCTATTGCCCAACTTGAAATAGTAGAAACTACCTGTATGGCTAATAACAATCCAATGGATTTACCTATCAATCCAATATTTGCTATGAATAATTTACCAACTTCTACAGCATATAAAAATGCTTTGGTTAAACCTAATCCAATTTTTTGAACTAATTCATCATTGGTAGTAATTACTTTAGTAATTTCATCAACTGTTTCACCTAGTGCTAGAGCAAAACCTTGTCTACCTACAGCATCCTGAGCATTTTTGAACGCAATACCTAGGTTAGACATCTGTGTTGATAAATTGTTTACTCTTTGTGCTGTGGCTCCACCAAAACTAGCATCCAACCCTTTTTGTAATGCTGATCTAATTTTTTCAGCGCCTTCAGTAGTTTTACCAAATTCACTAACCTGTAATCTTGTTAATCCTAACTGTTCTTCTAAGATACGGAATACGGGAATACCTCTGTCAGCAAGTCTGTTAAGTTCTTCTAAACCTAAACCACCTGATACTGTTCTAGAGAATAAATCAGTGATAGCCTGCAATGAACCCAATTGGTCCGTTGTGACAGCCGCAGTGTCTGTAAATGTTGTGAGGAGTTTTTCAGTTGGTTCAATACCAGCCGCTTGTAATTTGATGTATGTTTCAGTTAGTTCTTCAACACCAAACTGTGTCTTAGTTGAAAATTTGGCTATAAAATCAAAAGCATTAGCACCACTACGAGCACTACCAGTAACACTAGATAGTGCTGTGCGTAAATCTTGAAATCGTGCTGTAGTTTGGACTATGCTTTGTATAGTTCTGACAGAAACAATAGCACCTAAAGCACCTGCTACCAATCCTGCTGTTCTATTGATAACACCAAGACTACCATTCATTTTTTTCAGTGCCGCTTCTGCTTGTCTGGTATTGGCGCTGATTACTATTTGTGCGTCAGCCACTATTTTCTCCTCATAGCCTTACGTTGTTCTTCTTGTTCTAATTTATAGAACTCGCTCCATCCTACAAACTCATCATAGGACATTCCAGTCCATATTTCTTCAACTGTGCGACCCAAATCTCTTGCCAGTCTATAGGCAAATAACATATCTGGGTCTTTCTTTAGTTTTTTATTTCTTCGTCCAAATTAGTAGCGGCATTGTTAATCTCACCAACTACTCTAATTAACACATCTGGATCTACTTCATTCATAAACACAGTTTTATCCATTGCGTTAAACATTTTACTACCATCTATCTGTCTTGCTTTGATAATTAGTGTTTCTACCAATGCTTCTACTGTGTTGTTTTTTTGTGCTAATTCAATAATCTTAGCCTGTTCCTTTAGTGTTGTTGTATCTTTAAAATAGATATCTGTTTCCCATTCTGGAACTGTAATTTTCTTTAATTCACCTGACATTTTTGAACGGAAGTGAGCCGTTGCTTTATCTAGAACTTTTGTTGTCATCTTATTTTCCTTTTAATTTCTTTAATTGATGGTTTGGTAATGCCTTGTGGGGCTTGTTTACTCCAACCATTATCTAATCTTTCAATGTATGGAACGCGGTTGGATAGTTCAAAATCTCGTTTACCCAACCGTGTATTCCAATTCTTTCTTGCATTGCCAGTTCGCTTTGGAGTATTCTTTTGAAATATTTCCTTAGCCACTGTGGCAGTTTCTTTGACTAGTTTATCCAAGGCACGATCCAATTTAGTTTTAATATTGGTAGCACCTTGGAGTCTAATCTTAAACATATTATGATGCTGAATATGTTAATGCGCCACTACCTTGGAATGAAATAGTTGCTTCAACTAATCCATCTGTGGTGCCTGACACACTGTAACCAGTAATAAGAATGTTACCATTCCAGTTAGCACCAGTGCCTTCTGGATAAGCAATCATTGCTACTGTTGAATCACCAACATTACCGTCAGTTGGGTTGCCGTTTGTAATACTTGTAAAATGTGTTGCGTCCCAATATACATCTGCAGAACCTGTGTATGAACTAAGTCCTTTTACATAAGTTCTTGAATCATCGCCCATTACGGTTGTTTCAATGGTATCTGAAGTTGTATCAATTGAATAACTTCTTAAAGTTGCCACCGTTGCACCGTCTACAGACAATACGCCGTCATTACCTACTAAAGCCGCCATCGTCGTCTCCTTCTAAATTTTCGTTATTGACTTGGTTGTCTTCATCCTCTTTTGGTGTTACCACGGTGGGATTTGCTTCAACCGTATATTTGTTAGCATTATTAGACTTAGCACCTGTTTCTGGTGTCCAACCCCAACTTACTAACAAATTCTTTTTTTCTTTAGGTGCCCAACGCTCTTTAGCACCTTTAGTAAATTTTATCATTATGATGTTCCCCTTGTGAATTGATAACTTACTGCTACCGTTACAATTACCTCCCCAAGAGGTGGTAATCTATCTACTACTTCAATTGAGGTTATCTGCGTGTCAATAACCTGTCCTGAAATCAATCTATTTCTATCTCTGTCAAGTTCTTCTTCAACTACTTCTATAAGTTCGTTGCGTTTTTTGTCTATTTCTGTGCCGCGGACAAAACAGCGTATGTTGTATTCTATTGTGCCTCTACGTAATCCACCAGTGCCTAGAGTAACTGTTTCTCTAGTTTCTGTGCCTGTGGCTACTAGTATGGCTGGGAATTGAGTTATGGCTAGTTTATCAGCCTCAAAAGGCTCTCTAGTTACAAAATTAGGTTGTAAATCAGTAACATTTTTAAGGACTTTAACTATGTCCTCTGCTATTTGTTCTCTATAACTCATTAAATATGTCCTTTGGGAGTGGTAAGGACATCGTAAGGCGGGGTATTGTCATCTGTTGAATCCTTTTCAACCGTTTACGAGTAGTCCTTCTACTTCGTTAATATTTATCACAAAAAAATCAGTTATCTAGTAAGATATAATCCGTGAACTGGCTTAGTTTCTTCTTCTTCGTAACTGCCATCATCATCTAAATCGTATCTAACACCTTCTCTTAAGATAAGATCAAACTCTTCTTCAAAGCGACTGCTAAAATATTTCATTTTAACTTGAAATACATCACCTTCTACTTCAAATTTGGTTAGTTTAGGCATGATGTGTTCTGCTATGCAGTGATAGACAGTGGCTTTGGTAAACTGTGTAGCATCAAGCAGTGTAGAATCAAATGCTAGGTTATATTTGCCTCTAGCATTGACGTAAGGTGTAAACCATCTAACTTTTAACAGTCTATTGATTTCTGCTTCTGATTTTGCTAGTTCTACATCAAAGTCAAGCACACCATATTCTGCGATTGTTGGGTCTACTTGTAATAAATCATCCATTGTAGCGTATGCCATAGTCTTTTCCTCTTGTAATATACTATTTATTCAAAGTTAATCTATCAATAACTTCACTTAAATCTTTGGCTAAAGGTTGTTGTTCTTTTTTAAATCTTTCTAACAATAATTGTTCTGTGAATACATGATGTCCACCAGGTTGACTATAACTAGTTGGTTTGTTTGGTATCTGTGTCTGTATCTGCATTCTTCTCTGTATGCTATTAGGTTCCATACTAGCCCAACCATAATAAAAGATAGCCAATTTGTCAGTGTTGGGTTTATTATTCCAAAAGTGTCTACCTAAAGGATAATTCATATGGTAATTATGTAGGCTTCTAACTGGGCGTGGACTACTGCCCATTGA
>Ga0070749_10002394_pt1 | contig 12584 bp, 27 predicted proteins | sample VirMetDEL_Nov_18_FD_75180 | JGI IMG/M metagenome (GOLD analysis project Ga0070749, IMG submission 75180) | Aqueous microbial communities from the Delaware River and Bay under freshwater to marine salinity gradient to study organic matter... | ecosystem: Environmental > Aquatic > Marine >...
AAACAAGCAAAAGCTTTTAAAAATTTGTGTCAAATATATTTAATGAGAACTACATACAATAAAGGTTATCCTACAGATAAACAAGTTTGCTATGATTATCTTATGTCATATTGTAAAAGTAAACACGAAACAGGTAAAATGGAACCTGCTTTAGAATGGTGGAGAAACAAAGAATGGAAATAGCTGTTGTATATACTGGCGAGAGAAGATTTGAAAAGATAGGATTGAAAAATCATAATGAATTATGGAATACTTTACAACAAGATACACATTTTAAAATTTATGATAAGTGTAAAGAAAATAGAAACAATGATGAGTTTGAATTATCAGGTCCTAATCAAGTATGGGACTTTTATAAAGCAATAGATGATGTAAAAGAAGATATTATTATTAAAATGAGAACAGACATATGGTTTGCTAAGTCAAGCATACCACATATTGTAAATGAAATATTAGCAACTAAAGAAGGAAAACAACATTTTTCTTTAATCGGTTCTGAATTATTTAATCATTATAATGTTGAATATAAAACATATTCTTTACCAGATGTAAATATACCAGGAAAGTCACACGTGAAAACAGCAGATTTTATTTGTATAACTAAGAGAGATCAATTAAAAACAAAAGAACAAATTTATAATGAATTAAAGATAGAAAAATCTAAAAGTGGTAATAGACTATGGCAAAGAATTAGAAAATCAACAGGACAATATTCTTTTGGACAAGTCTATTTAATAAGAGATAATTTTAGACAAGAAAATTTAAATGATAATTATATTGCATATGAATTTTCTAAAAAATATGGAAAGAAAACCCAAGAAGCAACACAATATTATAATGAACATATACCATCAAATAACTAGACCAGATTGTTTATCGCATCAGTTATGGCCTCATTTTAAAAAGGGTTGGCCAGAAAGCGATAAGACCGTACATTTTTTTTGGGGTTTAGCAGAAGGACAACCAGCGAAGATACAAGAATGTATTAATAAAGGTGAAGAATGGTGGTACGTTGACACTGGTTATTTAACAGAACAAATAACTAGATACCCAAGTCCAAAGATACACGATATTAATAAAACTTATTTTAGAATTATAAAAGGTTATATGCATACTATTCGTGGTAAAGTAGGTGATGGTAAAAGATTACAAAAATTACAAAGTCAAGGTATTGATGTTAAATTTAAAGGTTGGTATACAGGTGATACAAAACACATATTAGTTTGTCCATCATCACAAACAGTTACTTATCACATTAATGATATGAATCAACAACAATGGATTAATGAAGTTACAAATGAATTAAAGAAATTTACAAAAAGAGAAATAAGAGTTAGAAACAAACCAAGACCTGGTAATCAATGGTGGAATACAGATGTAAAAGATGATTTAAAAAATTGTCATTGTTTAGTTACAAATATGAGTATGGCTGCAATAGATGCAGTATTAAATAAAGTACCAGTTATTACACACAACTTAAATATTTGTTCACCTATATCAGGTAAAGATTTAAGTAAGATAGAAAAACCATTGAGACCTGGACATAAAACTATGGAAGAATGGTTAAAGTTTGTAGTTGAAAATCAATTTACTATACCAGAGATAGCAAACGGTACAGCATATAAAACTTTACAGGAACAAAATGTATGATAAATTTTGTTTGTGTAAATTGGGGATTGAAGTTTAAACCTATCTATACTCAAACTTTGTACAATATGGTACAAAGACATTTAACCATACCTCATAAGTTTATCATATTTACAGATAGTATAAAATTACATAAGATTGTAAAAGGTGATAATGTAGAAGTAAGAAAGTTGCCTTTCCACGAATATCAAGGTTATTGGAACAAGTTAACTTTGTTTAGTCCCGAAGCAAACCTAGATGGTCCTTGTTTATATTTGGACTTAGATGTGGTTATATTAGACAACATTAATTGTTTTGCTGAATATGGTAATGAAGATAGTTTTTGTGTGATGAGAGATTTTGGACAACCTCAAACTTGGTACAACTCCAGCGTGTTAAAGTTTAATAATAAGACAGCAACAAAAGCCATATGGAAACCCTTTTTAGAAGATAAGACAAATCAGATGAGATTACAAGGCGATCAAAATGTAATTACAAATATGTTAAACAAGTCACCTAAATTGATGAAGATATTTCCCGATACTTGGACGCAATCATATAAATGGCTAGATAGAAGTCAAACAAGATTTCATAAATCAAATTGGACCTTTGAAAAGTCACCTTATGCGAAGATTGCCATATTTCACGGTAATCCAAAACCACACGAATCACAACAAAAGTGGGTTATTGACAACTGGAAATAAGTAAAAACCAGAACAAAACAAGAACATCTAGTTAAAAACCTTAGTAAAATCAACGCAAATTAACCATTGACAAATAAGTTTTTACCCTATATTATAATAGTATGAAAACGGTTGATATTTTTTATTTTTTATCCTTTCGTTTAGTTGTTATATCAATCGTTTTCAACAAATTTTATTACTTGACAATGAACAAAAACTATGTTAAAATTAATAATAATAACAAGGAGGACATACTATGAAAGTTAAAGAATACGCTACAGAACAAGTAGAAAAACAATTAGATGACATTAAAGATAAGCTAGTTAATAATGAAATGTCTTTAGATGACGCAGCTAATAAGATTGAAAAAATAGACAATTTAGGTCTAGTTTGTGATAGTACAGATTATGACGAACTTGCTTACACATTAAAATATGGAGATTAATAACTTGAAACAAAAATTATATCATTTAGTTTACGGTAGAGAATATCAAAATCCTGAGGAAAGATATGATGAATTTTTCTTTTGTTATAATACTATCTTTAGAAATGTACCAGCTAATCTTGTACCTACTTTAATGAAATACAAAGACAAAATTAAAAACTATTGTGATAAAAATTATAATGAAGATGCTAAAAATTTTGTAGGTAATACAGTTGTTAGAATTTTAAGTAATAAAGAATATTATAGAACTTATGAAGATGCTTTTGGTGATGTTGCCACTGGTGATAATGCTTTATTCAGCGATTATGGTCAGTTATGGAATACTAGACAATTTTTTAAATACGATTTTAATCCAAAAATTATTGAGGATTACAAAACAAAAAGACAATATATTAATCAAATGAACTAAGGAGGACACATATGATGGATACAAATGTTACATATACACAAAAAGATGAAGGTAAAAACCTTTACAGAAAGAAAACTTATTATACACTTGTTATAGAACAAGAGGTATTAGCAAAAAACAAAGATGAAGCAAATAGTCTATTTGCTGAAAGTGGTATTAATCACGCTGCTATCGGTGATGAAATTACAGAAAAAAAGATGGTGTTGAAACTTATATGGTAGATGCAAATTATTTAGATAGTGGTGAGACCATATATATGGGTAAAGTTGTTTATGATACTGATTCTTATGGCGATGAAAGTATTGTAAATGGCGATGTTACTATTGATACCTATGCTGACGAAAATCAATTATCAGCAAAAGAAGAATCAGATGTTGATACATCTATTAATTTGGAATGGGAAAGTACACAAGGAAAATAATATGAAATATAGAGAAGACGAAATATTAAATGAAGTAAAAGAATATATTGAAGGAACTTATAGTCAACACTATTCTACAACGAAAGATGGTTTTCAAGTACAAGATATGCTAAGACAAATAGGAATTGATAAAGACTTCTGTCAAGCAAATGCAATTAAGTATTTGTGTAGATATGGTAAAAAGGACGGTAAGAATAGAAAAGACTTACTTAAAGCAATTCACTATGTTGTTTTATTAATGAGTAGTGAAGACCAAGACTATATGAATGAAATGGTTATGACACCTGAAGAAGAAGATAGAAATGCTGGAGTGATAAGAGACTCAAACGGTAATGTTATATCGGAAGCAACTCAATAAAAGTAATACAATTTATGATTGAAAATATAGTAAAAATAGGTATGATACTTACCCTATCTTTACCCTTTAAAGGCGGGCTAGCGGCGATCCTAGCGGCGAAAAAACCAGTAAAATCAACGAATTTTAGGGGATTGACAAATCTTTTAAAACCCTGTATAATATAATAGAAAGTGGAGGTTTAATATATGTTTTATACAAAAGAGTTACTTTTTAGTGAATTTAAAGACGCTGAAAAGAAAGACGAATCAAGTAAAAAAGAAAGTTATACAAATAGAATACAATGTCTAAAAGATATTAAAGACTTATTAGTAAAAAGTCCAAAATATTTTAGTCAAGTATCTATTACAGAACAACAATTACAAAACTTAATAGATGATTGGTCGTCACCTAATCCGAGAGACGCAACCTATATGAGAGTATTTGGTATGACTTATGATCAGAAAAAGAAACAAGAAGAACTTGAATTTGATCCTTGGGAAAGTGAAACAGAACCAAAAGAAAAAAAAGTTACAGATGTTCTTAACTAAAAAAGAAAAAATAAAACTAGCTAAGAAAAAACACTACGAGTGGATTCGTTCACTTGGTGTTAACATTAATATCAATACAGGGAAGATTAAAAATACTTTTAAGGGTTTTGATCTTCCTAAATTGAAAGTAAGATATTCTATACCTACAAGTGATAGAATACCAGGCGCTTGTGTAAAAAGAAATGTTTTGAAACCACAGTTGCCTGCAGGTAAAACTATCAGTATTGCATACAACAAAGGTAATTACCAACTTGTTGATGTATCTGATTTCAAAACAATGGGAAGAAAAATATGAAAAAATATATAATGATATTGACTATTTTATTTGCTACAAATACATCAGCAAATGAATCAGTTGACAAAGTTGTGAATGGTATTAAAGAAGTACCAACAAAAGTAAATAACTTTGTAAAGAGTGAATGGGAAGAAACTAAAGAGTTTCAAAAAAAAGGTTGGGCTGATGCTAAAAAACAAACAGCACAAACTTGGAATAAATTAAAGTCAGCATTTGGAGTATCAAATGATTAATGGTGACTTTGTATGTACAAGTGCTAATGATGGCACACATCTTTTTAGACCTGTGTCAGCGAGAGCAGAAGTCTTTTGGAAAGAAAATAACTTTACGCAAAAATATGTTGTTGATAATACCGAAGACTATTATATTGTTAAAAGTGTAAATAGTGAAATAATTTGTAATGCGATACGTGAAAATAATATGGATTTTACTAGTTAGTTTGTTATTAACTAACTGTTCAACAAATAGGTCTCAGTTTGGTGCTGTACTTGGAAGTACAACATCAACGAGTGCCTGTGTCTCTATGGGTGTTGATAGTCCATATGTTATTGCGAGTTGTGCTCTAGTGGGTGCTTTTGCTGGAGCAGAGATTATGTATAATTCAGATTATGATGTACACAACGCTGTATTTGTAGATCACTTAAATACAGGACCAAGTACCTCATCATATACAAATTGGTATAATTCTAAAACTGGAAATAGTGGTATCATCAAAACAACAAGCTCTTATATAAAAGGTCCTATGAAATGTAAAGACTATGAAGCGTTTATTGATGTTACAAATAATTGGCCATTAATTGGTATAGGCGGAGTAAATAGAAACACAATCTTTGGTGTTGCTTGTCAATTACCTGATGGCAGATGGGTTGAATACAACGGTTAATATGAACTGGAATAAATTTAAAATGAAAGTAATATTTTATATACTATTATTCTCTATTGCAATTATAATAGGTTTAACCAATTCATCAAAAGCTGATAACCACGATCTATCAGGTCAAAAGGCTCCAATCATTGCTGTTGTAGAAGGTGACACAATTATTTTAAATGATGGTACAAGAATTAAAGAAAGTGAGTTTAGTGAAACAGTATCTAAAACGGAAGATGTATTAGACAAGTTACAAAAAATTGAAAAGGTAAAAGGAAAAGTACATTATGACAAAACAAAAATTATCAAACCAAGAGATGTTGCTGATACTTATTGTTTTGTAAAAGTTGTAATTAAACAACAAGGCGACAATCTTGTTAAAGAAGAAATTTTGGAGTGTGCAGATGGTAGAAAAACATTTGATGGCCCTAGTTATTGGGAACTCTTTGCTCAATTCTATTATAGAGACATTAGTGCTCCAGAATATTGCCGATATTATAGTCGGCCTAAACACGTTTTTAAATCGTTCGGAAAAACGTGTCTCAACAAGAACGGTGAATGGGAGGTACAATAGTGATTAGAAATATAATCATTGTATTACTTCTAGTTATAATTGTATATGATGTTTCAGTAGATGAGTCATTATCTTACTTACAATCTGGACTTGACTTTTTAAAAGAAACCGTATATAATGTACAAAGGAGTGTTAAATAATGGAAAAATATATGAAACTAGTAGGAGTTGTAATATTTGGACTTATAATGTCTGCGTGTTCTTCAACCTACAATATAAAATCTGAAAAGGGTAAAACTCTTAATCAGGTACCAAAATGGTTTATGGCAGAGTATTCTGAAAAGAAAGCCTGTGATACAAAAACTTTTGGTAAAGGTAAAGATAAAATGTGTATCTTTGGTGTCGGTACTGCAGTATCACCTGACTTGGAACTCTCTATTGAGAAAGCTAAGTTAATTGCTAAGGCGGAAATGGCTGATATTATTAGAGGTGAGATGAACAAACAAACTAAAACTTTTATTACAGAGTTAGGTCAAACAGAAACTAAAACTATTGTAACTGAAGTTGAATCTACCTTAATTAATATTATTAAAAACACACCAGTTAGAGGTTATGAAATCTTTGAACAAGATGTTACTATGACTAAAAATGGTTATTACAGATCTTGGATTGGGTTGAGACTTCCAATGGGTGAATTTAATAAACTTTATAACTATAACGTATCTCAAGCTGTTGATGCGTATAATATCAAATTAGAAGCAGATAAGAGATATAAGGAGTTGATGAACAATGAGTCAACAAATAATAGTATACAGTAAAAATAACTGTCAGTATTGTGAGAAGGCCAAGCACCTTCTAAAAAATCTTGGCCTTTCATATGAAGAAAAAAAGTTAGAATCTTTTTCTTCTGTTGATGAGATGTTAAAAGAAATTGGTAAACCTGTTCGTACTATGCCTCAAATTAAAATTGATGGTAAATTAGTAGGAGGTTATAATCAATTGGTTGAATATTTTGCTGATCAAGGTAAAGTTGATTTTAAAGGTAATATTATAAATGAGTGATGATAAGATTATTCAGTTTCCTACAAATAGAATTGTAGATAAAACAAAAGTAGGTATTAATTCTACAAAAAATGCTGAATATGAAAAGAAGTTAAGAGATCAAAACATAAAACAATTTGTTGAGTCAGCAACAGATGATCTTGCTTTAAATTTATTAAGACAATTATATGATCTTGCTGTTAAGACAGATAAAGAAAGTTTTACAAAAGACTTTGCACTAGTAACGGATTGTTTAAGAGGTTTAATTTATAGAGATTTTGAAATGAAACACCCATCTCAAATTATGTCAGACAAAATGGTTATGTTAAAAACAAATAAAGATGGCTCACAATCTGCTAAAATAAATTATTCAGAATTTTTAGAAAAGAAACATAAAGTACATACACCAATAAGTAAAGAATTAAAAGAAGAATTAAATGATCTAAATGAAACAGGTATTAAATTTGAACCTGATATTGATTTGGATACATAACAAAATTCCACAAGGGAATCGCCTTCACAGGTTGTAAAATAGTTAACATAAAAAGGAGTATATAATGTTAAATATGTTGAAAAACTTGTTTGCTAAAGACAAATTAGTTTCTGTTAAAGTAGTAAAAAGAACTGCTGAAACAAGAGGTAGAAAGTCTTTATCAAAAAAACAAAAAGTGTTGAACCTTTTATCAAAAGGTCAAAACGTTGCTTGGTCAACAATTCAATCTAAATTTGAATTAGAGTCACCACGATCAATGATTGACACTTTAAGAGCCGAAGGTTATATGATCTACGGCAATAGAGTAAATGGTAAGAAATACTACAGAATGGGTACGCCAACTAGAGCTATCGTTGCTGCAGGTATTAAAGCCCTTTACGGTACACCTTTCAGATACAACAATCACAAAGTATCTGTAAGAAAAGCAGACTTACAACCACTTGATAGGTAGTTGTTAATAAGATTGGGCGCTTCGGCGCCCTTTCTTTTTTAGAGAGATTACTATGACAGAATTTAAAAACGGAATTTACAATACACTTACAAAACTATTAGGAACTAGTTTAGGTCGTACAATAGTTTACACAATAGGACACATCATAATAGCAATGACTTCAAATAGATTAATTACAGGCGCTGATTGGCGTCTTGCTGGTTTAGATGCGATTATAGAACCAATGATAAATGGTGTATGGTATTATATGTTAGATAAATTATGGGCTAGTAAAAAATGATAAGAGAGTTATTAGAACAAGAAATAGAAAAATCAAGTAGCGACAAAGAAGTCGCTATTTTACTTTCAGGAGGTGTAGATAGTTTATCTGTACTATTTGCGGCAAGAAGATTAAATAAAACAATTACAGCATATACATTTCATTTAGAAAATCAACCTACTTATGATTCAAATAAAGCAATCGAAGTATGTAATATATTTGATATTAAATGTAAAGTTATTGAGATACCTACAAGTAATTTAGAAGTAGATTTTATTAGACTAGCAAAGACTATTGGTTGTAAAAAGAAAACACATTTTGAATGCTGTTTTCCTTTTTTATACGTGTATCCTGAAATAAAAGAAAAAGAAGTATTAAGTGGTTGGGCCGCTGATGGTTATTATGGTATTAGTAAAAAGGCTATTCTACATTATACAAAAGGAAAACCTAAATCTAAATTTGATGAGTTTAGAGATATTTACTTTTCAGAAAACAATAGAGCTGGTTATATATGGCACAATAGAGTTGCTGAATTAAACAATAAAAAGTTTATTACACCATATCTATCAGAAAGTGTAAAGAAGTTTTTTTATGATAAGGATTGGTATGAACTAAACGAGCCATTTCAAAAACATCACGTTGTAAATGCGTTTGATGAGTTTAAACAATTTAAATTTAAAAAACATATTAATTTACAATTAGGTTCAAGTGTGGATAAATTATTTGAAACCTTAATTGAAAATAAAAATATAAATGTTAAAAATAGAAAAAGAGTGATGGATATTTGTAGAGATTGGTCTGTACAAGTACAAAGTCACGCAATACTACCAATATGATATTAGTTGATCTAAACCAAGTAATGATTGCCAATCTAATGGCAAATACCAGAGGAGATGCAAATGCTCGACCAGATAAAGATATGATACGTCATATGATTTTAAATTCTTTGAGAGGATTTAATTTAAAATTTAGAGAAGAATATGGTAAAATGGTATTATGTGCTGATGCAGATAATCCTTGGCGTAGAGATATATTTCCAAATTACAAATATCAAAGAAGACAAAATAGAGTTGAGGGTGAAACAGATTGGAATACTATTTTTAGTATAATGGGTGAGATAAGATGGGAACTTTCAAAATATTTTCCATATATGTTATTACATATTGCTAAATGTGAGGCAGATGATATTATTGCAACCTTGATTGGTATGAGGCAAGAAGAAAAGTATTTGATCGTTTCTGGTGATAAAGACTTTATACAATTACAACACTATGGTGATGTATACCAATTTAGTCCATTTTTGAAATCATATGTAGGTGAACAAGTAGACCCTACTATATTTTTAAGAGAACAAATTATAAAAGGTGATAGATCAGATGGTGTACCAAATATATTAAGTGATGATGATATATTTGTTAGAGGTGATAGACAAAAACCTATCAATAAAAAAAGACTAGAGGAATGGTCAAATATAGATAACATACCTTTAGGAAGTGAAACAAGAAAGTATTACGAAAGAAATAAGAAGTTAATTGATCTATCAATGATACCAGAAGACATTAAATCTGCTATTATAAATAGATATAATGACTATAAAGTCAATGACAGGTCGCAACTGTTAAATTACTTTATAGATAATAAAATGAAATCATTGATTGAAAATATAAATGATTTTTGAAAACATATATATGGAGATATAAAATGGCAGACAATCCAAATTTGATGAGTAGAAAGTCTATGCAGGTTATGGCCAATACGTCTGGTAATCGAGGCGAAACTGCACACGAAATTTTTACAAAAATCAATAACGCAAAAGATAAGCCAAAGAAAATAGAAGTTTTAAGAGGTTACGATGCACCTTATTTAAGACAATTATTAAAGGCTGCTTTTGATCCTAAGATAGAATGGGACTTACCAGAGGGAACTCCTCCGCATATGCCGAATGAGGCACCGCTAGGTACAGAACATACATTTCTAAAAACAGAAACAAGAAAATTATTCCGATTTATAAAAGGTGGTGATCCCGCTTTAAATAAGATGAGAAAAGAACAGTTGTTTATACAAATGTTAGAAGGTTTACATAAAACAGAAGCTGAACTATTAATAAACATTAAAGATAAAACTTTAAATAAAGTTTATAAAGGTTTGACTGCTGATATGGTTAAAGAAGCCTTTGGTTGGAATGATGATTTTGTTAGAATCACAAAATAATTCTTAATTTTTAAGGGGGTATTAATATATCCCCTCAAAAAACCCTTATAAAATCTACATTTTTTACTATTGACATCTTAACTAAAACCGTATATAATAAATAGTATATGTGGAGGTTAATATGAAAAAATTTATTATAACTGTGGTTGTATTAAATTCATTGATTTGGTTAGGTTTATCTAATCTAATGAGTGCCGCAAAGGCAGATGAATATAAGAAAGCGGTAGTTGGACACGTGATTCAATCTACTGTGAATGGTACTAACGTTGACGTTGGTAAGTTAATGGAGCAAGAACTTGAAAAAGTTGCTCATCAATTTGCACTTGAGTCTATTATTATATTACAAAAATATCTTCCTACAATACTTGATGGTATTGCTACGGATATGAGACTACAAGCTGATAAAAGATATAAATGTGAACTTCTTAAAGGTTCAAAAATAGAAGACGATTGTAAGTGATTGATCTATTTTTAAAAACACCTTTGGAAATTAAATTGATTATATTAGGAGGATTAATATCATTTTTAATTTTAGGGGTAAATAAATGTATAAAAAAAAGAAAAAACAAAGAAAATTATTAAGAAGGGAACTAGTGTCCAATCGTAAATATCATACCAAATATAAAGATATAAAAAAATACTTCACATTAATTAATAGAGAAGTATTTAATAATGAATTATCACCGTTTGGTAAAATTGAAATAAAAGAAATAAGAGATAGAATAAAGTATTGTTACGGATTAGTTGAAGTTTTAGAGTGGGAAAGAAAAGGAACTCGAATTTATAGACTTCAAATGCAACCTACTTATAGAAATAAAAAAGAGTTTGTGGACACACTAGGACACGAAATGGTCCATTTATATCAAATGGCAAATAAAGGCGACACAGGTAATCATAATAAACTATTTTATAGTTTTAGACCAAAACTGAATAGAATAGGTTTAGATTTATAAAATATAATAAAGGAAATATATAATGACAAGAGAAGTGAAAGAACTAGACCCCTGGCTTAGAGAAAAAATAGTCGAAGCAAGAACACAAATTGAAAATTTTATGAAACCGTCATCACGGTCCAATTCATTAATCTATTATACAGGAAATTTTCAAAAAGATGTGTACGATCAATACACAGAAAAACAAGCAGAAAAGATATTTAAGATTTTTAGAAAGTATATAGATAATAAAAATTTTATATTTGTACAAAAGAAAATTCCAAACATAGAAGGATATGATTATGAAATCAGGCGTAAACATATCTAAAAATTTTATAAAAAGGTTATTAATTTCTATATTAGTTTCTATTCTTATAGGTTTAGCTGTAGGTTCGTTTTTTCCTAATCCATATATCAAATATAAGTTAAGAGTAAAAGCAGAAACTTTTTATACTAAATGGGCAAATGAATTAGGATTAAATGAACCAGCTTTTGAATATGCAAATGATAAACAATTTGTAAAAGCGGTTGAAAAATGTATTGATTGGGTAAACTTTGAAACACTAAAATACCAAAGAGTGCCTGGTGAAATGATAGTTGCTCAGGCTGTATTAGAGTCTGGTTGGGGAACAAGTAGATTTGCTTTAGAAGGTAATAATTTATTTGGTATTAGAACTTATGATAAGAAAGTACCACATATGTTAATAGAAGGTAGAACAAAATGGCAAGGTTGGGGAGTTAGAATATTTCCTACTAAGTGTCAAGGAGTTAAATTTTTTGTAGAACTTTTAAACAATCATAGTGCTTATGAAGAATTTAGAAACGTAAGAAGAAAAATGATATTATGGGATCAACCATTAGACCCTAAAAAATTAGTTAGAACTTTAAAAAATTATTCTACAACAGATGATTATGCTGAAAGAGTCATATACATCATAGACAAAATACGTAAACAAGAAATAAAATCTATGGAAGTTGAAATAGAAACAAAAGAAGATTCACACGTTGTACCACCTGTTAAACCAAAAGATTTAAAACAATGACACTAGCAT
>Ga0070749_10002398_pt1 | contig 12581 bp, 3 predicted proteins | sample VirMetDEL_Nov_18_FD_75180 | JGI IMG/M metagenome (GOLD analysis project Ga0070749, IMG submission 75180) | Aqueous microbial communities from the Delaware River and Bay under freshwater to marine salinity gradient to study organic matter... | ecosystem: Environmental > Aquatic > Marine > Coastal...
ACCATCGCTCAACGAGCGCAAGTTGTACGTGAAGTTGTTTGCGCCAATAATCTGAACAGGTGTCCCACCGACAGTCGTATCTTTTACTGTTAACTTGGACCCAGGCGCACTATCCCCTATGCCCAATCGCGTTGACCCAGGAATAACAACATCGCCCGATTCCTCGTTTTCAATGTACAGGTTATCGTCTACTGTCTCTTTGTAACCAATGTATCCTTTGCGAGCCGAAGCATCATAAAAAGAAATCCAGTTGCCACCGGTTGCTTGCGTGGTTTCAAGCCTCAGTAGCTCAGAGCCACTGGTGGCGCCGCCAGCGCCTTTGGCGTGAAGTAAAGCATTAACGCTCGAAGTCCCCACGCCCAGTCTCCCACTCGCGTCAAAACGAGCGGACTCAAATGTTGAGCTGCCATCACTCCGGCGGAATATGATCTCGCCGTTGCTTGTGTTATTTTGGGATTGAATGTATAAAGCTCCACCGGCATTGATAATTCTGCCAATGCTATTAGTGGACCCACTGTCTTGTACCTGAAGTCCAGCCGAAGACCCGTTTAGATGCAAAAGCATACCCGCTTGCGGAGTACTGGTCCCCACGCCAACCTGCCCACTGCTATCAATGAATAAGCGGCCAGTGCCATTAGTGCTCAGGGCTAGTTGGTCTGCGCCGGGTGAGTAGATGCCGGTGTTGGTGTCGCCATCAAACGCAAGATCAGGTGCAGATGCAGACCCAGCATTATCAAGGTTAAGCTGACCAGTTAGTGTACCACCACTTTTCAGAACAAAATTACTGTCAACATAATTCTTGGTTGCAGCATCAGAGCTAGCAGAAGGTTCACCAACATTAATAATCTTATTGCTGTTCATCGTCAGCACATCATTAATGCTGACATTACCAGTGCCATCCAGCAAGCTATTACCATTCAAGTCAAGGTTAGCACCAAGAACAGCATTACCACTAGGATTAACAGCAAGTGTAGACAAATCAAGTGGGAATGAACCAACAGCAACAGAAAGACTATTGCTTTGTTGATCAACAACAAAGAAGTTACCTAGTTTAAACTTACCGTTTTGATCAGTAATAGCAGTCCAAATCTTACCACCATTCAACTCAACAATTTGAGCAGCATCAACGGGTACACCACCGTTCTCAGGTAGTGCTGAGTAGTTAGTACCAGAACCGCAGTACTCCATGGTATGACCGCTAGAGGCAACCATAGAACGGAGATAGAAGCTAACAGCAGAGCCACTAGCAACAGCACCATTAAGACCAAGGTTTTGAGTTTTATCAGCAGGATTAGGACGACTAATAGTTACATCCCATCCAGCACCATTAGCTACAGCAGACAGAATTGGGTAAGTATTACCACCAATATCCACAAGCATATTACCTTGTGGACGTGTAGCACTACCATGCCAGTTAGCACCAGCAACCGGAGCACCAATGGTAAAGGTAATCGCCTGATCAGCTGCATTAGCAGTTGTTGTGGCTGTAAAGATTGCAGTAGTCGAACGACCATCAGCAATCAAACCATAACGACCAAAGTCAGTAGTAGAAGCAGCAAGGTTAGCTTGGCCACCATTCAAACACTTAATGTGATAATGGTTGAAGAAGGCATAGCTACTTGTTGCTTGACAGTAACCGTTGTTAGTAACAAGAATACCAGGACCATCAAGACCAACGTGTGTGTAACTATCACACACCATAGACCGAAGAGGACTACTAGAATTAACAGTACTACCGTCAACAAGAAGACCACCACCAGTCGGTGCAGAGTCAGTGTCACCAGCACTACCACCAGCAGGGGTGTGTGCATTCAAGTTAGCATTATCAATCTCTGAATCAGAGAAGTTAGTGCAGTTTTGAATATAAGGTGACTTATAGATCATAGCACCAGGGTAGAACGAAACGTTCCAACCTTGGTTAGGAGGTAGACCATAGGTACCATCAGGGTCAATAGAACCTGCAGCACCACGTACACCACTAGCTTTAACACCAGTGAAGGTCAAGTTCTGAAGGAAGGTACCACTATTAACACGGAACAGTGAATTCTCTTCGGTAGCTTGAGTAGGATGGATAACACAACTACGAAGGGCTGTACCAATAATAGACACATCCTTTTTAGTAATATCAATCGGAGCCACTTCCTGATAGACACCAGGAGCGACTACAACAACACTACCATCACCATAAGTTGCATCAGCATTGATTTGATTGATAGCAGCTTTAATGGTTGCCTTAGGACGGCTAATACGGTGACCATCGTTGTTATCAGAACCACTAGAGGCATCAACGTAGACAACCTTAGGTTGGTTAGTAAAAGCACCACCAGAGGCAATAGCAAGCCACGCTGAGCCATTCCAAACAGAAAGAGTAAGGTCTTGGTCATTTTGCAACCAAGTCTTACCTACAGACCAATTAGAGCCAGTAGGAGTTCCTGTTTGAACAAGTGTGTCAAATCGCTGGGCAGCTGCATGAGTAGTAGCAACACGTGTATCTGTCAACCAAGAAGGACTACCAGCCTCTTGTTCAGTATACGTGATAATATCCTCATTTTTAATTCGATCAAAGTCAATCGAATTAGCAGCAAGACCAACAGTAATTGTACCATCACCATCATCAGTAATGGTAACACCATCAGACCCAGCAATGTCATTAGTGATAGCAGTATCAATACGACCATCAATAGCACCAGTAGTGGCAATGTGATCGTTATCACTAATCCAAGTTTCACCACTTTCAATTGTCTCAGTCAATTCGTCTTGGAATCGAGCATCAATAGCAGCAGTGGTCGCTACATAGTTATTAGAACTAACCCAAGTGTTAGTAGTTTTAATAGTCTGTGTTTCGTTATTCCAAGTGTTGTTATCAACCTCTTGAGCAACAAAACGAATCTGTTCAAAACTATCGTTAAGATCCTGTGCCCGAATAGCAGAACCAGGAGAAAAGACAGCAGCAGGTGTATCGATGTTTGTATCACGATAGATACGAACAATCTTACCATCTGCTGGTGCCGTATTAAACCTAACTGTTGTAGCTGTTGGGAAAGTATATGTAGTTGTAGAGACATCAACGCCATCAACACTGACTTTAACATCAGTCTTGTTAACGGTGTCTAGGTGATCAAAAGTAAATTGGAAGTCAGTAGTCCCAGAAGAGGGACCACCAACACTACCAATTGGAAGAAATTCGTTTTCAGTTACAGCCATCTCTTAGGATAGGTAGAGTTAATGCGGGTGGCATTAATAGGACATTGTTTGTTCCATGTCCTTAAGGAACTTTTCGGCACCGTCAACATCTCCAACTTGGAGGAAGTTCTCAATGGTTTGGTTCTTATAAACCTTTTGACTGATACCATCACGAGTAGAGATCTGAGACTCTGCAAGGCGCATAGAAGACCGAAGAGCAGCATCCAAGAACAAATGAATGTTTTTGAATTTATCAACTTCAGGCTTTAAACCACGAGCACGTGCATCTTTAAACTCTTTACGGAATGCGTTACCTTCTTGAGATTGCATAATGCGCTGAATCTCTTGTTTAAAGAGACCTTGTTTACCCATCATGCTAGTTACTTCAGCTCGTTCTTCATTGCTATATTCAACACCACGTCCATTAGACCGAAGGGTAGGGCGAGCATCGTATTCAATGTCCATGAGGAATTGTTTTTCTGGGCTAATTTCACCGTTTACCTTCCAAGGAAGATAAGTGTTCCAGACCCTAGCAAAGAAGTTAGCAGGTTCACCAACCTTACCACCATCAATCCAATCAGCAGCATCAGGAAGATTTTGCTTAAGGATTGGGTTACGGTTAGCTACAAGATCAAAGAAATTATTCTCTAACTCTTTCTTGTTCGGTGTCATAAGACGACCAAACTCAGCCATCAGACTAGAACCGGGCATAGCAGCAGAGCTAGCAAAAGAAGATGTCCAACGATTAATAGCACCAACATCACCGCGCACAACGTCATTCAAAGGCTCTAAAGCAGCCAACATAGACTTGTCAGTAATAGTAGCACTAAGAACAAAGCCAGCAGCACGAAGATTCTCAGCCAACTCAGCAGAGTTAAGAGAATCAAAGTTATCCATAATGTTAGCAGTCAGGGCTACCCAATCACTTACACCAGGAATACCATCATAGCTAACCCAACCACCACCAGGTACACGGATAGAACGAGGTTGCCAGTTAGCATCACGACGAAGGCGTTGCTTCTCTTTGTCGTAAAGACCGTCACCAGTAATGCGATCAGACATAAAGAGACCAACAGCTCCTGTTACAGCAAGTGTACCGATAGCTTTACGTCCCTTTAGTTCAGCACGAACAGTGTTATAAACACTTTCAATGTTCTCCATACTGTAGTCAATACCACGAGAAGAGAGGAGCTGCTCAACTTCTTGACCACTCATTTCAAAGAATTTACGGTCAAAGGCATTTACCTTGTCAATAAAAGCACCAACAGGGTTATGAGTACCAAAGTACTGAGCCATGTTAAGTGGTGTTTTAGTGAAAAGAAGGAAGGGTTTAAGGATCGGAGCTGTACGAATCAGACCGGACAACGCATCATTAGCTGGATTGTCCAGTGCCATGGAGATTTCACCAGAAGCATAACGTACCGCAGTGTCTTTAATGTTATCATTTTCGTCAAACATTGCAGCATAGACTTCCTTGGATAGTGCATCAGATGCTTTTTTATCCAAAGGAATTGTACCGCCTTGTGTTACGGTGTCCCATGCCTTACCACGTGCATCCCAGTTAGCAACAACTGATTGAGTAAAGCCATCAAATGCTTGCATACCACGTTGACCAAAACGTAGCCACGGGTGTTTAGCAAGATCATTTTGTGCTTCAACGATAGACATCATTACCTGAGGACCGTACTCACCTTGTTCTGCCTTGGCATCAGCAAACGCACTAAGAAGTTCAAGTTGTTTTTCATCAGCTACACCCATGTCCTCACGTAATGCCATGACATAAGGATCAGCAGCAGACCTACGAAACACTTGATTCATATAACCAAGTGCATTGGTAAGCGTATCCCAAGCTGCAGAGTATTGGTACCACCCTTTACGGAAGGTAGCCATGTCTCCATTAATCACAGCACCTGCTGCCTGTGCAATAGGACGCTCAGCAAGCAGTGCAATGTTAGATACACCAGCTTTGATAGGTGTGCCGATAGCAGACAAGGTAGAGTTGTACAGGTTTGACCAGAAACCTTTCATAACTACTGAAGGAATCTCAGGCTCACCATCAAAGAAAGCCTTAGAGAAAACACCAAGAGAGTTACGAACGTAGTTATTAAGCTTACCAATTGTATCTACATTACCATCGGTAAACTCATACGCCATCATCAAAGGTGCAAGCATCTCAGGACGCTCTGCTTTAATGTCACGTAGAGTGTTGATAGTTTGTTTTGCTTCTGCCTTAATCCTTTCAATTGCTTGAAGAGTAGCATTCTCTTCATTATCAATAGCATTCTTGATCTTGGTAGCATATGCAGCATCTGCAGCGTCACTACCTTTGGCAGTAAGACGATTCCACAGGTTAAGCATATTAAGAGCACGACCACGTGAATACGAAGTCATACCTTTTTGAGCCATCAAGAACTCAAGACGATCCAGGATTTGTTCTTCTGCACGTTCAACAGCAGCAGTACCATCCATAAGACGAACACCTTGTGCCATGTCAGACACCTGTCCAGCGAAGGATGTACCAACATATGCTTGAGCACGCATAACATCCATGTTGGCATAATCATCCATCAGACGGTTGATGGTCTTAAAGACTGCTGCATAAGCCTCAGATTTAAGTACAGGAGCACCTGTATCTACATCAATACCTTGCCAGTTTTTAATAGAACGTTGCAGTTCTGGTGTATCCATTTTGTAGAAATTAAAAGCCAGATCTTCACCAGCTTGCATAATTTCTTTATGGCTGAGATACTTACCAGATGCAGTACGGTAACCATATTCACCAGCATCTTGCAGTTGTGATGCAAGACCACGGATAATAGCCTCCTGACCACCAGGAATCTCCAAACCATACTTAAGAGCAGGCTCAGAGATAACGCTACCTACACGACCATAGACACTATCTGCATTACTTGCAATACGTGCATAATCAACAGTAGCACCAACAATACCAAGGTTATCGACAGAACGAATACCCGATTCATCATAACCATAGAGATCATGAACACCAAGCATTGGTTCATCTAGATTAGTATTCTTAGAGAAGTTGTATTCACCAAGCTCATCCAAAGCGTCTGAGCGGCGTGCAGCAGACTCTGCAACAGCCTCCTCCATGTCATCAGCTACTTCGCTACCTAAGTTCTTTGAGAACCAGTTTCTAGCCTTTTCTGACTCGGGTACCCATTGTGTAGAACGTAGGACTCCACGGATGCCTTTGACAAGTTTACCAACGCCTTCAATAAAATCGACACCAAGACCAAGACCTACGCCTTCGGTCATGTTTTTAGCACGCTTTACATCAGGACTATCACTATCAAGAGTAGCAATATTATCAGGAATCCAACCAAACCAAGAAGGTAGATTCTTCTTCAATGTACCAGTTAGGTTATCATCTGTCTGGTTGAATTCAACAATATAATCAACACCAGCACCAACACCAGCAGCAAGTCCTTTCTCAGCAAACCATTTAAAGGCTGGATCAGAAAGAAGTTTTAATTTACTTGCACTAGCACTAGTACCGGCTACAGTACCAAGTCCTTTAGTTAGGAAAATAGAAGGAATGACAACACTACTAATTTCACGAACGGATTGAGTAATGTCATTTTCAAACTTAGGGCGCTTCTTTAACTCAACACCAGGTAGAATATTAATGGCATCAACAAAGAAGTCATTAACACCTTGACCAGGCGAAGCTAATACATCAAAAGCCTGTTGAAAAATATTCTGACCTTGGCCTTGTTCTGTACCTTGTTGAGGTTGTTGCCCTTGACCCGTAGGTTGGGCTTGAGATTGTTGCGTGGATCCTTGAGGTTGTTGAGGAGCAGCAGCTTCTTGCAGCATCTGACGACGAGCCATGTCCTCCATAAGAGCCATGTCTCGCTGACCTTGCTCAGCTTGAAGCATCATTTGTTGCTCCTCTTCAACCGTCATGTCTGGCGTACCAAACAGGATCTCTTGCGTGAGATCTTCTTCGTTCATTGTTGTAATGGGTTATAGCCAATTACGGCATTTGCTTCAGCAGACCACTTAGCTTCTGCTTCTCGATCATAAGGTAGATCAAGAGGAGGCGCTACATCAATAGCATATCCCTTACCGTGTGCTCCAGGATCACCAGGACGCATATAAGAAGTCACACGATAACCTTTAGATTCATATAACCGTTTAGCTTCAGCTGCTTGCTCTTTAGTAGCAAATTCATAATGATTATGGTAAGCTTGTCCACCATGACCAACAGGATCATAAATAACAGAACCTGTATTCATGCCTTGGATGTTAGGATCACCACTGACATACTGACGTACAGCAAAAGTTCTTCGCATCGTTGTAGTAGAACGAAGCTGTGTTGGGTCACCATATTTAGCGAGAGCCTTAGAGAACTTCTCCATATGATTGACCGTTTCTTGAGGTAGGGGTCTACCTTTAGTCAGGTATTCATCAAATCTACCAGGACCAGAATTATAAGCACCTGCAGCCTTTACAGGATCACCATACTTACGAAGGAGCTGAGCATAGTACTGAGCACCATAAGTAAGATTAGCTTGAGGATCCTTACCACCTTGGTATTGAGGATGAGCTTCAGGGTAAATCTGCATCAGACCAATAGCACCAACACTAGATCCAGCATTAGGATTCCAACCACTTTCAATTTCAGCAAGGGCTGCAATATAGTTAGGAGCGGTGTTAGCTGCTTGAGCAGCGGCTACAACCATTGAACCATATCCTCCAGGAATACGGCCAGGATCAAACTGACGTGTAGAGATTTGAGCCCTAGTAGAGATCTCTGGTGTTTGATAAGCACGAAGCTTACGAACTAATTCAGGGTTGGCTTGGGTACTAAATCTTACTGCTGCTTCAGGCAATTCAATCATAGGCATACCAGCTGCCTTAAGCTGCCTGTTAATAACAGTAAAGGAATCAACACCCATCAAGCGTCCAACATACTCAGCCATTGGATCCATTTTAAATCCAGGCTTATTGACTTCTTGTGAAATAGTGTTTAGTTCGGAGACAGTAAAGATTGCTCCATTACTATCCAGTGCCTTAACACCAAGATCGGCAATACGACCTTGCACCCACTGCATACGAGCAGTTGCTGCAGTAGAGGGTACCTTAGTAGTAGAGAACTGAACGTAACCGCCTTCGTTATTGAAAAACTTAGGGTTCTTGATTTGAGCAGCAAACTTAGTAGCAACAAAAGATTGAGCTGCTTGTACAGCATTAGGATCGCCTGCAGCACTCAGCTCGGCATACTTAGTTAAGAACTCATTATGAAGACGTTGTTCCATCAAAGGAACAGTCCAGTGATACTTACCACCGACAACCTTAGCTGCCACCTGAGGAGGCGATTGAGCAAGGATAGAAAGTGCTTCTAGCTGAGGTTTAAATTGATCATTAGATTTACGATCAGCGCTGATTCTATTAGCATCTGCACGGTATTCGCTAGCAATAGAACCGGGCACGCCCATCCTTTCAAGGCGTTCTTTAGTAAGAAGACCCGCATCTCGCAGCTGGTCTAACTGCTGCCTGATGTTCTTCTCATATAACGCATTTGTAGATTCATTACGTGCAAGCTCTTCTAAGACCTGACTTTTAACACCAGGAAGTTGAGGAAATCTTTGAGCAAGCTCTTTCTGAGCATCTGCTACATCAGCTTCAGTAAATCCACCAGGCTGTTCACGAAGAATCTTAGCAAACTCAATTTCGGTAATTTGAAATAATGTTTGCTGTTCAGCTCTCTGCAGGTTGTAATCTTGAAGAGTACGTTTACGTGCATCTTTAAAAGCATTAGCAACTTCGATTACAGCTGGATCTAGTTTATTAAAATCACCAAACGTAGTTTGAACACCATCACCCAATGTAATCGAACCGCCGAGGAATTGCTCAAATACTTCTTGAGCCGCTTCCCAGTCATCAGTCTTAGATTTAGCTGCAAAGTAGTTCAGAGCTAAAGCCTTACGGCTAGAACGTTCAGCACTGGTAGGAGCTGATGCAATCCAATCCAACGCTGCTTGTGGACCTTCAGTAGAAAACTTCTGATCAATGTTACGCATCAAGTCATTAGTGACTCGTGCATACGTATCCTTACGATACAGTGAATTAGCAGACTGCCTTATTTGATTCTCATACGCCTGTATCTGTGGGTGAATGTAAGCAGCTGCTATCTGAGGGCTCATTTGTAGAGCACCAGACTCTCGCCAATATGCAGCACGTTGTTGGCTAAGGATAACCTCAACAGCTTCAAATTGACCAGTCTGCATAGCCTCGGCTAGACTTACTTCTTGATCACCTACCTTATACTTTGTCTCGTAGTTATCATTAGAGTAACTACCAAACCCACTACCGATACTCTGAGCAAGACCTTTATTCTCGTTCCAATACTTAGCATTACTATGCTTCATCAAGTATCGGATGTCTTGAATAGAAGAACCTTTATCAAGAAGACCTTTAATAAACTGGTTTTCAGAAAGAGCTTGATCTGTTAAATTACGATCAAGTTTGTACAACTCCTGAAGACCTTTAAGGTCTAGACCAGTAGAATAAATTGCCTGATGAACACCAAGTTTAATACCTTCCTCACGTTTTTGATAGAAAGTATTGACTGCTTCAAATGCTGTGTTTGAAAAACTAGCAAGAGATTCAAGTGTTTTAATTTCTTCTCTACCTTGAAGATCCGCATCACGGATGGTTTGTTGGTAGTTATTGTTGATCTGATCTTGGACCCGTTGACGATTGTCTTGATCCAATTTAAAGATCATATCACGGTTGGATGCCTCCATCTGCTGTGCATTGGCCATAGCCTGTGCATAGCGGTTCCTATTTTGAATGTCAAAGTCCATAGCACGCTGCATGGCACGCATATAGTTTTGACCTTGTTGGAGGTATTTACTTGTTTGGTCCGGTACTTGGATTGGTTTAAATCCAGTAGGACTCGCATAACTTTTAAATTTAGCCATTAAGTGAATCCTCCTTGTTTACCGTCTGCCCCAAATCCTGTTGGACTCCAAGAGCTAGCAGCAGCACCAAGAGCACCTGATGCAAACGAACCAAGACCAGCCATAAGTGGGCTTTGACCGCCAACATAACCTTTCTTAGGTTTAATGCTGTTCCATAGGTCTTTATCAAACTTAAGCGGATCCTGCAGAGTAGGTCTCGGGAGCGGAAGCGGTTTGGGAATCGGAGGTGGCATCATAGGTTCAAGCATAATACTTGCCACAGCATTAAGATCGGCTTGATACTTACTGAGAGCAGCCTGATTACGCATAGCCTTAGCTTGGTTCCTAAGACTGACACGAGAGGCGGCAAGCTGTGCTTTATCCAAGTAAAATTGATCATTAAGCTGTTCAAGCTTAAGATTAATAGCTTCAGAAGTCAACCCATAATTCTGTTCAGCACCAAAGACTTGTTGAATAATAGAAGCTGTTTCTGCACCAGCTTCAGCAATAGCGGCTTGAGCGGCTTTTTCAGCACTAATGCCTGTGGCTCCTTTAGCTGCAGCAGTACCAGATGCTTTTAAACCTTGAATATATGACTTCTGCTGCTCTAGCTGACCCATACCACGGGTTTGTTGTAAGCTAGTTTCAGCTTGCTGCATATTTAATGCTTCACCACGTTGGTTATATCTGAACTCCATCATGGTTGACTTTTCTTCAAAGTCAAGCATTACATTTTGTTCTTGCTCCCAACGTGCAGAATCTTGTAGAGCATAATCATAAGCCAAGTTATTAAACGACATCTGTTGATTAGCCGTTTGTACTGACTTATTATAAGCTCGTTGTTGATTAGCATAATCAAATGCTTGAATTTGCATCTGATAACGCCATGACTGATTAGCAGTAGCTTCTTCGTAAGCTAGTTGCTGCTCAATATTTTGGCGTTGAATTTTAACACCCTGTTTAGAGTGTCTGTATTGCTGCCGTGCGCTTTTCTTATTAAACTGCCATTGAGATTTTGCAGCTTGAAATTGCAATTCAGCAAGTTTTTTAGCGCGATCATTTTCAGCACTTTGGCCTAGACCACTAAAAATACCACCAACGGCGGCTTGTCCTAGACCAAGAGCTAATGCTACAGGAAACGCCATTAACCAGCCCTCCTATAATAACGTGGTGCATAATTACCTTCCCACGTCATGCTATTCAAAGACACAGGAAAGGGAGTATCACTATTAATTTTTAAAGTGTAGTTTGTGTTCTTTTGATGAATAGGCACAGTGAGAGAAGTCCGATCAATAGTAGGTGAGTTATTAGCAAGGTAGTAGTTAGCATACTGCACACCAGCAATGTATGTCCAAGCAGGTGAGCCGTATTTAGTCATGTAGAAATTAACAGAACCACTAAACCCTACATCAAATTTCATACGAGCAATAGTCAACGAGGATGTCCAATCAACTGTATTTTGACTACGGAAAAAATAACGAGGTAGTTCTACATCAAAGTTGAACTTATATCCAGCAACTAGCTCATATTCTTTACCAGTCCAATCACCTTCAACCAACCAATTACCGCTGTTGTCGATTTCAACACTAATAATATAATCAGTTGTTACGGTTGAACTACCAGTCTCTACAAAAAGGTTGGAATAATTTGTAGAAGATCCAGCCGTTACTTGTGGGATTGTTAGAAGAACTGGTGTATTACCAGAGATATGGTTATACGGTTTAGGTATGGTAGATTTTTTGGTAGTACTGTTGTACGTGATAGTACCAGCAGATTTAACAATATAGTTATGATCTAGTCGTACATTATTGAACGAAGCTAAACTATTGGTAGATGTGCTTTGTACAAAATCAACAAGAAGTACACGGTACTGATTAGCATCCCGAACAAGAACAAGTAGGTAGTTATTGATTACTACCATTGTCTGTAGTTTACCTGGAATTACCCAGCGGAACCACGATTGCATCGTTTGGTTTTCTCCTCCATTGAAGTACTTATAAAAATAAATACTATTCTTAGAAGGACTGAACATAGCCAGCAGTGATTCTTGGGAATTCACTACTAACTCTTCAAGATCAGTAGGAAGATAAGTTGCTACAATTTTACTGATGTCTGTAACCTGAGCAGCTTGTAGATTACCTCTAGGTTGCATACCTAAAATTCTAGAGTAAGCTGGAGTCTTAGAAACAAAGGTAATAAAATCTCCAGCATCTTTAGCTACAATAGTTTTATCACTCTCATATTGACTAATAGTTCTCAAGATCACATCACTAGGAGAGATCACACCACTTTCAGAATACAGCAAATACTGTTCGTATTCACTAAAGAGTACAAGACCTTGAGCTTGAGGTACTGCACAGTAGAGATTACTAATGGTAACACTAGATGTCTCAACATCTACAGGATCAGATGCCAATACTGTTTGAGCGCTAGTAAAGAAGAAATTCTCAAAATCTCTAGCCACACTCA
>Ga0070749_10002404_pt1 | contig 12559 bp, 6 predicted proteins | sample VirMetDEL_Nov_18_FD_75180 | JGI IMG/M metagenome (GOLD analysis project Ga0070749, IMG submission 75180) | Aqueous microbial communities from the Delaware River and Bay under freshwater to marine salinity gradient to study organic matter... | ecosystem: Environmental > Aquatic > Marine > Coastal...
CAGATCCTGCAAGGCGGTATTGCCTCAGCGATGCCTCAGGGTGCGCCTCCCATGGATCAGGGCATGGCTCCTCCCATGGCTCCTCCCATGGCCCCACAAGCTCCGATGGGTCCAGAGATGGGACCGCCACAAGGTCCAGTCATGGCTTATCGGGGCGGCATGATGCCGTACTCCATGGCAGAGGGAGGAATCGTTGGAGGCGCTAAAGAGTTTGGAAAAGCTTATGCGGATAGGGTGAGAGAGCAAGCTTCAACCCCGCAAGGTTTATTAAGCTTTGTTCCCGGAGTCGGTGGACTCATGGCTGCAGCAGAACAGCTTAGTAGTTTAAGGCAGTACTTTCCATCCACCCCAGAAGCAACTGGCTTTGGGAAGTACTTTCCCGAAACGAATAAAGCAGGTTTGAGTTTGGGGAGAGTGGATACTGTTAGAGCAGATCCTAATTTAGTTGACCCAGAGTCTGATGCATTAGATAGGGAATATCAGGCTTTAATTAGCTCTCAACAGAATGCGATGTATGCCCCATTTCATTCCACGATGACGGGCTTTGATCCGACTGCTGGTGGCACTTACGATCCCGGCTCTCAGATTATGAGTTCTATTGATGGGCCAAACATTCCGGGCGGAATGTTTGCTGGAGGGGTGACACCGGGTGGCATAGTTCGTATGCAGCAGGGACGCACTGTTCCTTATTCCTATGAGTCTTTGACTCCAGCGCAGCTTAGAAAAATGGCTGACGTTCTTACTTCTTTGGGGCTGTATTCAACTGGTGGATTAGACAGCATTTCTTTCAATCGTTTGCCAATAGAAAAAAGGCAACAACTTTTTAAAGCATTAGAAAGAGAAGGTGTGCCTAGTCAGCCTGATACGTCTATCTCTGCTTCTCAAAATCTCAGTGAACAAAATGTTCCTTTGGTTAAGCAAGGACGGAATCTTCGTGAAAGTATTTACCTTAATCCTGCAACAACTCAAAGCAGATATCTCAATCCTCCAGTAAAAAGTGAAGTTGAAAAAGAACAAGCTTTAGCTGAATTTAGAAGAGTAACGGGTCGTGATTCTGGTCCAGAGCAAGAAGGTCTTGGATCTTTTTTAACTCCGTCGCCCCAAGTTTCTCCTTATGCTTCGGTATTTAACAATGTTCCGCAAACAAAAAGTAGATATCTCAATCCTCGCGCAAAAAGTCCAATAGAAAGACTGCAAGGTTTAATTGAATTTAAAAAAGTTACAGGTCGTGATTACAGCGCAGAGCAAGCTCAGTTAGATGAATTACTGAGATCTCAACCAGTTCCAGAGAGTGTTGCTCCTGAAGTTCGGCCACCTAATCGGCCTTTCCTTAGGGAGCTTGACGTTGACGAGCCATCAGCCGCTACAACTAATGTAGCGCCTGACGCTACATCCACTTCCCCTGCTCCGACTGATCAAGGGCTTGGTTCGATGGACATGGATCCTCAGGTCATGGATATGCTTTCAAAAGCATTGGCTCCACAAGCCAGTCCTCTTGAAGCTGAGTACGAAGCATTGGTTCGATCCGCGATGGCAGAAGGATTGCCACCTCCAGTTGACTTGGCTCCATACGCACAAGCTGCAGAAACCCGCGCACAAACTGCTCGGGATGAAGCGAAGAGAATGGCATGGGCTGCTGCTTTAGGGCGCTTTGGCGCTGCAGTGGCAGAGGGTGACATTGCTAAAGGAATCAGAGAAGCAACCACTGATGTTCAGCAAGGGCTTAAAGAAGGCGCTCGCGAAGCGCGTACTGAAGAAGCTCGCGCTGAAGCTTTGCGATTGCAGTCTGCTGAGTCTCAGCGGCAAGCTACAATTCAAGCCCGACAGTTTGAACTTCAAAGCATTGGCAGTTTGGCTCAGATTGCCCGTGAGAAAGGGGCCAGTGATCGTCAGGCTCAGTTGACTGCCACTAACATCTATGCTGATTATCGCGCACAAGTTCAAGGCAATATTGCCGAGCTTCGTAAGCAAGGTGCATTGAATGCACGTTCATTCGCAGATGCTATGCAGAATGCAGAAAAGATGGCGATAGATTATATTGAAGCTTTAATTCAACCCACTGAAGAGCAGAAGCAAGAAGTCTTGGATAGGTTCAGGAGACAAACTTTGGCAACTTTTGGGTACTTGTTATCGGAAGACGAACTTAAAAAGGTGTCTGCAAGTTTTGCTAAAGAAAAGCCTTCTGGCGAAACAAAAGCAACCTCTGGGGGAAAACCACCCCCAATTGAAAGCTTTAATCGCGGCGGTTGAGATTTAAGGCATGGCATTTTTTGATGTCTCTGGAGCCAAGAAAGCAGGATATTCGGATGATGACATTGCCCGATACCTTGCTGAACAGAAAAACTTTGATTACTCCGGTGCTATTGGCGCTGGATATACTGCTTCTGAAATCGTAGATTTTCTTGGCAAGCCTGACAGAACTGTAGCCGGTCAAGTAGGCGAAACCTTAAAGGGTGTTGGCCGTGGTTTTGCTGGAGCGTTCCTGTCAGCCGGTGAGGGTTTGGCGGAACTGGCTGATGCCGCCACTAATGTGGTGGGACTGGAAGGTCTCATTGATTCTGGCGATGAGAATGAATTAGTCAAAGCTTCCCGCGCTGGTAGAGACTGGATCAATAACAGTTTCTTAGGGGCAGACCCCTCTTACCAAGATGCTTGGTGGACCAAGTTTGGTGAGGGTGTGGGATCGATGGCGTCGTTCCTGACGCCTACTGCTATATTGCGTGGACTCGGTGCAGTAGGTAAAGCTACCCGTCTTGGCATGGGTCGTAATGAGTTAGCGGCTGCTGCCACTTTAGCGGGTGGTGCAGGCGCGGGTGATCAGGCTCAACGTATTGCTGCTGCTAGGGCGCAAGGCATTGAGGTTAGCGAAGGTCAAGAAGATGCATCTATTGCATTGGGTGGATTGGCGGGTCTCTCTGAAATCGCCCCCATCACTTTACTCTTAAAGAGAGTTCCTAAAAATGTTACCCCAGCGGAAAAGTATCGAATCTTAGATTTATTGCGGCGTTCTCTTGTAGGTGGTCTTCAGGAAGGTTTGCAAGAAGCAGGCGCTGGCATTGCTCAAGATTTAATTGAGAAAGGTATTTACAACGAGAACCTACCTCTAGGTGAATCCTTATGGGATGACTTCACTGTCGGTGGTGCGGTCGGTGCGTTTACTGATTTTGTAATTAACGCAGCCGCAGGTCGTCGCAGCTTTATTACCACTGACGCACAGCGTGAATATGAAGCCAAGCTTCGGGAGCGAAGAGAAGCCAATATTCAAAAGATACAGCAAGCTTTGGTTGACGCAGAACAACGTCGTGCCACAAGGCAGGCTGATCCGGCTGGCTTTGTGAGGGCTGCAGAAGCCGCGCAAGCAAACGCTGCTAACATCGCTGCCCCTCAGTTCGATGGTCCTGATATCGCCGCAGGCGAAGCATACGCAAGAACCATTGCGAATGAACTGGGTGACTTCTTCCCGACAAATGTTAAGTTCGAAGTTAAAGAAGCGCCCCCTACTGTTACTTCGCGGGGAACTTTGCCTAATGGGGAAACCATCGTTGAGCAGACCCCCAACTTCATTGTGGTGGACTCCAACGGCAAACAGTATGGGCAGGCTGTTCAGAGTCGGGAACAAGCCGCAGGTCTTGCCTATGGTTTAAACAACGAAGTCATTGACTCACAGGTTCGGGGTCAGGTTCTCAACATCCTTGAGAACTCAGGGGAATCTTATAGCCCTGAGGCTGCTGCTACATTGATGCGATATGGCTATCAGATCCTAAATCCTGAAGCCAACATGATCACTTCCGCTGCATTGAACGAAGCAGCAGGAACCACTGTCGATAAAGGTTACATTGAGAACTACAGTTTCCAGACCATCCTTGACGGGGAACAGGTCAAGGAAGATGGCAAGACTGTAGGCTATAAGATACAGGGGCCGAACGGGACAACCGTGGTTCCCGGTCTGACGTTATCACAGCAGATTAATCAGAAGCGTAAAGAGCAAGGTCTGCCTGAAACACAGGTCTTCACTATCGATGAAGCCCGTAATGCATTGGGCGATAAGTTTGAAAACCTGACGAATATCAATGTGTTAGCTGTCCCTGATGGGATGACCTACACAGCTTCTATTGTTCCCACACAAGTTGAAGTTTCAAAAGGCAAGAAGGCAACAGTCAATATCCCTTCTGTTGTAAGCAGTGCTGGCGAAGTTATCCAGACACGCTTTGCCACTCAAGAAGACAGTGATGCTTCGGGGAAGAAAGAAGATGGTTCCCCCAACATCAAGGTCGGACAGAAGATTGAACTAAAGTCTTTGGAAGATGCTCAGGCTTTTGCGGAACGCAAGAACCGCGAAGCTGCCAGAGGACAAGGACTATCTGTTCAAGAAGTTAACGCCCTAATGAAGGGTGAGAAAAACTTTAGCCAAGAGATCAACCGTCTTCTCAAGTCCAAGAACATTGGGTCAAAAACTGATTCACCCGAAGTCAAGGCACTGTTTAAATCTATTATCGGGAAAGAATCGCTTTCCGATATGACTTCAGGGGAACAGCGTTTGCTGTATGCCCGACTTCGGAACCTGCCGACCTTCGAAGGAACGGTCAAGCTTCCACTGTTTGAAGCGAAACCTTATACCCGTGATAATTTCTTACGGGCATCGAAGTTCATTCAAGATGCTAATGCCCTTGATCAGCGTGTCACTGACGAACAGATCGCTGAAGCAGCAGGGTTGTTGCCAGAGGACGCCCGTAAAGATCTTAAAGTTCAAGCTCTTAAAAAAGATCTTGAAGCTCAAGGCGTTTCTCTAAGAAAAGCAGAAAGACCTGTACTGTTTTTGCCTGCACCAACAGCGGGTGCTACCGATACTTATAACTTTTTGCGGGAAGAACTTCGCAAGAAGATGAAAGGGTTTGGGCTGGATGATATTGCCGCCCGTATTGATGAAACCCTTTTGAACTTTGCTGACCCAGTTCGTTACATGGAAGAGATGGGGGTAGAGACTGAGGGTTACTACAATCCATTCCTGCGTGAGATCACACTGGCATTGGACCGTGTTGATCCGCAGAAAACCCTGACTCCCGAGCAACGATTAAACGCATTGACTGATGTGCTGAACCATGAGGTGGTTCACGCTGCACGGGAAATGGATCTGTGGACTGACAAAGAATGGGACACAGTGTCCAATGCTTCAGCCCGTCTCAAGCGTTTGGATGCTAGTGGTAATCCGACCAACGAAACTTACCTACAATGGGCGCGACGAACCTACCCTGATCAAAGCCCATTGATTCAGGAAGAGGAAGCTGTTGCTGATGCCAATCGTCAGTTCAGAACCTTTGGCGACAAAGCGGTATCAGGCAAACCAAAAGCTCTTCTCAAGCGATTAACCAATCTATTCGAACGATTGGATAACTCTTTCCGTGGTGCTGGGTTCCAGTCTTACAGCGACATCTTCAATCGTTTGCAGTCCGGTGAGATTGGTGGACGAACCCGTGGTGAAATCAGAACGCTTCGTGAAACAGAAGCTGAAATGGCTAGAGAAGGGGTTCTTCCGGAACGCTTTGCCGACTATCAACCTATCATTGCCAACCCTGTCTTGCGTAATCAGGAACGTGAAGAGCGTAAGGTTCAGATCCAACAGAAAGCACAAACAAGTGGAGTCACTGACTTCAATCCTGCCGCCTTGGAAGGCGCGGCGATTCGTGAGTCGCGTAGCTCTATCGAAAAGGTTCCCGCGAACATTGAAGTAGAGGGTCGGTTAAGGCCGACTCGCGATTCAGAGAACAGAGTTATTTACTCGGGCTACGAAGGGCCAGATATCTATCAAATTCAGACTGCCCCCACGGAACAAGGCCTTCGGAATTTCTGGCGTTGGTTCGGTGACAGCAAAGCGGTTAGCCGAGATGGTCGTCCGTCTGTGTACTACCATGGAACCGCTGCTGACATTACGGAGTTCCGTCCAAAACAAGCCGGATCTGTATTCGTTACCAAAAGCCCTAGCTTTGCTAATGAATTTGCGGGGATGTCTGAGGATTACATGGTCGGGAACTTTACCGACTTCATGTCCGATCAGCAGGTGTTAGATGTTCTGAATGAAACCTTGGAAAGCCAGAGTGCTTTTGCGCCTAAGACTTGGGACAAGGTTGCGAAGCTAAGAGATTCGGTAGCGAACAGCGTTGCAGCCGGTCGTCCTATCACTGCTAAAACGATTGAAGGTTTAACAGATGTTGCTACTGAGGGACGTAGCTCTCGGTTCGCAATGGCGATTCAAACTCGGTTACCTTCTGCCGGGAACCTTGTTCCGGTGTATGTCAAGGCAGAGAACCCGTTTGATTATCAGAACGAAGATCATGTAAAGCGCGTTCTGAAAAAAGCAGATGAGTTATCCCCTACCCCTTTAGGTGCGTTCGAAGCAGAAGGTGTTTTTAATGGGGATTGGGGAGTTATTGAAACCCCAACTATTTTGCAAGCCATTAAAGATCTTGGGTTTGACTCCATGTATGTGGAGGAAGCAGGCCAAAAGAATCTGGCGGTATTTGAACCTAATCAGGTGAAGTCTGCTATCGGGAACAACGGTGAGTTTAGTCCGCTGACCCCCAGCATTCGGGAGTCGCGTCAGCCTACCTATTCGCAAGTGGGGGATAGTCTTGTTGGCCCAGTAGTTAGCACAAGAGTTCCCACCGCAAAGCCAAGAGGAAAGAAAGCAGTTCCTGTAGAAAGCGCGACAGATACAAGATTGCAGATCGGCTTGGAAACTTTCCAGCAAGACCCAGCTTTAATTAAAAAAGCAGCAGACTTAATTGTTACTTACCCGAATCTGAAATCTGTAGATAGGAATCTTCCACCAGACCAGATTGTTGAAAGGTTTGTAGATCACATTAAAAACAACTTGCTTTGGTTGTATGACAATGTTCCGTCTGAAATACGGGACCGATCAAAGCTGTGGTACGTTGGCGCAAATCGGATAGCAAACTATCTATCTGATCTTTATGGAATTTCTCCAGACCAAGCGGCGGCTGTTCTTGCGGTTAACTCTCCTCAAACAGAGTGGTTCACTAACGTCACTCGCGGGGAAAGAATAATAGACATCTGGTTTAACCAGCAAGACTTTAAGTGGTCTCCAGAAATGGAAGCTACAGCAAACAAAATTTTTGCTAAACCTAGATACAAAAAAGATTTAAATGCTATTCGTGGTAAGTCCCTTGAAGATATCAAGGGTTCTCCAGAAGAAAAACTTATCCGACAGGCAATGTGGATTCGGACGTATGATCAGTCAAATAACCTGAGAAACTTTAGAATCATTGCACCAGAAGGATCTTTTGGTGAATTCGTAATGACTGAGAAGGGGAATCCGGCTATTGCTGCATGGGGAAGCCTTGATTCAATTGCTAAATCAATATCCATTTTGGAAAGCGGTTCCCCAGTAAATATTAGCAATCGCCTTGGTAATGCACACAAGGTTAGAAGTTTCTATAACAACATCATTGCGCCAGAAGATACTGTTGGTGATGTAACGATTGATACCCACGCTGTCGCGGCAGGTCTGTTGCGCCCCCTGTCTGGAAATTCTATAGAGGTTGCCCATAACTTAGGTGCGGGAGTCGGCAATGCTTTCGGTGGAATCAAGGGTCTCTATGGTATCTATGCAGAAGCCTATAGAAGGGCGGCTGCTGAACGCGATGTTCTGCCAAGAGAAATGCAATCTATTACTTGGGAAGCTATTCGCGGAACATTTACCGATGTCTTCAAGCGATCTCAAAAAGCGAACGTCATAGAAAACGCATGGCGCAGGTATCGCGATGGTCAGTTGAGTGACAATGAAATTCGTGATATAGTTATCCAAGAATCTGGAGGTATCAATGAACCAGACTGGTGGCAGTCCAATCGCAATGCTCCTGAAGAAACGTGGTCTTCCACTTACGGTGGAAAGCTATCTCCGTTTCGCGTATCCGGACGGGGTGCCTCGCCCCGTACCGGAAGAGTTGATACAAGAAGCGCGAGACGCGATAGAGGGGGTAGCCCCCCAGCAGAGCAAAGACTAGAAATAAGAGAGTCACGCATCCGTCCGCGAAGTGAGGCGCAATTAGAGGATGCGGTAAAGAAAGCAGAAGAGGACATCGCTAAAACCCCAACTGGGTCTATCCCTCTTTATGATTTAAACGCATCACCTGATGCGTTGTATGTTGCTCAGAATCCTGATGCAGGGGAGCAGTTAAACGCAGAAGAGTTCGTTCGTTATTCCCGTAAGAACGAACCGACCTATAGTCCCGGCATTGATCAGATCATTGGGAAGCTTGCGGCTGAACCTCCGAACCAAACGCCCGGACAGACTATCATTGAAGGGTTAGCACTGCCTCCTTATCGGCAGTTAATTCAGAAGTTCCGCAAAGAATTTGTCTTTAATTATGCTCAACTTGAATACTGGACCAAGCGGCATCCTAGTTTAATGCACAACACAGCGGACTCCAATGCACTGGTAGCCGCAGAATTCTCAGATCGCAACAAAGCATTCACTGCTGCCGCGATTAAACATGGTGTTCCGGTGTATGAAAATGGCATCGTAAAGATCAAGGACTTTGTTCATAACGGAAAGCGTTACAGAGGGCTGGCCGAGGTCATGGTCCCGCTGTTCTCTAAAGAATATGGCAACCTTGAGAAGCTTGCTCAGTCGTATGCCATTGCGATTCGTGGTCGCCGGTTGGTTGCCGAAGGGAAGTTAGCTCCTGCTTTAGATCCTGCAGAGTTTGCAAGATTAGAAGCAGAAGTAAATCGGTTTATCAACCCAAGCACCGGCCAGCCCATCATCAAGGAATGGTATGACGCATGGCAGGCGTACAACGGATACGTCATTCAGTTCTTGCGTGATACCGGAATGATTGATGATGCAGGCGCAGAGTTATGGGCGGAGCAATCGGATTACATCCCTTTCTATCGGGAAACGAAGGATGGTTCTGGCGCTTACGCTAAGGTTTTTGGCGGACTTACTTCCACTACCCACCTAAAAGCAGTAGGTAAAAGTGCGGAAGCTATCGACATGCCGCTTCTTGAAGCAGTCATAACGAATCTTGATGCCGCGATTGCGATGGGAATGAAGAACGTTGCCCAGCAACGCATCGTTCGCGACATGATTCAGATTGGTCTGGGCCGAATGGTTCGCCCCGGAGAATCCACCGAAGGGTTACCAACGGTTACCTTCAAGGTTCAGGGAAAGAAATACACTGCGATCATTGATGATCCTTTGATTTTTGAATCGATGCAGGCATTGCCAGAGATTGGTTTGTCCGGTGTGTTAGAGACAGTGTTCCGTGCGCCAGCTAACTTGCTTCGCGAAATGATTACTCGGGAACCGGGTTACATGTTGGCGAACATTATGCGTGATACTGCATCAGTGACCTTTACGAGCCAAGCCAGCTTGGGTTCCACGATTGACGCAGTCAGAAGTTTCAGTCAAGGGTTTGAACAACTGGAAAGAGGTGGAGTGATAGGCGGTTACGACTTTGCCCGTGACCCTGAGAACATGACTGAGTTCTTGGCAAAAGAAGCTAAGAAGATGGGTCATGAGATTCCCGAATATGGTAGTACTTTAGGGAACATCTCTCGGTCGAAATATCTCAAGCCGTTCACTTGGATTTGGGACGCAGCAGGCAAGCTGTCAGACAAAGCCGAAGCTCTCAACCGTATCCGTGTTTACGAAGACACCTTGAAGAACACCGGTAACGAAGCCGAAGCTTTGTATCAAGCATTGTCTGTTATCAACTACGGACGCCGAGGACGTAGCCCTGTTATCCGAACATTGACCGCAGTGGTTCCGTTCTTAAACGCCCGTATTCAAGGCTTGGACAAACTGTATCAGGCAGGCACCGGTCAGTTTGGTCCGACCACTAATCGTCGCAAGAATGCTATCAACTTTGCAGCCAGAGCATCGTTGATGGTTGGATTGACCATGTACTACTACTCCATGGTCTCTGATGACGATGAGTACAAGAACGCAAACCCTGAAGTTCTTGATAACTACTACATATTCCCAACTGGAATGGGCTTCGCTATTCGCATTCCTATTCCGTTTGAAGTTGGGTTGCTATTCAAGACTTTGCCAGAGCGGATCATGCGTTTGTCTGATGGGACAGATACCTTCAGAGACGCACGTCAATCTGCGGCTCGCGCTGTAACATCGACTCTCGCGTTTAACCCGATTCCACAGGCCGTACTTCCGATTGCAGAAATTTATACGAACTACGATACGTTTACCGGACGATCTATAGTTCCTCCATATATGGATCAAAGAATGGCGGCTGAGTATCAATCTCGGTTTGGAACTAATGAGTTAGCCAGAATGCTGGGTGAAGCAACTGGAATCTCACCCATCAAGATTGATCATTTGTTGAACGGTTACTTTGGTTCTATCGGAACCTATACGTTGGATGCGATTGATTCAGTCTTGAGAGACAATGATCGTGCATATCCTGCGCGGGATATCTATGAGTATCCCTTCATTCGCCGGTTCTTTGCGGATGCCAACCAACCCGGTCTTCAGTCACAGTTCTATGACCTGAGTCGGGAAGTGGATAAAGTGACTAACACTATCCGCGAACTGAAGAAAGACGGACGGACGGATGAACTGAACGCTTACATCATGGAGAACCAGAACCTTATCGCGGTGAAGAGAAACGTGGCCCAACTGAATAAGGTGATGGAGAAGTATCGCAAGCAGAAAGACGCTGTACTCAAGTCACCGCTTGACCCTGAAGTGAAGAAAGAGATCGTTGATCAGCTAGATGCCAGCATTAACACTACCTTGCAGGTCATGCCAATCCTAAGAAGGATAGCGTTCGGTGGGCCGGAGTAAAAAAAGGGGGGGAAGAAACTTCCCCCCAAAGGGACTATTGAAGATCCACCAATGGCGATAACAGGAGGAGTAACATCGCCAAGATCAGGTTAAGGAATTTCATCCTGCCATTCAACCCCATGTTCGGCCCCGAAGGCGTACATCATTTCAATCATGTCGGCTAGAACCTTCTTGGTCATGCCGGATGTAGGTTCCCCGAGGTAAACCAATCCCCCTTCTAGACCGGGAACCATCCTCTGTCCCTTGATGGCAGCAGTGAAGATCCATTTCCAATCGTTACGGGTGAGCTTCTGACCATGCCATTCGACTTGGTCTGCGATGTCTCTCAGCATTGCCCACATCTTCTTGTTCTGGTCGGGTGTTCTTCTGTTCTTCTTGATCACCTCCACCATCGCGGTTTCGATATCCATCACTCCTCCGAACTGAACCAGTCTGTCTGTCTCCTCAGGAATATAGGCCACTCAATCTCTCCGCAGAAAGACTTGTCGTTGATCAGGACATGGTTGGTGGGTTGTGCAGTGTATCGTCCGTTGTCCAGCTTGATGAAGTAGAACTCCTTGCTCTGTTCTGGGTGGTAGCTGAATGCATCTCCAATGGGTACGGCAGTGAACAGGTACATTCCTTCATGCTCAGACCGATCCTGAAGGCGTACACGGGTATTCATGTGAGACAGGAAGTCGTACTCAAGGACAGAGAACTGTCGCCCATAACAGTCCCATGTTGCGGCCTGTGATGGCTTCCATGGGTTAGCGTACTTCCGGTGTGCGATCTGGTGGAGTCCGACATTCCGATACACCGCACCACATTCCAGCATGACATGACAGCCCCAAGCCCTACCTTGGTAACTGTTTAAACCAAACCATACCGCCTGAATCCAGTCATGTTTCCCACAGGTATCTGGTTCCAGCCAGACGTACTGATGCTTAGGGATTGGACCTGATCCGGTGTAGAGGGTCATCGATCAAATCACCTGTGCGCTATAAAAACCTATAGCGATTCCCGTAAACAGTCCCACTAAAAACAATGCCACTTCAACCCCAGCCCGATCTTTGTCAAGATCTTTGTAGGCTTTGAGTTCTTCCTCAAGAACCCTGATCTCTTTCTTCAACCTGTCTTGTGAATACTCCATCGTTCTTCTCCAGTCTGGCGATGAGTCTGTTTAAATACCAAGCACTCTTCTTGGCATCCTTGATGGGATGTCCTTTCAACCACATCCGAAGAACGTACTTGAGTACCTGCCATTGCAAGCTCCCAGAGACAGGGTCCGGCGCAAACCGGATCACATCCTCTATGACATCAATGGCTTCCTGTTTACCTGCGGTGTAATGACTTGGATGATCTACTTCATCCTGTCGGGTTTGGTGTATTTCCATCCTTCTGGTGTCTCCACATAGCCTACGATTTCTAACTCTTCATCTGACCTGCAAAACCCTGTCACCTTCTTATGTCGATAAAAAGAAGCAGGGTTCGCAAACTTATTGCCGCATTCGGCGCACTTTCTTTGTCGAAACTTTTTCATTCCTCAGCCTTTCGTTCTCTTCCCTGAGCCTTTTGATCTCATCATAGCAAGCCCAAAGAACACCCCCAACGGTTAGGAACTTCATCTCAGTGGTTGTTCCTGTGTCATTGATCTCATGAGGCAAGTCCCTAATCAGATCAAGTATATCTTCATCAACGGTCATTTGATAGATTTCTCAATCTCTGCGCGAAGTCCTTCGATCTCTGTTTGAAGGA
>Ga0070749_10002407_pt1 | contig 12555 bp, 12 predicted proteins | sample VirMetDEL_Nov_18_FD_75180 | JGI IMG/M metagenome (GOLD analysis project Ga0070749, IMG submission 75180) | Aqueous microbial communities from the Delaware River and Bay under freshwater to marine salinity gradient to study organic matter... | ecosystem: Environmental > Aquatic > Marine >...
ACAAACTCTTTAAGTTCCCGTTCCAACCGTATGGCGCTTGGATCTGGTCATCCATGACAGCCTGTACTGCGGTGGAGGTTGGGTTAAACGGGGTTGTTGTAGCAGAATTGCTAGCAGGAGTAAGCCCATCCATTGCGGCAGGATTAGGGTCGGCACCAGCAACCCGACCAGCCACCGTCAACGCTGCTCCCCCAAGCGCTAAACTAGTGCCACCGCTCATCGGAACAGCGGCCAACATAGCGGCCATACCTAGACCACTAGCAATTCCTCCCAACGCCTGTTGGAACGGTCGAGTACTAGTGCGGGCACCCACTAGACCACTCAGGTGGTCTTCCATCTTGCCGAGAAGTTCGATAATCTTTTGGTTGGCCTGCTCCTGATCAGCCATGTTGTCAATCTGACGTTCCATGAACTGCTCTTCACGAGCAACCTGTACTCTCGATGTCTCCTCTTGTTGGGTGGCGAAATTATCTTCGATACCCATTCTTTGTCGATCTTCTTTTTTAGAAGGATCGTACATGCCTTGACCGCCCTTTTCTTGGAAGGTCAAGTTCTGCTGAGCGTACTGGAGGAGTTCTGTTTGTAGAGTCTCGTCCATACCCATGTCACGTAGGCGCGCCCTAGTCACAGATCCGGGACCCATAGCGCCCTCTAAGGCAGTCTTACTAGTGAGTCCCATGGACTGAACTAATTGTTGGCGCATCTTCAGGGGGTCGTTAGCGCCCCCACCCAACGTGTAAGCATTGGTACCCGTCATGTAGAACATACGGTTAGCGACCTCGGGGGCCATCAAGTTGCGTTGTTCTTGTAGAATATCAGCGGTGCTCTTAGAGTAACCAGTCGATGCCCTAATTCCAGCGACGGACTGCGCTAACTGCTCGGTGGCCTGCACCCCTGTCTCCGACTGGAATTGTACGAGGGCGTTAATACCACCCATACCCAAACGGGCACTCGTTAGAGGTTGGCGTACGTTACGCATTACCTCCATCTGGCTCATGCCAGTCATCTGCTGGGTTAGTACGTTAAGCCTGTCAGCACCGGTGGCATACGACATACCTCTGTTGATGCGTTGATCCATCTGCCTAACTAAAGGCTTGATAGCGGCTGAGACAGCCTCAGCAATACCTAATGACTTGGCAAACTTAGCGGAGGCGGCAGGGTCTTCCGCAACCCGCTGTCTGAGACCTCCGGGAGAAAAGCGACTCAGGTAGCCCATTGAGCCACCGCCACCTCCTCCTCCTTCACCGCCGCCGTCGCTCTGTGTCTGCTTAGTGCGATCTTGTTGCTGCCTCGCTTTGTCGGCGGTTATAGCCATGTTGGGAGAACTGCCGCCGGAGGAGCCTCCAACTTTTACATCTTTACCTGAGGCGCGTGCAAGCCGCTCCATCTGGTCGGCTGCGTCGCTTAGGAAATCTTTAAGTTTCTTAGCGGAGTCAGACAGGTCGTCTAGACCCTTTTTAAGTTTGTTGATCTGCTCGCCGTCGACTTTTAGGCGGGTGCGAATATCGGCCATCCTGTCGCCGTTATTTCCTCCTAGGTTTTCTTCGGCCATACGCCGCCCCCGTTATTGATTACGCCACTTAGCCATACGATACCAGAAATCCCTCTGGCGTACGGTCATCGACGTAAGGTCGTTAAAACTAAATCCCTTGTAAACGGAGGTTACCAATTCGTATTCCCAGTATAGCAGTTTTATATTAACCGAGTAGAAGTGAGACCCAATCGAGCAGAATTGGCATATCGTTGCCGCAACTTGCACATTGAGTATTCACCTCCCGCAACTTCGGGCCGATGTTTACGGCTAGCAGCGCCTCGGTCAAAGTGCGCCTATCTTTAATACTAAGGTTACGCGCCCACTCTTTGCGCTCCTCCACCGTCTTGTCTTCCTCCAAGATAACGCACTTAGCCAGCATGTCTGTGTTGATCTCGGCTACGTTCATGTCATTTGTAGGCAAGATGCCACCGACCTTAGGGAAACCTAAGATAACATCACCTTTAGAAGTCTTTACGGATAAACCTTCGCTAATATCAAAGTCCGGCTCAGTTACCGGGAAGTCTTTAGACAACTCGATGACCACATCGTTAGAGTGGGCGCACTTAGGACAACTGACTACAATCTCTCGCTCCTCGCCGTAGGTGGCACGTACCAACGACAACAGGAGAATATCCCTATCAAATAGGGATAACTGGTCAATAACGCCTCTGTCCCCGTTAACCGGCACGTCACCGATAGACAAAGTACCTCGCGCTACTACGCTACTCAAGTAATCACCGTAAGTGATGTCGTCCTTTTGCTCAACGGAGGCTAAATACTCCTCATCTGCTCCGGTCAACTCCCTTATAACAGCCTTGTTTATCCACTCCGGTTTCCCTTTATCAGGGTTCTTAATACCTAGAATGAGGGAGACGTCCAATGTAGGGACTCCTCGCATCTCGGGAACAGGCTCGGTAAGGGCGTCATTGATAACAGACGCAGTATCTGCACTATCCATTTTATACTCCTATGTTGTTTTTTATTTAAGTATTACTTAGTCGTTTAACTCGTTGATGTCGGCGGTACCAGCAGCGTTATTGGCAAACACAACCTCAAAGCCTTCGTGGTTAATAACCATTTGCTGAATGAGGATGGAGGAGTCACCAGCGCTAAGGTCACCAAAAGACAGAGATGCTGGCCAACAGTTATAGAGACGGTATGCCAACTTTGTCTTCGAGGTCGGAACTGCGCTGTTACGCGTTGTGTCTCCCGGCTGGGTCTATGTAGCGTTCGAAATGGGGTGGTCCATAACCTGAACGGTAATGTCGCAACGGTAATCATTGTTATCGTTAGTCGATACACCGCCACCATTCCACGAGTGCATAAACTGCTGCCAGTTGTACATCTCGTCTTGGTCTGCGAAGACCCCTTTAGTGAACGTAACGGGGCCGTAGTCTGATTGACCGACCATCTTATGCGGGTGGGTGTTCATCCCACCTTCGCGGTATGCGATCATCTCATTCTGAACCACAAGCCCAGATACCACTGAGAAGCCTAGGTTACTAAGGCCCGAGGTGTTGAGGCCATCGTTGTTACTGTCAAAGGATACTCTAAACTTAAAGTTCCTCAACGGGTCGGTTGATGCTGCACGTGCCATGGATTACTCCTTAAATTGTCAGAGAGACTCGACGGTGTTGCTACCACCGGTCCACTGAGCGAGGTTGATTACGATAAACTCTGCCGGGTACTGTAGCGCAATACCGACTTCTACATTGACGATTCCCTGATCAACGCTAGTCGCATTGTTGTTGGTAGAGTCACACACAACGTAGAACGCTTCTCTAGAGGTCTTACCTTTAAGACCTCCGAGCCTATAAAAGTCTCCCAAAAAGCCCCCAACTCGGGCAGTCAGGCGCTCCCACAACAACTCGTTGTTAGGTTCAAACACAGCAAACGCCGTGATGTCTTTGAGAGAAGACTTAATGTAGTTGAGTGTGCGGCGTACTGGAATAAACTTGTCCGCCGTAACTGTCGCCATTGTGCGGGCACCGTAAACGACAACTCCCGCTCCGGGAACCGCTTTGAAAGAGTTGATGTATGGGTTGTAGTCGTACAGTTCTCCAATGTCAGCATCCGACAACTGATACACGGTACCCAGAGCACCTCTAACATCTGCTGCAAATCCTGCTGGGGCTTTAGCGACTGTTCGCTGGTTCTCTGTACGAGCGATGACACCCGCTACAGCACCACACGGGTAAGTGTCACGCACTGCTCCGGGGCCAGTCTTCGCAGGATCAACCATCTTCAATGCGGGTGCGTACAAGGCACCGTAACCGCCGTTAGAGGCGCTTGCAAAAGCAGAGGACTCCGTCTTTGTCGTGGCTACATCTGCCGCTGTGAGCGACGGGTCAATTAGTACAAAAGAGTCTCCACGAGACTCTGCCTTTGACAACAGGGCCGTGATGAGGGTAGGAGCCGTTTGACCGACAGCGTTGAGGATCAGGTTACCATTAATGAGGTCTACCGCGTCGACAGCAGCCGTATAGTCGGTGGTCGCTACGGTACCGTCAGCACCATTACTAAATGTAAAGGCGGTAACCGTGTAACTACGGGAAGCGCTTGGATCTGCTGTTGATACATTGCTAATCTCAACATATTCACTATAGTTGTTGATGATAGTAGCAACGTACCTGCTGGAGGCTGGATCGAGTGAGACCGCTGGCCAGCGTTCGACCTCTGTACCGTTCAACTTAACTACGACGGTAAAGGTACCGTGGGCGTCAGAGGTGGTCTCTGTTAGTCCAGATACCGCTGAACCACCCTCTTGGTTAGACGCTTCGATCAAAACTTCAAGAGAATTACCCCAGAGTCCTTTACTCGTTGCGTCAACGTCAAACATCTTTGCGTCGCCCTGACCGTCTGGGTCGTACAAAACGCCGTTGGCGATTGATGCCTCAACGCCAGCCGCAGCGGCTACCCTAACAACGTAAGCGTTACGCCCACCGTTAGCGAAGTAGTGGTACACAGCGTACCCTAGATCGTACTTGTTCTCCAACTCGCCGTAAACACGTCGGTATGAGGGCCAGTCAGTGATAAGTTTTGCCACCTCTGGACCGCGAGCGGCCTCACCAAAAAAGACAGCGGCAGTACCACCTGTCGGTTGTTGAGTCAAGTTTTGAAGCGGCTTTTCGTTTACGTAAACGCCGGGGGTTGAGTATGTAGCCATGAGTTAGAACTCCTGTTCAATGGGGTAGTTAAGTGAGTGATAGTCGTCTTGTCCTACTTCAGAAACCTCAGATAGTGTACCCGACACTGTGGTAACAATGGGGGATGTTGTGGGGTCGTTTTGTGGTATTTCAGAATTAATTTGAACGGTAAGAACCTTCCTAAAGATTCTCTTCTTATAACCCGATTCTTGGTCCAGTATATCTGCTGTTCTCCAGTCTAGTAGATCACAGCGTCGAATTGTCCCATCTTCAGGTATTTCTATAAAACTATACCTCAATGGGAAGATGTAGCGCATCAGAGCGGCTGTCAGTTGACGGTCGTGCCGCTGGCTACGGGAGTGCGTAGTAATTTGGTAAGTGAGGTCGATAGGTACATAGTCGTACATCTGTAGGTAATACCCTTCACCTACAAGACCGCTAACACCATCTGCGTCGTACTCTGATGGGATGTAGTCGACACGTTCAGCACTATCAGCCTCCCTAACACGCTCGTCGTTTGAGTAGTGACGTATTACTTGGGATTCCTGCCGTGGTCTGGCGTGGTTAATACCGATAAGGTCGATAGTTATAAATGGGTAGATCTTCTCAGTCTCCGCTTCTGGATAACGGAAAAACACCTGAACGGAACGCTGTTGGTTCCTATCGTCCGACACATACAAAGTCTGTAGCCTGCTTTTAAGGGCAGCATCTTCCGCTAACGTAAAGCCCGGATTAGACATAAGGGATCAACCTATCTACTGCGTCTTTGGTCTTATTAGCGATATCAGCCTTGTTGTCCTGAATGTATGTCCTAAACAAAGAGTGGGGGGCGCTTTGTGAAGTACCGTACTCTAGACCAACCATCTCCTGCTCTACGTCGTACGGGGCATCGTTAGACAGTACTAGGTCCCCTTGTTTTAAAGAGGCAGTGAGGTACTCTGCGTACTCGGTCCAATCTTCATCCTTATCGGCGGTCTTGTAAAAGTCTCTTTGAACACCTTTAACCATCTCTTCTAAGTTGTTCACAAGATCATGGAAGAAGGAGGTGCGTAACTTATCTACCTCAGAGACGATACTAAAAGTACCATCTACAATGGGTTTACCAGAACTGTTAATCCTTGTCTGCCTGTTCACAGACGAATTAATTGGCGGAATGGCCACTGGGCCTCCTTTCACAGTTCTGGGCGTTGTAAGTGCGGTTCACATGATCGACGCGCATCGACCACACCTACATAATACACCTAACTGGGGAACGATGTAGGCCAAGGGAGCGTTGTAAGTTTGGGATTTTTGGGGCCGTTAGAGAACGGAAACTCCTGATCCAAGTACACCTCGAAGCCCATAACAGACACGACAACTTCACCGGTTGGCTGCTCGTGGCTAAGTTGACCCCTAACCTTGTAGTCCTGAATCTTATAAAAACGAGAGTCGTACTCAAACACATCGTTTAGATGATCTTGGTACTCCCTAGCGTTCTCGATACCCGCAGACACTAAATCCTTATACAGCAGCGTTGCGCGCACAGTTTGGGTCGGCTGGCGACCCTCATCAATAGACCTGAACGAATCCTCTAACTCTTCTAGGTATATTGTTGAGAGGGGGACACCTGCCTTGTACGCCCTACCACCCACTCCGGGAGCACCTTCGTCGTACACATCGTCATATAGGCTAGCGCCCGTATTGATTGGCTTAAATTCGTACCATACAATACGTCCACCGACTTCTCTGTTACGACGCCTAATGGCGTTGTTTATGACGCTCAGTTCCCTACGAGGGTCCATCAGTAGTGCCCAGTCGACAAGTAACCAGTGGGGGGCTCGCCGTCAAGGTATACCTCTTGACGCATGTCATCCGACTCTTCTTCAATGTTAATCAATCCGTCGTCAATACCCGGCCAGATGCGCTCGATCGGGTCGTAGTCACCGACCTCACGCTGCTTGTACAGAGGTACTAGGCGGTTTGTAGTACGGCTGACGCGGCGAAGGTTAACGACTTCCAAGCGCTCCAAACCAATGTTAAGTGCCTGAGCGCGTCTATTGTATTCTGCCATCCAATAGTCAAGCAAACCAGATACCATCCGGTATCGTTGAGAGGACTGGATGTGTACCGACTCCGAAGTGATCACATCAATATCTCTTGAGAACTCTGAGAGTAATCCCCACAAAGCCTGTACTAGGGTGTGAATACCGATGACATCCGCCACCGCTGGGGCGACGTTAGCCAAAGGTACCCTTAGGTTGTGGGTGTTGAGGTTGATCGCCATATCTGCGTAGAAATCCAAATCAGCAGGCAGCAGCCACTCGTAGTAGTAACCGTCGACCATCAACGTGGAGGTGCTCGGTAGGTCCGCACTGAGGCGGATTAAGCCGTTTCGAGCGTCGAGCGTATACGTCACATCTGCCGTCTCTGTAGCGCCTTGAGCCAGAGACTTGACCCATAAGGTGCTACTCTCGACGTTTGGTTTACCTAGGTCGTAGGTGATGCCCGAGGATACGAATGTCTGCTGAAATGGCTTCTTAAAGTCTCGTAGATAGTTACGAGCCGTATCGATAATAGATTCTTTAGTTGCCATGATGCCACCCTAGGCTAAGTGTACGAGATCTTCAATCTCCAAGCGTACCACGTTCTATTGTTGTAGGTACCGGTTACGCCGGGTCGACCGGTGTCCCTGTAGTTGGATGAGTCGAACATAAACAAACCCCACCCACCAGACTGGGAAGTCATAGCAGACAACGCCCCACTAGGTAGAGACGCAGCCCCACCGTACCCATAATAGATTGGGCCGATGGAAAAGGTGTTCGCTGTGGTGGTGTTTGGAGCGGTACCTGTTCCGGGGTGAGTTTTATATGCGTGGGTACTGAAATTAAAGGTACCACCAGTACCAGTGCTGTTGTTGTCGTACACCTCTACTTCACCTGAGTCAGGGGTGTAACCCTTGGTAACACCGGTGCTGTAAGTGGTTTGGTTACCGTAGAAGTCAGTATTATAAAAGCCGTAAGCATACTGGCTGAATGATCCGGTTCCAAAGATACTAGAGGAGACGTCAGTTCTCCAGTCTGGGGTGTTGTCGACACGCCATGTACCGTAACCACTATTCAACGTACTGTTAGGCGTAAAGTACCAGTCGCCACTTGGTTTGGCCCAATAGTAAACACCATTTGTATTTATATGGTTACCTAGACCATCTGTCTTAGAAATATAAAAATAGTGAAACCCTGTGTTAGGGGAAGCCTGAGTGGGGCGCCCCTTGTGAGCAACATTTACACTACCAGCAGCAAGAGAAGTTGCCCCACCGTTATATATGGTTGTGGAAGACATTGCCCCGTCAAATAAACCCCAATAAAGAGTGACGTCCGCTATTCCCGAGGGGTCAGATATAGCGGTGTAATTAACGGTAAATCCGGTACCATTCCACGATGCAGACGGTAGGCCCCCTGATGGGGCGGACGTATCTCCGTCCCAAATCTTTTGCCAATCGTTAGGTCCGCGTCTTCTATAGGCCGCTACCGCTGGGTCCCAGTTATTACTTCCTACTCTATATTGCAACTTGTCGCCATCGGGGACCAACGGCCAGTTATTTGAACCAACTCTTCGATAGATTAGACTCATTATATCTTAATCCACAAATCGTTATCGGATGACTCAGCGTCTGACGGTTGATTCGGCTGTACGAAGATACGCTGAACAACGCCGTGCTTATGACTACTGTCAACAACTGTCGCATCGAGAGTAAAATTAGCAGAACCGTCGAAAGTAACATTACCAGTAAGATCCGTTCCTAGCGTCAGTTTCCTACCCGTAGTCCACTTAGCAGCAGATGCTGATGTGCCGGTAATATTAGAACTAGTCAAAGCGACAGTTCCTGTGTTATTGGGGAACGTCACCGTCCTGTTTGCATTTAGGTTCTCAGTAGCAAACGTAATAGTATGCGAATTATCTACGGTGTCTTTAATCTTCAAATAATTGCTAGCGCTACCAACAGTCAAAGTACCTGTCGTTGAATCGTTAGCGTTTTTGGCGATGGCCCCGACATCGCTTGCACCTAGCGTCTTAGCAGTCATTGCCGTGACATGGCCGTAGCCATCGATCGTCACGTTTTGAACTACGGTCGCTCCGCTGTTGCTCGTGCTACTGGCAGTTGAGGTGTCTGCGTGGGCAAACGTAAGAGTTCCGTTGGTGTCGTTGTATGTGACGTTGATCGCTGAATGAGAGGCACCAGTAATCATTGCTGAAGAAGTGTCTTGCACCGCTTCTGCCCAGTCACTAATGAACGTATTGTCAATAGTACCGAAGCCGAGAACGCCTCCTGTACGGCGTAGGATTTGACCATCGACTGTAGATGTAATGTCAGCAACATTCCCGGTTGAGTTGGCGGAGCGACCAACAACCGATGTCGCAGAACTCTGACGCAACTGGTCATTAGCGATGTTGTTAGTGCCCTTTTGAGCGGCTTCAACCCACGTACTAGAACCGTTTATAACGTACAAACCAGACCCGGCGGCATTTGCGGCGACGTCGGTTTTGTAGTACAAACTACCCGCTGGCTCTGTTGCGGAGGGGGCAGCGGTTCCCTGTGCGTACACGCCAGAGTGCAATATCACGCGCTTATCTACCACGTTAGCAGAGGTAAAGGTTTGACCATTCTCTACGAACACAGAGGCTAGTAGAACGTCTGTAGTGGGGTCAAAGTTGTCCGCACTTGTCGTCGAGGTAGCGCTGTTACTTGTCGGGAACTGTGGATTAGTAGCGCTATCGTTACCTTCTAACACAGTAATAGTGATAGCGCCACTAGACAGTCGAGCAACTACCAAATCAAAACGCTTATCAGTAGGAGCAGTGAAACTATTGAGGGTGGCTGACGGGGATACGTAGACAGCCCCATCAATAACAACAACACCGGCAGCGACCGCCATAGTAGTTGCGTTGGAGTTTGTTACTTCGCAACCGGAAACCACCCCTGAATTACCGACGTTACCGAGTACCTCAAAGTCAACTGAATCCGGCTCAGCCTGATCTAAGGTCTCGTAACTAGTACCAGAACCCGTGTTAGTGGCGTTAGGGATGATAAAGGCCATGAGGCCCTCCTATGTTAGAGCGTGTCGTAAATGTTGCCAGCCCTACGAAGGTAGTTGTACAGGTCCATAGGCAAATCATATCGATGACCGTCAACGAAATCCCAGCGTCCTGTGCCGTAAAACATCGTCCAAGTGCCTTTTACCTTTGCGTTTTTTGTCGTAGGTGATACAACCGTTGGTTCTGGGGCTGTTGTAGGGGCCGGAGCCTCTTGCTCTTCAGCCTCGTCAATCAACACTTCTGCAATCTTACTTGTCTTACTTGTAGCCATAATAGTTCTCCTTAATAAGGGCTGAGTTACATTCTATCAGGTAGATAATGGTTAGGGGGCGGACTCTGCCTCAATAGCAGCCTGACGTTCGGCGGCAGACTGAATCTCAGCAGAAAGAACTACCTGCTCTTTGTTTGCTGGGATGCTGTCCACTTCTGGATCATTAGTCATACGCTCAACCTCTTCTTGATAGATTTGGTCGATTGCTTGACTACAGCGGTTATGCACCGCATTGTCGATCCATTCCTGAGGGTCTAAAGCAACGTAGCGTAGTGCCTTGTCCTCTGCGTCCGTGAGTGTAATTACGTACTCTGCCATATTTGTCTCCTTACCCAATCAGGAATCCACTAAAAGAGTTCCAGTACTGACCGGCACTCAACTGGTAGTTGGTGTCGGCACTATAAACACGTATTTCTGCATAGTCGTTAGTGTTCATACGCATAACAGCAGAACCACTTCTGTTTCTGTCCTGATTTGCTGTCGTGTATTGAGCACCCTGATACAACCTAGTTTGCTCAACACCATTCTTATACAGAGAAATGACAAACTGAGTAGCGTTCTGGCTTACGTCAACATTGTACACGTTGAGAGTCGTGTTGAATTGGTAGTTACCTGTGACGGGAGCGACAAACCTGTAGGTAGATGTGTTGTAATCACCATTGCTATCAAACAGTTCGGCATTGAATGACATAACGCTCCAGCCAGCCCCATGCGTAGGGTTGGTGCCACTACGGTAGGCGTAGAAGCATGGCTGATATGGCATAGTGACATGGCCAGACGAGTCAATCGTCATGCGAGTAGCGTTGTTGTACCCACGCAACTGCAAAGCATTAGCAGAAGTATCCATACCGATACCGCCACGGACAGCATCAACTTGATCTCCGAAGTACAGGAACGGGTCACTACTGTCAGTTGACTGCAAACGAATCTCAGGGTTCGATGCAGCCTTGATGTCTAACTCTGCACTGATACCGCTACCGATACCCAGACGACCAGATACTTGGATATCTCCTACTACGTCTAGTTCTTGAGCAGGTGACGTTGTACCGATGCCGACATTGCCAGACGACGAGTTGATGTACATAGCAGACGTAGTATTGTCAAATACGTCAGCCCCTTCAGTGGTGTAGTTAGTTGTGCCGACACGAAAGTCAATGCCCCCACCAACTTGAACAGACGTTGCCAGCGTCAACTGGTTATCATTTACACCAATAACCCCGCCGATAGTCCCTCCATCATGGGCGAACTCCAGCATGGGGCGGTCGCTTTCGGTAACATTGTCTGTGTCGGCTTCAATCCGAAGGTAAGCGGTGCCAGTCGAAGCAAGATGTAAAAGGCTGTCAGGTGTCGTTGTACCGATACCGACACGATTATTTGTGGAATCGACATGCAACGTGTTCGTGTCAATCGTCAACCCGCCAGCAACAATATTGTTCGGCACATCATTCGTACGACCGGCACCCAACACCAGAATCTCGCCAGTTGAGCCATCTACACGAACCACACGCCCAATCTTCTGTACGAGATCTGTAAGCGCTGTTGGTCGTGTATCTGTCAGACCTCCACCGGGGGCGACGTACAATGAGTCATTAAGACCGTAAGTACTGGTATCAAGACTCCCGATAACGCCAAGAATGGTGGCATGACCTTCGGCATTGGCTACCAACTCAGACTGAGTAATACCCAAAGCAGGCATCGTGGCGGCAGTAGAAGCATCTGAAGCAGCAATCTCAGTAGCCCCAGAAGCCCCCACAGAACCCGTCGCATACACAGGCGACCCCGCAGAAATCGTCACGCCCGATGTATTCTTCACATGCAAGTACACCGAACCGGCGATGTTGCCGTGAATATGATTGGCGGTGAGAATACCGTCAACCTCTGCGTCCTGATTGATGGTAAGAGTATCTACGACGGTGGGGACGCCTCCTACTACCAAGTTCCATGCCGTACCGTCGTACGTCCATGTCTTGTCGCCAGACGTGTGGGTGTCACCTGTAGTTGGTGAATCAGGGAAGTTAATAGGCATAGAACTCTCCGGTTGCGATCACCATAAGTATACTATTACCTGCTAAACCACTTACGCTTTTTAGTGGGTTCGGGGGCGGACTGACCGGTCACAGGGCACCTAGCGTCCATCTCTCTTTGGGTTTTCTTGTACTTAGACTTCATATTCTTAGGAATAAACGGAGTACCAAAACCCTCCTGATTCAGCAAATCGTGCGCCCGCTCATCCCCAAACTGCAACTCAACGGGGGTGGATGAGCGCTCAAATGGAATAATGTGCTGCATGATCTGCCCCACAGGGATGGTAAACTCGGTATCCGAGAGGACGTTTAAGACCATGTGTGCGTGATGGTAGTAGTCAGTATTGACTACTGCTGGAAGTATGGTCCAGTTTTTGTCCGGCTCGTAAGATGGCGGCAAATACATAGAAGACCATCCGGGCGCAGTCTTAATGACCCACGGGTTGATGATCTTTACGTAGTTAGCACGTTTTACTTCCCGTACCTCAGTCACTGGGATGGGGCCTG
>Ga0070749_10002411_pt1 | contig 12553 bp, 8 predicted proteins | sample VirMetDEL_Nov_18_FD_75180 | JGI IMG/M metagenome (GOLD analysis project Ga0070749, IMG submission 75180) | Aqueous microbial communities from the Delaware River and Bay under freshwater to marine salinity gradient to study organic matter... | ecosystem: Environmental > Aquatic > Marine > Coastal...
GAATTTATTGAAGATCCAAAAGTTCCAATGTAATTATTGGACAATGAATTATTATCTTCAGTATCAATAAAATATTCCGAAATATAAGAATCATTGCCATCAACTGTTACGTACAGGTCAACAAAATTAATTTCTCCTGTAGTTTTTTCAATAATTTGAGAACTTACAAAAACTGATGAAACTTCTGATGTATCAAATTTTGTAATTATAGATGTAGTTCCAACTCCACATGTAGTAATTCCTGCAGTTAGATTAGCAAATCCAACAGAATAAGTTCCAATACCAGATTCAATAGTTGAAAAATTACTTTTTAATATCTTGATATCTAAATCAGTATCAAATGGATTAGTTGGTCTTAATTCTAATAATTGGTTGTTAGTTACGTCAATATATGCTATTAATTCTGCCAACTCAGTTTCAGAACTAAAAATACTTCCTTTTTCTAAAGTAAAAACGTTATCATTATCACTTATTGTTATTAAATCAGTTAATTGAACATCTCCGTTTGTAGGATTTGTTATTTGTACTAAGAAATTAGCATAGGTATCATTATATTGAATTATATCTTTTGTCTCTGCAGTATTTTTTTCTCTATTGTCAATATTTGAGAAAAATTTACTAATATCATCCATTCTTAATGAAATATTTGATATACAATTAATATAATTTGTTAGTCTTTTTGTTTTCAATATCAAATTATTCGAATAATTTGATATTACGTTTGTATCCAAAACTAAATCAAAATTATTAATAGAATCAACTCTATTTTCACTAACTACATCTAATGTAATTGGAACAAATGTTGTTGCAATTTGTTTAAAAATACTAGATGAAGAAGAAACTTGAGTATCTGAAAAGTTTTTAAGACCACTTGGATGTAATAGTTGATTAACTGGACTAGAAATTTCATCAAATTGTTTAGTACTTCTTACGGAATATGCCAGATTTTGATAATAATCACTATTTGTAGTTACTTGATATGATTCATTTAACTTTCCTGTATCAGTTTGCCATCCAAAATCTTTTTCAGTATAGTAACCTGTATTAAAAAATCCCTTGTTTTCATCTATAGATTGTATATTTGCTATAACTCCAGACTCTTTACCTTTTATTAAACTTCCTGTCACAATGTTATCAAATTTTCCACTCACTTTTACCAATTGACTCTCTGATACTAAAACACTCAGTTCTTTTTCAACAAACTGGTTATTTTCTTCAAAGAGAAGATTCTCACCGGGTATAAATCTGGATCTATCTTGAGTTACATTAAATTTGGGATAATCTGAATAATTAATTACTTTCGCTATTGTTGTGGGGAAGGTAACTGCTATTCCAGGATTTGTTGAAAATCCAGATATTTTAAATTGTAAAATAGCAGGGTTTGTATTAAAGTATTGATAGACAGTGAAGAACTTATATCCATAGTCTGCAGAATTAAATCCATCACCAGATTGTGAATATTTTTGTAGTCCCTCAACAAATATTTTATCTCCACTTGCAAACGGTGGAACAGAAAATCCTGCCACAGGCGTTAGTAAAACACAAGTAACTATTCCAGTATTATAATAATCAGCAGAAACAATAGTGATACCATTGGTATTGTTTGTTGCAAATATTTCATGCTGAACTGAACTTAGACCATATGGGGTCGAAATTACATTTATGTTAGTTATTGATGATGATGTTAGAATTGCTTCTAATGATCCATATGGCACTACTTCACCAGTATCTGGATTTACAACTACTAAATTAGGTGCTGATGTGTAATTTTTACCACCATCTAAAATTTCTATAGAAGATATTGTATCATTATTTTCCAATCTTAAAGTTGGTGGTATATATGCTTGAGGACTTAATGTTTTATCGATAGAATATTCGTATCCTTGATTAAATATCTTAATATTATTAATTTGTCCTATAGATACAGATGAAAAATTAATAAAAGCGTCTTTTCCTGAAATTGATTCTATATTAGAATAATTTGGTATTGATTTGTATCCATATCCTGGAGATATTATCTTTATTTTCTCAACTCCACCATTTTCGTTTATGGAAGTTGTGGAGTATTCCAAAACATCACATTCATCTTTGTTATATTGTAAAATTACAGGATTTTCTCTTAGGGAAATTGTAAAAGTTGTTGATCCAATTCCAGTTATAGAATAAGAACCATTATAACTGTTATTTGCAAATTCAATTTTTGAATAATTTTCAATATCTATATCACTAGATACAATCTTACCATCTTTTTCTAAAGAATAGAAAATTTCATTTGGAATATTATTAGAATAATTTAAAATAAATGAAGCTGTAGTAGTTACTCCAACGGTTCCAAATCCAATTGTATTAAATTGACCAGTAGTTTCTGATGAGACAAATTCTTTAGTTAGATTTTTATCATAGAACAACTTAAAATTGTATCCAACTAAAGAAGAGTCACTTAAATCAAATTTTAGTGAAGAATTTTTATATGCTACTATATAAGGATTAATTTGATAAATTAAATTACCAATACCACCTGTACTTCCAATACTAATTAAATTAGGTGGATTTGTAGTTAGATCGTATAAAGTTTTAGATAGACTAAACCTGTTTGTATTATTTTTATATACATAATAAACTCCAGTAGATAATCCAACTGGTACTGGAGATGATGGTTTATAATAAACTTTATCTCCAGTATTAAGATTATGATTTGATACAGTGATTTGACTACTGATTGTGTTAATACCAGTCGAATTAAATCCAATAGGATTTATTAATACCTTATCAATTAAATTATTATAAGTAACTCTAATAGATACTGAAGTTCCAACACCCACAGTAGTATTTGGGAATACTTTTAAATTAATAGTGTCATTATCTTTTAGTGTATGTGAAGTTGATAGAGAAACTGTTGCAGATATTCTTTCAATTTTACCTTTTATTTGGTTAAAATTAGACTCTATTGAATATTCATAATCATCATCACCAGAACCGAAGAAAAATAATCCAGATGAATTAGTAGTTAGACCTACATTTGTAACAATACCAATAAAATCTTTTGATTTATTAATTACAAAAACTGTTTCAGAAAGACCTACAGGTAAAGAAAAAGAAGGACCGGTTGATTGTTTTGATACTAATAATGAGGTTGCACCATTTGGTTTCTTAATTATGACTTCCTGACCGGTCTTAAATGGATGATTTGGAAGATATATTGATTGAGTTGGTACAGAAATATTTTTATAGACATCACCTAATCTACTGGAAACTACAGAAAATACTCCAGTAGTAGATCCAATTCCAACAGATCTCTGTGAATTAAAATATATTTTATCGTTTATTTTAGATTCAAAATAATTTGTTTTTGTTGGAATAGTTATTTTATTCTTTACTAAAGTTATTGGAGTAGTTGTTGTGTGCGAAAGTCCAACGTATTCTCTTTTAACTCTTAGAACTTTATTTTGTTCAAAAATATTTAAAACTGTTAATTTTTCAGTTCCAATTCCAATTACATCATCGACAATAAGTGATTGTGGAATATTAGAAACATATACATCAGTTACTATTCCTGTACCAGATGGTATTGGGGCAAATAAAGATGTTGATTCATTTTGTATATTACATGATTTAAATCCTTCCAAATTATTAATAAAACTTGACAATCCGGAAATAGTTATTCTATCATTATCAAATAATTGATGGGATGTTGAGATATATCCAGACACCTCTGAAGAATCTTTCCAAGTAAAAATAAAATCATCATAAGCATTAATATTTGTTACAATGTTCTCAATTTGCTTTCCACTAATTTCTGATACTGATGCACTAAATCCACCACCAGAATTTACACTTTCGGTTTTAACTAAATCACCAATTCTATATCCATTTCCTTTTTCAATTATTTCATAATCTTCAACAATACCCGAAGAAACAGATTCTACTAAAATTCTTTGATTTACAATTTCGTTAGATTCAATAATAAAATCATTATCTGCATATTTCTCATTAACTTTATATGGAAATGTATTTCTTATTAAATTTGAATTATTAAAATCAAAATTTTGATCTAATGATAAATTATCCGTCACTAATTTAGATCTAAAATAATTGCCAATAAAATATGGATATATTGATTCATTGGTTAAAGAATCAATAGTTGCAAAGTATGCATATGTTCCTTGTGGAAATTCTGGAGTTTTACACCACCTTCCATTGTAAGCATCTAGATCTCCACTATTATTAAAAATATAATCATCAATAAAAAATCCATATGGAAATTCTTGTATATTTGATGGTCTATCTTCAATATTTGAAGTATCAATTTCATATCCAGATCTTAAAACTTTTATTTCTGATGTTAAATCGTCCGGATCTGAAGATCCATAAGGTCCATATATTGGATTTCCGTCATATGCCCAACCAATTATTGGAGAATGAAAATCTCCAGTATCACCAAACTCATTTTCACCTATAGTTAAATCATATCCAACATATCCATATTGAAGTTTATTTGTAGATTCTAATAATACTTCGTTACCAAATCTATATTTGCTATCAATTACTAAATCTCTGATGTTACAATCAATCAATGCTCCAGATCCAGTAGAAATAACTTGTACGGTCGTTTTATCTACTGAATAATTTTGCCCACTAGATAGAACTATAACTTCTACTATCTTTTGATTTTCAATTACAGCACGTAATTTACAACCATTACCATTACCATTTACTAAGATTTCTGGAGTACTATAATATTCCGATCCTCTTGATTCTACTTCTACTCTCAATATTTGACCATCAACAATCACTGGTCTTAAAGAAGCATTTTTTCCAGTTTTAATAGAAATAAATGGTTTCTTTTCTAAATTTAATAATGAAGAACCGTAACCAACTCCGGTTTCATATAGATATGCATCTATAATTTGACCTTTTACTACAGGAGTTGCTACAATATTCCCAACAAAAGTAGTTCCATATGAAACTTGAATATTTACTGTAATATCTGGATATTTGAAAATATTAAATCCAGATCCAGTTGATTGAAATTCAACAAACTTTTTGCGAATATAATTTGTTTTATCCTCTGTAGTACCGGCATTACATACTCTAAATTTGTTATCATCAATTTTTAAAACATAATACTTATCAGTAGTTGAAATTCCAGAAATTATAGAACCAGTTGAATAGTACTCAATTAGATCACCATCAGCAAAATTGTGATTATTAAATGTCACTGTATGATCAATTGTAGATATTCCTATAGGTTTTACCAATAATTTTCTATTTGTATAACCAGATCCAGAATTAATAATTTTTACTGAAGATAATGAACTTTTTTCAACTGTTCTAAATTCGTGAATTCCAGAAAGATTTGATGTGGTAAAACCTACTGTGTTGATACCAGCAAAGTAATCATCAAATGTTTCATACAATTTAATAGTCTTATTATTAACAAGACTTGCATAATATGAGGATCCATCAACAAGAGTTCTATCTTGATCTAAATTAGAACCACCAAAAATACCAATACCAATATTATTACCAGCAGAACTGTAAATTATTCTTTCACCATTTTTAAAATTATGATCCGATATAAAAGTTATCGTTTCATCTAGAATATCTATTCCACCACCGTCAGACAATAATCTACCGTCAAAATTAACTTTTCTAAATCTTTTATCAATAAAAGGTTGTAATTGACAACCAGATCCATTTCCACCTGTTACTGTAATTGTTAAAACTTTTTCTATATCAAATTCTTGCTCATCTATTAGAACTTCTTTAACTCCACCACTAACAACAGGTTGAATTAATGCAGTTGTTCCTATGGAGGGAGAAGAAACTTGAATAAACGGTAAATTTATAACATCATAATCTCGACCACCATTTAAAACATTAACTGATTTTAAAGGACCGTAAAATATTCTATCAAAAGAAGCAAAATTTAGTAATTCAACACCATTTTTAAATAAACCCATCGACCTTAATTCTCTAGTTGAATTTAAGACTTCAGATGTTAAATCTTGATTAATTGGAAATTTTCTTAATATGTTTTGAATTCCAATTTGATTAGAACTTTGAGATCCCAATATAAACTTATGTGATCCATCATTTTCGGTCAATGGTTGCATTAATATAAAATTAGAACTACCAATAAACGATCTAGATTCATAAAATCTTATTCTATCTGTGCTTATAACTTCGATATAATAATTTTGTCCAGATACTAACCCACCAATATCAGTTGTTTCAGACTGATATAAAATATCATCACCAGTTCTAAATGGATTATTTACAATCTTTATTGCCGAATAATAACCAGTGGTAAAATCTTTTGAATCAAAATATTCTTCAGTTGCATATGGTATCTCTTCCTGTACTATTCCCTTACTTATTTGATATGAAGGAAGTCCATTTGAAGCAACATAAAGATATTCATCATTTTGATTATAGGCATTTTGAATATCTGAAATAATAGAATCATTACCATATTCTATTGGAACTAAACTACTAGTCGCTTTTTTTAATTTTCTTCTCAGATCAAAAAATGTTGATCCAGCATTTGGATCAAAATTAATTAAATTTGAAACTTCAACACTATTAGTTGATTCATTAATATTTGAGATAAAGGGAATATTATTGATAGAATGTGCTACCGTTTGTGTTCCTCTAAAAAGTATTTCAATCTCATCTCCAACTCTTAAACTAGATTTATCAATTTTACTATTTAAATTGAATATAGATCCAGTAATAGATTGTACTTGATATCTTGAACTAGTATTGTATATCCAAGTATTTGCTAAAATTTGTTTTTTGGTTATAGATGAATTTGAAATAATTTCACCTATACTTCTCACACCAAAATAATCTCCTGGATTAACTCCATATAATATTTTTTCTCTACTCAAATCATATAAAACACCAGTTATTCTAAGTTCTACCTTTTTGGTTAAATCTCCATTTTCGTAACCAAAAACGTATTCATCTGTCCTTAAATCACTAGCAGGAGTAATTTCTTCAACAATATTTTCACAATTTAGGAATTGATTGATAGTTTTACCGCTATATGAAATAACATTATTTCCAGACAATAAAAATCCAGTTTTAGAAAATCCTATAGTACTATCTACAGAAATTACAGAAGATCCTATTGATATATTTTCAGTAACTTTTGTTTTTGGATTTATACTAAAATCTGTGGAGTTTATATTTTGAGAGTCATATCCAACGAAAAGAGACAATTCATAGTAAAGTTTATTTTTTCTGTTTATTACTTGTACTTCCGAAACTGAAGCTTGAATCTTTTCATTATCAGATCGTGTAATTGTCTGACCTATCAAATTTATAGGATTTCCTTGCAGAGATTCTACTACTATTACTTGCCTTCTTGTAAATTCCGAAGAAGATGGTTTAATTAAATATTTTTCTAAATCTATAATTGATATTTCTTCACCATACAATACTTTAAAAAGAATTTTAAACGATTCTGGAGTTCCCTTGGATTGATAAAAGGATCTAGATAACTTTATAAAATTACCAATATTGATGTTTGAAGAAAAATCAATATTTTCTAATCCAGGAGTAAATGTATATTTTATTTTTTTATAAAATTCTTTTAAAAATAATGAACTTAAATTTATTACAACAGTGTCTTGATTGTGGGAACTAGATTCACTTGAGGAAAAAACTAATTCATCTGGATTATTTGTTTCATGAAAATCTACAATTCCACTAAAACCACGAATGCATCCGGTAAAACTATTTGTAGTTATACCAGTATAGGTTATAATTTCATTATCAATTTTTATTAATCCATATTTTTTTGGATATCCTTTAGTACTATCAACAAAAATAAGATCATCAATTTCCGACACATTTTGTGCCAAATTTGTATTTAATGAGATAACTTCTGGTATTAAGTTATCTAATTTTGTATAATCATTTAAATTATCAGATATATCTACTGGACCGCCAGGAAATTCTTGAGAAGCATAATATTGTTTGAAGAATTCTAAAGAATTTGAATTTTCATCAATTATAAATTCAGGTAATTGATTATCAATAATTTCTTGAATTTTTACTTTTGTGTCAAAAATATTTTTTACCATGTTACCTTCTTACTAAATCCCCGTTAGAATAACTTGAAGTGTAATAATCTCTTATAAAAGTAGATCCTGATATATCATCACCGGATGATATAACATCTCTCAGCATATTTATCTTACTACTTGAGATAGAAAATGATAGGTACAAATCTTTTAATCCAATAACATCATTGGACTCTGGAAAACATTGTATTTCTACAATATTATTAGGTCTAACTGTAGAAGTTATGTTTATTGTATTTAAAATAATTTCTCCTGTAGTATAATCTACACTTCCTGCAGATTTTACTACAACGGGATATTTTGTAGTACCATCAGAAACTTTTACAATAGAAATTATTCCCTTCCCACTTCCATCCAAATTTCCACTAGAATCCTTATTTGGAACGTCAGTAAGATATACAGTATCTGGAGAACCAGAAATTTTAAATCCAGTGCTTTTTATATTAAATCCTTTCTCATTAATATGAAATTTATTTCCATAGCATAATTCATACTGTGCGAATTGATTAATTTGTGCTTTTAAATCTCTTCTTATAATAACTTTTGTGATATTTGAAGTTATGGCATTATCTACAGAATCAATAATTTGTAGAACTTTACTATATTTAAATCTACCTCCAAATTTATTTAAATTAACTGAAGATGCATATGAATTTAATGAATTAATTACACTTGTTTTTAACGTTTCTGGTGTTGTAACTTGAGTAGAATTATAATAAACTGACGAATCAATTTCAACATAAAGTAGTTTTAGATCTATGATTTCTTGCGATATCCCAGATAAAGAATAGTTTTTCAAATTAAAAAGAATTGACCTCTTATCAAAATCAGATACAAACAATCCATTTTTTGGTTTTATGCTAATGAAAACTTTACCATACTGTGGTGGTAATAATTCTTCTCCACCTACTACAGAAACAGACTCCGTATTTGGATATATGTTATGTACAATAGACTCATAATCCCTTGCAGTTACGGCTCTGTACTGTGAGGAGTATAATCTCGGAGCAAAATATTTAATAGAATCTATCGGTTCAATTTCTCCACCATTAGATGCTGCAAAAATAGTGGATAATGAAACATCAGAAAATTCTGCAGTTTCCCCCGATGATTTGGTAAAACTACCAGAAAAACTGAAACTAGATGGACCATTACCATCTAATCCAGAAGTTGTAATATAAGTTATAGTGACTAAGGAAGTATTTTCTAATTTTTTTCCAAAAAATCCATCACCAAATACAATCTCATACTTTTCATCCTTTATTTCTTGAATTAAATAAACTTTAGATTCTTTATTTAAATTCAAGACATTATCAATTCTTGTATATTCTATTCCCAATCCACTATCAGAAGGACCTTTTACATATACTTTTATGGTTGATGTATCTACTGAATCATTATCAATTGTAAATCTTTGATTGATTGAAGTATCTACAACAAATTCTTTTTTTAAAAATATACCTTCATAAACTAAAATTGGATTTGCAACTGTTCCAAAAACTGCAACATTATTTGTTATTGTTGTTGTTATATCTTCTGGAATTGAAAAAACATATGAAGAGTCATCATAATTACCAAGACACACTGACCCCGCTTTCAGGGTGAGGGTTGGTGAATTGGCAAAGGTATTTACGTTTAATGTAATGCCAGATTTTGCTGATGTCTTTGATCTTGGAACGTAACCAATCGTTCTTGCAATTGATACAACGTTCTCTCTCAGAGTCGCAGAGTCTAAAAATGACTCATTCGCAACCATATTAGAGTTAAATGCACTAATATAAGTATTATATGCAAGGGTGTCAATTAATACAGAAAAATTAGATCCTTCAAAATCAAAATCCGTAAAATTGGAATTTGCTCTGAGATAATCTTTAATAGATGTTTTTATCTGATCAAAATCTAGATTGTTAAACTTAGTAAAAGGCATTTTATCTTGTTGCCTCTAATATGAAAGAAAATTCTTGAGTTGGAAATTCTTGTCCAATAATATCAAAAATTACCAATACATTAAATGCATTTTGATCTGGGAGTGGTTCAACTTCAACTTGCAAATTTGCAACTCTAGGTTCAAAGTTTTCAATAGCAATTCGTACTTCCCGTTGAATTACAGATGCGGTTCCAATGTCAACAAAATCAAATAATGATCTTCTGACATTGGAACCTAAAATTGAATTAAAAAATCTTTCTGTAGGAATCGTTTGAACTAAATTTCTGACAGACCTTCTAATCGCATTTTCATTTTTTAACACTTGCAAATCCTTTGTAACTGGGTGAGGTACAAAAGATAATGTAATATCTTTGAATGCCCTAGAAATTCTAGTTATAGACATTAGACAAGAATATTTCTTGCACTATTTATACCATTCTACCAAGAAGATCCGTATATTGGTTCGGTCCCATAAGTCCAATCATCATAATCTTCATCATTTCTTATCTTTTTATGTTCGGTCTCGGACAGTTTATACTTATTTTTTGCAATTTCATCGTGCATAATCTCTTGAATCACCTTTTTTTCTTCTATTGGGAAATAATCAGTAATCAATTTATCCGTACCCCACATAGAGTACATATAATTGGTATTTCTATCAGGATTTGGTTGAGTTGCCATCTGTTTCTCCATTAGTTTGGTAAAACAGAACTTTTTACGGGGTTGCTATCCCGAAATCTGCAATTTTATCTCTATGAAAGGTTAAATTTTTCTGTAATCTAACGTCACAGTTTCGAAAAGTCCAACAATAACTACCATCATCGAGAAAAACGACCCACTCTAAATCGTGTTCTTGAGATCTATCGATTAAAAAAAATGCCCAACCTGATCCTTTCGGTGTCAGAACTGGGATTTGAGGATTTAATTGAATCATTTTACTGTTTAAGTTATAACAATTCATTGTATATTGATTTTTATCAATAAAAATCTATTAAAAATATTTATCCCTTACCTTGTCCTCTGTACTTTTTTGGTGCTACATTACGAGAAGACGCGGCACACTTAGTATGCTTACCCATTCCCTGACGAGTTTTTTTAGGAGTGGATTCAATTTTATTATTCGTAGATTTTTTTGCTGCCATAATATGTAAGTTTATACTGTAATTTCGGTTTTGATCTCAGAAGGACTTGGAGATCCTGTCTGATAGTACTCTATTGCTAGATCTTCTAGAATATCAAAATATTCTTGTTCTGTCAAGTCAGAATAAATTTTTTTATTATTACGAAAAATATTATATTTGTGAATTCTATTCATTATGTGCATCATATCACTCTGGTCTTTTCGTGCCCCACGCGAATTCTTGGATCACACCAAATTTCAAATCCTGCTTCTTTTGCATCAAGACAGAAAGAAACGTCCTCTCCACACATATCCTGCACTTCACCTGATTCGAAAACTTGCATCTTTGGTGCAAACCATGGATACTTCATTTCAGAGTGCTCAAAAACTCCTTTCTTAATCAGAAGCCATCCGAATCCAGTATAATCAACTGTAAATGGTTTCCTTCTCTTACTCATTGTTTCGAGGGTTTCATGATTCATAACCCCACCATTGCCACGAAAATCATCTTCGTCTAACCAGTGAGCAACTGAAGTAGTATGCCCATCTTCGGTACAGTACCAACCAGCAGCAATATCTTTCTCCATCAGAACAAGTTGAAGAAATTTTTCAGTATTAAAAACAATATCAGAGTCAATCCATAACTGCCAATCATAATTCAGTTTTCCGTCCCAGGGAAGTTGGTCCGGACCTCTTAGTACATTTGCGCCCAAACACTTGCAACGGGCAAAATTCACCATTGATGAATAGTCCTGAGAGATCTGAATACTTGCTCCGGACTGTACAAGATCAAAGCAAAGTTGTACAAAACTTTTTAAATATGTGTAAGAGACCCCCCTACCAGGCAAGCAAAACACTATGCTTTTGCCTTGAATCATTTCTCTTGCTAAATTGTAGTCCCAATCTTCTTCTTTTTTTGTTGGAATAGGCGTATTTGCCTTAACAGTAAATCCTTTTGCCATAAAAGTTGATGAATTTATTTCAGTATCATACAGTATTATATAGTGAATGTCAATCAATCGGCATCTGTTTATATGATAAGTCTTCTTTGGTTACATTTCCAAAAATACTAGTTAAATTGGTAAGCATTTTCCATGTATCTTCAAATTCCGATTTAGACAATGAATCGTAAATACATTTATTTTTGAGGTATATGTTATATTTTTTATCACTCATTTATATGTTCGGATAGAATAATTTCTCGACCTTCGACTACTAGATTAATTTGAGTATCTTCGTACCAAGATAATTCGTTCATCATCCATTCAGGAATTATAACATAATAATTGCCAGTAATTGGATCGACCTGTACAGAATTAATTTCATCCCCGAAATTTTTTTTCATGTTGTGTATATTTTTTTGGTTTTTCATATTTTTATATAGAAAAAAAATTTTGTTTTGTGGATTATATA
>Ga0070749_10002418_pt1 | contig 12530 bp, 15 predicted proteins | sample VirMetDEL_Nov_18_FD_75180 | JGI IMG/M metagenome (GOLD analysis project Ga0070749, IMG submission 75180) | Aqueous microbial communities from the Delaware River and Bay under freshwater to marine salinity gradient to study organic matter... | ecosystem: Environmental > Aquatic > Marine >...
GGCCAGCGTCATTGCCCTTGCCACCAGCGTGGCCGTGATGCAGGCGCCCGCCCGCACCGTCGAACCCAAAACGCCCAGCCTCTTTGACGAGGGGCTGGCCTGCATCAAACGCCGTCGGCTGGAGGCCGAAGTCGCATGGCAGTAACGCCCGAGGCTCCCAAGCGGGGCCGTCCCCGCAAACCGGTCCACGAAGCCCAGCTCCTCACCGAGCTGGTGGGCGTGGTCCGCGACACCCTCACCCAGCAACAGCACATCCTCCAGCAGTTGGCGCTGGCTCAGCAGAGCCAGACCGAACTGCTCACCACATGGATGCGGCTGATGACGCCCCCTGCCACCCCCACACCGTCCACCACGGCCGACCAGCGCGAGGCCATCCGGGCCGCCGCCGAGGCCGACTGGGAGCCGGTGCTGGCCCCCCGCCTCTCTGACCTCTTTGACGAGACCTTTGCCTCATGATCGAATCCACCTTCCCCGCTGACCAAAGCACCGCCCCGTCGCCGTCAGCGGCGGGGACCACGGCGCCCCCCGTCCCGGCCACCGACGCCGCCGCCAACGAGAGCCTCTCGGCCGAACAGCTGGTGGCCGAGATCTACCACAAATACGACATCCGGCGGCAGATGCGCCGTCCCTACGAAGTCCAGTGGTATCTCAATGCCAGTGCGCTCCGGGGCTTCCCCGACGTCCGCTGGAATGCCGAACTCAACCGCCTCGAAATCAAGCGGGAACCGGCCCACCGCAAGCGCCACCGCATCAACCACATCAAGGCCAAATACGTGGCCCGCGTGGCCAAATACACCAAGACGCCTCCGGCGCCCACCGTGCTCCCGGCCACCACGGACCGCGACGACATCTTCAATGCCCGCGCCTCCCAAAAAGCCCTCGAATACCTGACGCGCAAGACCAACCTCCGCAGCCAGTGGATGCGCGTCATGCAGTGGGTGCCGGTGACGGGCAAAGCCTTCTGGTGGTTCCGCTACGACGAAGACCGCGTGGCCTATGCGCCCACCCTGCTCGACGGGGAGCGCCAGCCCATTATGGGCGACATCGAAGTGGACTACGGCTCCGCGTTCGAGTTCCTGCCTGCCGACCCCGGCATCGAGGTGCTGGCCGACCAGCCCGAGATCATGCGCGTCCGCATGGTCAAGTGCCGCGACATCGAGCAGCGCTTCGGACTGGAGCCCGGCTCCATCCCCAAAGAATCGAACGACGCCGACCTCTTCTTCTACCAGCGCCAGATTGCCGACCTCGGCACCCGCCAGCAGGGCATGGCGTCCCGGGCCATCACGGCCATGGGCGACGATAGCAGTGACGGCTACGCCCTCCAGATCGAATGCTTCACGGCCCCCTGTGCCAAATACCCGCAGGGCCGCTATGCCGTCGTGGCCGGGCACAAACTGCTCCGCGCCTACATGGAGCTGCCGGGCCAGTTCCAGCACGTCCACCGCAACCCCTATCCGTGCGTCGAGTTCTGCGACGATGCGGCGCCGGGCCAGTTCTGGCCCGACGCCTTCATTGAGCGCATGGTGGGCCTCCAGTCCGAATACAACGAATACCGCTCCAAGATGGCCGAGAACTTGGCCATGCACTTCTTCCCCAAGCTCGTGGTCGCCAAGCAGCTCAACCTCGCCGAAGACGCCTACACGTCCGAGGCGGGCGAGCGTCTGAACGTCAACTATGTGCCGGGCATCCCGATGCCCAACTTCCTGCAGCCGTCCAGCGTCATCGGGGATGCGTGGAACGTCCTCAACACTATCAAGCGCGAGATGGACGACGTCTCCCTCATTTACCCGTCCGTGATGGGTGGGGCTGGGGGCGCCTCCAGCGGCTTCCAGACCAACCTTCTCCAAGAGGCCGCAGACCAAGTCCACGGGCCCGCCATCCAGCGCAACGCCATGGCGCTCGAAGAGGCCTACTACAAGCTGCGGCACCTGATGAAGCTCCACTACACGGAGCCGCGCCTCATCAGCGTCCTCGGGGCCAACAACCTCCCCGAGATCTACGAGTTCACCAGCGACTCCATTGACGAGCAGGCCGACGTCCGCATCGAGCCCGACAGCCTGATGCCCATGCTCCGCTCAGCCCGCGTCGATATGATCCGGGGGCTGTTTGGCGATGGCCTCTTTGGCGACCCCAAGGACCCCGTCACGCGCAAGCGCGTCCTCGACATGATCCGGATGGGCGGCTACGCCGACTTCGAGATCGACCGCGAGCAGCGCGACCAAGAGCAGGCCCAGCTCGAAAACATCCAGATGGGCCGGGGCGAACCGCTCGCCAAGCCCCAAGTCTGGGAAGACCACCGCATCCACTGGGAGTCGCACGTCGATCTCTTCAAGTCGCCCCAGTCCCAAGACTGGCCCGAGCCCCTCCGCGTGGCCTACGCATGGCACGCCCTCATCCACCTCTCCTACCTCTCCGAGGACGATGCCCTCAAGATGGCGGGCGAGTTTGGCCTGCGCGACAAACTGGAACAACTCCTCGCCCTGCGCCACCCCCCGGCCCCAGCGCCGGAGCCCGCGCCACCCGCACCACCCCAAGGCGGGGGAGCTCCCGCGCCACCAGCGCCACCTCCGCCCCCGATGCCCCCACCCGGCCCACCCGCGCCGCCCGCGCCGGAACTGGGAGGCTTCCCGGAGGCCCCGCCGCCCGCGATTCCGCCCGAGGTCCTCGCCGCCCTCATGGCGCAAGGGCCGCAAGGTTGACGGCGCCCACAAAATAGTGTATAATACCGCTATCTCGTACGTTCGCTGACGTGTCAGCGTCCAGCCCCCTACGCGATGCCGATGGGGGGCTGGTCTTTTGCCCCTCGGAATCACGCGACTCCACGGCTCGCACCGCCAGAGACCCGCGTTTTTGCCAAAGACCTCTCTGCCGAGAGTTTGGCCCGTGCCACATATGTCAGAATCCGCACTGAACCCCGCGACCATTGACTTCACCTCCCTCCGGGAGCAAGCGATGGCGCATCCCGCTGGCAACGACACCGAGCCTACTGCCCCGGTCGTCGCGGAGTCAGCCCCCGCCCCCGTCAGCGCCAGTCCCGTGCCCGAGGCCGCCCCAGCGGCGACACCCTCGCTGAGCCCGGCCGACCTCAAGGTGCTGGACTTGCCCGAGGATGGGCATGTGCGGGTGAAGGTGGATGGACAGGAGCAACTGCTCCCGGTCCACGAGTTTAAGGACGGGATCTCCCGAGAAGCGGTCTTTACCAAACGGATGCAGACGCTGGCCGAACAGCGCCGCTCAGCCGAAACTGAGCTGGCCGCCCAGTATGCCTACCTGCAGCAGCAGGCCCAAGCCCTTGAACAGGCCCAAGCCTATCTGCACCAGCAGGCGCAAGCGGCGTATGCTCCGGCCCAGACCACTCCCGAGACCTCAGCGGCCTCGATGCCGCAGCTCCAAGACCTCGCCACCGTCGGTGACGTGCAATCGCAGATCCAGCAGGCCGTGGCCCAGCTGTCGCAGTACCAGCAGCAGCGCGAACAACAATTCGTGAGCGCCTTGGGGCAAGCGTCCCAGCGCGTCCAAGAAGATGTGGCGTTGCAGCGGGATGCCTCAGCCTACAGCAAGGGGCTCCAGAGCGTCTTGAGCAAGCCGGAATATGCGGCCTTGACCAAGGCGCTGCCCTACGCGGAGCAGACCATTCGCTACGAAGTGGCGAATATGGACCCGCAGTCCATCGACCAAGCCTTAGCGTTCACCGAACAGGTGGCCAAGGGCTACGTGGACACGCTCCGGGCCGCCACGCAAGATCTGCAGGTTCGGCAGTCTGTGGCGCAAGCACGCGCTAAACTTGAACCCCCGGCAGGCTCCCCGCCCGCGCCGACGCAAGCCTACAAACCCGGGTCCGCCTTTGGCAAGAACGGGTTTGACTGGAATGCCCTTCGGGCCCGCGCCGAGCAAATGATGGGCTAGGGCCGCCGGATATCCCCTCTCGGAGTATTACGCAATGGCGTTTGATTACACCGCAGCGTCCCCCATCCTGAAGGAAGTCTACCTTCCGGCGCTGCAGGAACTGCTCAACAATGCAACCCCCCTTCTCGCCTCGATGGAGAAGGAAATCGTCCCGGTCGAAGGTGGCAACTTTGTCATCTCGATCCACCGCACCCGCAACAACGCGGCGGCCATTGGCCGCTCGGAAAACAGCACGCTGCCGACTGCGGGTCAGCAGGGCTACGTCCGGGCCATCGTCCCGGTCAAGCAGCTCTACAGCCGCATCAACGTGTCCGGCAAGGCCATCGCGGCCACCCGCTCGAACAAGGGCGCGTTCCTCCGGGCCCTCGAAGCGGAAATGAAGTACGTGATGACCGACACCAAGCGCGGCCTGAACCGTCAGCTCAACGGCGACGGCACGGGCGCCCTCGCGTACTGGACGGGCGCGGATGACACCAGCCCGGCCACGGTCGATGACAACCTCGGCAACGGCACCACGCAGCTCGGTGTGGGCGCGGTGACCTGCGACCTGATCGACGCCTCGGACAACAGCACCAAGGTGGGCAACTCCATCGTGGTGACCCGTGGCGCGGTCTCGACGGCCTCGACCTCGGTCAGCTGGACGGGCACGGTCAGCGGCTCGGCGGACGGCGACTACCTCGTCCTCGAAGATACGCTGGGCGAAGAGATGACGGGCATTCAGGGCGTCATTTCGGATGCCAACCCGACCCTCCTGACGGGCGGTCTCCACGGCCTGCCCGTGGCAACCTACCCGGACTGGAAGGCGATCGTCATCGGTGACGACAGCGCCAAGGTTGATCTGACCTTCCCGCTCCTCCAGCAGCTGGTCTCGCGCATCGTGAGCGAGTCGGCCATCGACGAGTCGGAACTCAAGATGTTCCACTGCCACCCGGCCATGCGCGACACCTACGTCAAGCTGTGCCAAGACGAGCGCGTCTTCTACAACGTCATGAAGCTCGATGGCGGCTGGGAAGCCGTGACCTACAACGGCAAGCCCATCGTGGCCGACACGCAGTGCCGTCGCAACGCGATCTTCGCGATTGCGCCGTCCTCGCTGTCCCTCATGCAGATGGCCCCCTTGGACTTCATGGACAAGGACGGCTCGGTGTTCTACCGCATCTCGGGCGGCGATGTCGATGCCTACGGCGCGACCGCGTTCGTCTATCAGGAGCTGGGCTGCAAGGCCCGCAACCAGAACGGCCTCCTCAAGGGCCTTAATGAAGTATGGCAGTAAGCCCACGCTAACTGAGTGACCCCCTAGCCACCGCGGTTAGGGGGTCTCTCCCTAACTGGGCCACATGCACCAGCGTGGCCTGTTCATTAGGAGTCTCCCATGGCCGATATTTCCAAGCGCATCAAGTCCCCCCGTCGCGAGCGCGGCGACTACGCGGCGAAGACCGCCGCCTACACCCTCAAGTCCAGTGACTCGGGCACGATCTACAAGTGGAACTCGGCGACGGCGTTCAACTTCACGCTGCCCCCGGTCCAGAAGGCCCTCAAGGGCGTCTTCTTCGACTTCATCATCCAGACGGCCGCCACGGGTGGCACGGGCCACGGGGTGTCCCCCGCCGCCGTCGACAAGATCTTTGCGCCGGGCGTGACCGCCACGGATGACAAGGACATCTACTTTGCGACCGCGGGCGATGCGGTGGGCAACGGCTTCCGCCTCGTCTCGGACGGCGTGGACGGCTGGCACCTGATCTTCCTGAACGGCACGATCTCGCAAGAAGCATAATTCCCAGACACCGCTTGGGCCCACACGCCCGAGCGGTGTCGTTCGTCTGAGGAGGTGGCGGTGGAGGCCCCACGCGCATTTACAGAACGCTTACAGGACGCCTTTGATGGGCGTCTGCGCATTCGCTGGTCGAACGCGGCCCACGAATTTCAGATTGAACAGCGGGTCGCACGCGGGCTCATCAACTTCCCCGCCGCCCTGACCGACGACGAACACATTCGCCTGCGCGATGGCTACTTCTACGTCATGTCGGTGCGCACGGGCGACCGGATGCCCTGCCCCCGCTGCGAGGCCACCCTGCGCGTCCCCGTCCGCGAGGTCAAAGAACTGAGCTGCGACCGGTGCCGGGCCAATGGGCTCGAACATCGCGTGGCCGCCGGGTTCTTCCCGTTGGACGACACCCTGATCGCCCACCTGCAGTCCATTGATCCCCTGCGGGGCGCCTCTCGGGAACTCCGGGCCAAGATCGACGCCCATAATGCCCGCCACACCGAGGCCCAGCGCCAAAGCGTGCTGGATAAAACCTACGCGGCGGGCGCGGACGACTTCAACCGTATTGCCGGAATCCCCAACGTGGGCTATACCGGCGACACCCCGATGTGGGCTGATGCCCCAGTAAAGTGAGAGTATGGCCGACGCATCCTTTTTTGTTCGCCGCAAACCCTACGCCACCGAACTGGTGACCGTCTCCACGTCGGTGGCCGTGCCCACCAGCAGCAAAGTGACCAACAGCGCCGGGGGCTACACGGATGGGTCCACACCCGTCCGCTGGGCCGTGACCTTCCCCGCGACGGCCGCGATGGTCGAAGTCATTGGCAGCAATGGCCTCATCTACACGCTGGACGGGTCCACGCCCACCAGCACCAATGGCAGCCGTCTGGGGTCGGGCGATGTCCTGACGCTGGCGGGCACGCAGAAAATCGCCAACCTCAAGATGGTGCGATCCGGAGCCTCGGACGCCACCGCCAACATCACCTACTACAAGGAGTAGCCATGCGCCGCTGGCTTCCGCTCCTGCTGGCCGTCACGCTCATCGCCCCCGTCGCGGCCCAAGATGTCCGTCGGGCCGGAGGCGGCACCGACTACAGCTACACGATCCTGACCAAGACGGCCACCTACTAGGTGACCGACACGGACGGGCAGAACGTCCTCGTCCTCGCCTCCAACACCATCACCATCAACCTCTATGCGGTGGCGGGCAATGCAGGCAAGACCATCACCGTCAAGAACGCGGGCGCGGGCACCATCACCATTGATGCCAGTGGCAGCGAGACCATCGACGGGGCCCTCACCCAAACCATCAGTGCGGCCAACCAGAGCCTGACGCTGGTCTGCACGGGGTCGGCATGGGTGCTGATCTAACATGCGCACCTACAAGGAGCTGCAAGACGCGGTCCTGCAGTGGATGGCCGATAGTGGCGACACGGGCCTCCTCCGCACCCTCGTCAAGGACGCCCTGAACCGGGCGCACCAGAACCTCCTCAACGACGACCGCTACGACTTTCTCCTGTGGCCCCGCACCGAGACGCTGAGCGTCACGGCGGGCCAGAAGGTGTATGCCCTCCACCCCGAGCTCAGCCAGCTCCTCTTCGTCTACAATCCCACCACCGACGAGTACCTCGAAGAGGTGGCGCCCAAGGGCCTCATGGAGTCCGAGGCCGATTGGAATGACGGCACCACGGATCAGCCCGACCGTTTCATGCTGACGGGCCTGTCCAAAGTCCTCACGCAGCCGAGTGCGGCCAGTGTGGTCACCGCGACCACCACGGGGGGCACAGAGTCCAGTGCCAACAGCCTCCTCATCACGGTCATCTCCAACGGCGTCATCGCCACCGAGACCCTGACCAGTGGCAGCAGCTGGGCGTCCCTGACGGGCAGCCAGTCCTTTGATGTCATTACGGACATCACCAAGCTGGGCGCCACATGGTCGCGCACCGTGACCCTCACGGCCAATAGCCAGACCCTGCTCGTCCTCGGGGCCACCAGCTATGGGCAGCAATACCGGATGTGCGAGCTAGTGGAATCACCCACCACGGCCACGTCCCTGCTCTATCGCTTCTATCGGCGTCCGCGCCAGCTGGTCTACGATAACGACATTCCGGACGTGCCCGCAGGCTTTGGCGACATCCTCGTCTACACGGCCCTCATCGCCATGCAGGGCTATACCCGCGCCACCTCGACCGAACTGGACTTCTGGGCCGCGCAAATCCGGAAGCTGACCGACACGCTGCAAATGACGTTCCGGGCGGCCCGCACCATGGGCGGACGGCCCACCTACACCCGCTACATTCCCCGCGTCTGATGGGCGACCTCTACCAAGAAATCACGGACTGGAGCAAGGGGGTCCAAGCGGCCTCCCCGCCGGACCGCATTCCGCTCAACAGCACCCCGCTGGCCTACAACACCGCCTTCCGCAATATTGGCGAGGGGCTGGCGCAGCTGGGCGTGCGGCCGGGGCTGAAGGTCGTGAACACGACCGCCTTCAGCACCAATCCCCACATCCAGTTCCTCCGCCTCTACAGCTACAATACCGGCAGCGGCTACACCAACTACCAAGTGGCCATCGCCAACGATGGCACCCTGCGCCTCAAGGACAATGCCGACGTCTTCAGTGCCGCCATTGCGCCCCCGGCCAACTTCCCCTCGCCCAGCACGGCCATTACGGCAGGCGACGTCACGGTCGATGCGACCGTCTTTGCCAATCGCTTCTTCCTCCTCAGCAGCGCGGGCGACCAACGCGCCCTGACGGGCAGCACCTATCATATGTGGGGGCTCGCCCCCTACGCCAGCTGGACCTTGGGCAACGATGCGACGGGCACCAGCGCCATGCCCAACGAGACCTACGACGTCGCCATCACCACCTACGACGTCGTGACCGGGGCCGAGTCCAGCCTCGCCACCTATCAGTCCGGGACGCCCGGGGGTGGCAATCGCCGCCTCACGGTCACCATCAGCCCGACTGCCGCCGAGACGGCCCGCTATCCCTACTGGCGCGTCTACCTGCGCCGCACCACGACCCAAGCCAGCCTCTACCAAGTCCTGACGTTCGAGGATGTGTCCGGGTCCCCCATCGCCACCGATGGCAATATTCCCGTGGGCACCACCACGGTCTACATCGACCTGTCAGCGGCCCAGATTGCCAACCTGACCACCGTGGCGCCCACCACCACCGAGAACAATGGGCCGCCGTCCAGCGCCCGGTTCGTGACCACGTATGGCCGTCGCCTCATCGTGGCCGACACCCGCAAGATCTACTGGTCCAAGCAGGACAAGCCCGACAACTTCCCGCCGCTCAACTACGAGCCCATCGAGACGGGGGAGGGCGACCAGATTACGAGCCTCTATCCGTTCAGCGACGAACTCCTCCTCGTCTTCACGACCACGGCCGTCTGGGGCATCTTCGGCAACGACCCCCAGACATGGACTCTCAAAGCCATCGACCATACGATTGGCTGTGCCAGCCACACCAGCATCGTCGAGTTCAACGGGGCGGTGGCGTGGTGGTCGAACGCCGAGGGGCCGGTCAGCTTTGATGGCCAGCGCATCACGCCCCTCGCCCTGACCAAGCTGGGGCGCCCGCTCGTCGTCGATCAGATCGAGCAGTCGCGCCTGTCGCGCATCTGGGCGGCCCCGAGCCTGCTCAACGAGGACACGCTCGACATCCTGTTCCCCTACAACTACGTCGTGGAGCAGTGGGAGGCCACGCGCTGGAATCCCATGCCCGTGGGCGCCCTTGCCCTTGGCTACATTGCGGACGGGAGCCAGCGCTGCTTTGTGGGGGGCACCGAGGGCCAAGTCTTCTACTTCGACCAAGACACCCATAACGACGCCGTGCCGAGCGGCACCGTCAGCACCACCTTCGTCCCGGCCACCTCCAGCATCACCACCATCGACGGCACGGGCTTCTATACGACGGGGTCGGGGCTGACCGCCCGCATGGCCGTCATCACCGACAGCGACAATCGCCCCATCGCCAAAGTCCAGATTGCCAGCAATACCAGCACCGAGCTGACCCTGACCGCCACCCTGACGGGCCTGACGGCGGGGGCGACCTACACCTGCTATCTGGGCAGCCCGGACTTCCGCCTCTACACCAAGTGGCTGGACCTCGACCAGATCTTCATTCGGAAGCGGTTTGACCGGGCCTACCTCCAGCTGGAGTCGTCGGGCAACACCTCGGGCTTTTACCTGACGTCCCAAGTCAACTTTACCAATGAAAGTCGGGCCGCCAAGAACATCATTGACGTGGTGGGCGACATATGGGATGCCAGCACCAGCCTCTGGGACACCAGCGTCTGGGCGGGCCAAGGGCTCCTCAAGAAGCGCCTACCCCTGCTGCGGACGGCCCATGCGCTCCGCCTCGCCCTCTTCCACTTCCAGACCAATCGGGACATTGTGGTGAACGGCGTGGGCGTGCTGGCCCGGGCCCAATCGGATCGCGTCTATGGCAACTGAGGAGACGCCGACACGCGAGGCGAGCTGGCAGACCGCCAGTGCCAGTGTCACCATCAATGACGCGGCCCTGCGCCGCCAGCTGCCCATGCGGCAGTTTGAGTATGTGACGGCCACCTTTGCGGCGGCCGACACGGATACCGTCATTCCCATTACCGTTCTCCGGCCCGAAGATCCGGAAACCCTGCGGTGGCTTGACATTACCCCCGGAACCGTGTATACTGGAACGGACGCCAGAGCCTCAGTCTACCGCTCCTCGGCCCCGAACCGGATGCCGTTTGGCGCGACCTATCTGGTGTTACGCTCGACGGTGGCGAACTATTCGACACGCCTCCTTGTGTTTCTTGAGCGGAGCTAACGACCCATGACCTTTGCGCTGTCTGCCCTGTTCGTCCTACTGGTGGCCCTGTTGGTCCCTCGGGCGGCCTCGGCCCAAATCAACATCCCGAACAGCTTCAGCCCCGGCGGCACCATCTATAGCGCCGAGGTGAACGCCAATTTTGCCCAGCTGTCCTCCAACGCGCTGGACCGGACGGGGGGCACGCTCACGGGCAATATTGCCGCGTCGGCAGGCGTCACCATTGATGGTGTCGACCTGAGCGTCGGCATCCCGTCCACCCTCCTGAGCAAGACGGCCGACTACACCGTCACGACGAGCGATGGGGCCCACGTCACCGTCCTGATGAACGGCACGTACACCGTCACCCTCTACACCGCCTCGGGCAATGCGGGGCGTACGGTCACGGTCAAGAACATCGGCACGGGCGCCGTCACCATCGACGGCTACGCGAGTGAAACGCTGGATGGGGCCGCGACCGTCGTCATTGGCGCCAAGTATCAGTCCCTCACCGCCATCTCGGATGGCACCAACTGGCATCTGGTCTAACCTATGTCCTACATCAAAGCCATTCCCGCCGTTCTCAGCAAGACCGCCAATTACACCGTCAGCACCAACGACGGCGACAACGTCCAGATCAACACGAGCGCCTCGGGCGGCGCCGTCACCATCACCTTCTATGCCGCCTCGGGCAACGCGGGCAAGATCATCACGGTCAAGAAGACCGATAGCAGCGCGAACGCCGTCACGCTCGACGGCAACGCCAGCGAGACCCTCGACGGCGCGACCACTGCGACCCTGACGGCCCAATACGACAGCGCCACCTTTGTCTGCGACGGCACCAACTGGCAGAAGGCCGCCACGGTCGGGGCCACGGGTGCAGCGGTCGATTCCGACCAGAACATTCTGTCCACGCAAGTCTTTAGCTAAGAGGATTTCATGGCTGTTTCCTTTACCAAACTCAAACTCAGCGGCTCGACCGACGGCAAGCAGATCAAGGTCGCGGCGACCGCCACGGCCGGTACCACGATCCACACCGCGCACGCCACCTCGCTGGATGAAATCTGGCTCTGGGCCGTCAACAGCGACACCACGGCTCGCAAGCTCACGATTGAGTGGGGTGAAGCCACCGCGCCCGACGGCAACGTCGAGGTCACGATCCCCGCGGAATCGGGCTACATGCTGGTGATTCCCGGCATGGTGCTGACCAATTCGCTGGTGGTCAAGGCGTTCGCCGCAACGGCCAACGTGATCTTGATTAATGGCTACGTCAACCGCATCGGCTAAGGCATTGCATCATGAATAGACGTGGTGCAAATCGCACGGGGCCACTCGGTGGCGCGGGCATGGTGGGGCTGTGGGGCGCGTCGTCCTTCATAACCTCGGTGCAATATGGCAGCATCGCTGGTTTTGGTACGAGCAATTTGACGGCAACGGCGACCATCTCAGCCGTCGATACGTCGAGGGCGTTTGTCGTGTGGCTGGGTTCCAACAATGGCGGCGTGGATGATTTCAGTTTGCTGGCGCGTGTGGCGCTCACGAATAGCACGACGGTGACCGGCACCCGCGAACGGCAAGACGGCGCAAACGGTACGACGGTCAATTTTGTCGTGGTGGAGTTCTTGCCGGGGATTATACGGTCGATGCAGGTCGTGTACGGCAGTCTGTTGTCCACATCCTCACCGACAGCGTCAATCACAGCCGTGAATACATCGAAAACCGTGTTGCTTCCAGTCGGGCGTGTGCAGACGTATGCGGGTGGCGCAGTCAGTTATACCGCCATGCCAACATCCACGCTCACAAACGCGACGACAGTAACGTGGGCTGCTGGAGCCAGTGGCGCCGATGTACGTATTTACTCGTTAGTGTTGGAGTTCATATGCTAAGGCAATTACAAGTCAAGAACGGCGTGGCCGTGAGCGAGTGGCAGGGATCTGTTGGGTGGCCCGTCCCTCCAAATGATTCGTGGACATTTCTCGACGTGACCGACCGGCCCGACGCCCAAGTCGGCATGACCTACGACGCCGCCAGTGACACCTTCTCACCCGCGCCCGTGCCGCA
>Ga0070749_10002420_pt1 | contig 12518 bp, 14 predicted proteins | sample VirMetDEL_Nov_18_FD_75180 | JGI IMG/M metagenome (GOLD analysis project Ga0070749, IMG submission 75180) | Aqueous microbial communities from the Delaware River and Bay under freshwater to marine salinity gradient to study organic matter... | ecosystem: Environmental > Aquatic > Marine >...
CTTCGAGAATTGCCTGGTCAGGAGAAACACCTTGCCGCCCTCTTGCTTCAATGTAGGGCTTGGCCCGCTCGCCTAATTGTCTCCAAGTCTGAGCTTCTTTTTTCTCAGCATCGGCTTCTTCCCTGGCTTTTCGCGTCTCGTTCTGAAGGCGGCTAATCTCCTGAGTGCGCCCATCGTGAATGCGTCGGTACTCTTTTTGAATGCCAGAAATATCCTTTTCTTTCCACGCTTTCTTGCCAGCGGCTGAAAACTCGGCTGGCGGTTCAACCTCTTCAGCAACTTCTTTCTTTATTTCTTTTTGAGTTGGGGCGGCTGCTCGCGGCTCTTCTGAATCGCCGTGTTTTTCCATCGCCTTTTCAAGCGCCTGACGATTAGATAGGCCATCAAACTTATCAGTCGATACAGGTTCAGCAGCAACTTCATTTTCAACACCTTCCGAAACAACTTGTTCTTCAGTCATTATATAGCCTCTTTAATTAGTTTATTTAATCCAGCCTTTTTAGCAGTTTGGTGCTGCTCCTCAGCTCGTTTTGCTACTTTCTGAGAAACTTCTTTTGGGTTTTCCTTATAAGCTTGCCAAGCTGTCTCGCTAGCTTTTCTTCTATCGCGGGCCAGCGCCTTTCGCTCTTCCTGAACTCCCTTTGCTGTGTGTCGCTTAGGCTCTTCGATGCTTCCAAAGGTTAGAAGACCGGTTTGCTTATCTGCCAACTCCCATTCGCTTCTTGATTCAATCTCTCGACCAACGCCCTCATGGTAAGTCTTTGGCATTGAATCAAACATGACAGTTGGAGCAATTCCAAAAACTTCTCTTGGTGGCGGATAGCCCCGCTTAACCTCTTTTGTGTCGGGGTCGATATACATTGGAGTCGTGTCACCAGTGCCAAAATCGGAAGGCCAACTAGATTCTTTCTCGTGGCCTCGATTATGAATCTTGCTTCTTATTGTCATTCTTCTTTGCCTTTTTCTTTTCAGTTGGGGCTTTTAAATGAACGGTTTTTGAAAGGTCAATCGAAACAGGGGCGGCTTTTGGTGCCTCTTGCTTGGTTGCGTTTATCAGCGTTGCAACCGAATCAATCTGCTTCGCCTCGACGTTCACGCCGTGTTCTTCCTGCAATCGTCTTTCGGTTGCCCATCTTTCTTGAAGGCTCGATTGAGCTTCTGTTGCCATGAGCTTGACCTGGAATTCTTCAAGCTGTTGCTGGGCCTCGGCTAGCGTAATTTCTTGAGCCTTGACGCGAGCATCCAGCACAAGCCTCAGCTGCTCCATTTCTTTCTTGCCCGCTTCTTTCTGAACATCAGCCAGAACTTTCTGCTTGTTAATGTTCAGCGCCTCTTGGCCCTGAGCTATCTCCGACTGGAGCCTAGTAACAGCAAGTTGAATCTCTGCCTGGTCAGTTCCGTTAGAAAGACTAATCTTTAGCTGCTCAAGCTGGTTTGAAATGCTATCCTGCTGTGCCTTTTGCTGAAGCTCTGCCTGTCTTAGCTGCGAGTTAATTTGAAGCTCAATTTCTCTAAACCGCGCATCGGTCGAAAGTCTTTGGCCTTCTAGTTTTAGCTTCTCAAGGTCAATGTTCGGGCCATCCTGCTTTGGCTGCGAAACTCGCTCAATCACCTGCTCAATTGAATCTTGAATCTCGTCAATAAAAAGCTTGCCATCCGAGAATTCGCCAATCATATGCTTTAAGACTTTCAGCTCTGTTCCGGCCAGTTCTGGCTGAGATTCTGCCACTTGCGCTGTTGATTCCATTGCCTTGGTTAGCGTGTTCGCAAGGTCAATCGCCTGCTTTTTCTTCCACTCTTGATTGATCGCAATCATCGAGTCAGTTTCAAAATCAACTCTAAACCGGCTTCGCTTGTTCGACTTTAAAAGCTCAAGAGCTGCAGGATACCTCTGCTTGTCCTCATCATCGAGCGTTTCGGGCATGATGTAATCATCAAGCGTTTCTTCGGAAAACATCTTAAGCGCCAGCTCCATCATTAGCTGGTAATTGTCCTTAATCCACTTCTGAATCTTTCGCTGGAACGGCTCGATTCTGTTTAGTGCAAACTTTCCTTCTAGCTGCCTTTCGCCGTAAGTCTTTTCAACATCAGACGTTTGGCCACGGAGCAAGTCAGAAATGCCCGTGATTTGGTAGAACATGTTAAGCCGCTGCTCAAAAGCGACGTACATATTTTGAAGGCCCTTAATTAATTCTTCGGTCGGAAAGTAAGCAACGAGCGAAGCAAGATCGCCTTTGCCGCCCATGAGAGCTTGCTGCAGGTTGGGAATTCCAATGCCGTCTGCTTCTTCCCTTTCGGAAACCAAAGACTGAAGCTCTTTAACTGAGCTGTCAAAAAGAAAGCGAACCCTAACAGCGCGGGTCAGCAAAACCATTCTTCTAACAATGCCGTGAACGTCGTCGATTATGTCGCAGACTTGAAAATACTCAGGTGTTGGCCAAAAACTAACAGTCGAGGCGTTCATCAAAAGCGGCTCTGAGCAAGGGAAGAAATTTGACAGCCCGTAAAGGTCGGAATGATACATTTCTCCAAGCTCTTCGACCTCTTCCAAGTTAGCGACGTTGGTCGCTGCCCGCATCTGGGCAGGCTGAAAGAAATCCTCTGAAGACTCGGCCAAGTAACGGCACTCTTTTAAAAGCTTATCCCAATACTCATAGACAATAATCGGCTTGCCAGTCCGATGTTCTTCGAGTTTTGATTGCGCGATTGTGTCGAGCGCCGCCTGACCAAACTTGACCTTAAAATCCCTGTAAGAATACTCCTGCTCGAATGCCACGCGGTTGACTTTGTTCCAGCGGGGCGCGTCAGGATCGACGAGTAGGCCAGAGAATAGGCCAGCTTCGAAATAAACTTCTTCGTTTTCAATTGTAACTTCCTCACCGCTAAGAAAGTAATAGCCATCTTCATCTTCAAGAACGCCCTCAACTACCTCTTGGCCTGACTCATCGAGAAATACCGGCTGCCCCTGCTCTTGCGGCATCGGTTGACCGTCTGGCCCCATTTGCGGCATCGGATCAATTCGCTGCAGCCTGACTCTTTCCTCTTCGACCGATTCGGTGATTCGGTAATAGACACGCCCCCAGCCAAAGTTGGTGACTAGAAAATCATCATTAGCTGCGGAGAATTCAGAGAAGGCATCAAAGGTTTTAAGGATAGAGCGGGTAAGACGCTCACCGACAACGCAAGCTGTTCTTCCTATTGGGTCATCGCCTTGCGTATCTTGGAGAATTGGGACTGGCAGTCTGGCTAAGGTAATTGGCTGCCTGATTTTCCAGCAAGACCACCAAAGAGGAAAGCGAGTTGATCGCTTTCTAAATAAATCGTTCCCGCCGAATAGCCGCCCTTTATTGTTTCGCTTTTCAATCTCAGCCCAAGAGCGGTTGGCTATTGAAATAAAATCTTCGTAGCGCCCCTTCTTAGCGTCGGCAATAAAATCTTTAACTTCTGCAATCGTGATTGAATCGTTGCGCTCTACTTGCTTGTCAAGAGGTTTTTTATCGTCTTTATCCAATTTGTAGCCCTGGAATTAAGTCTTTTATGGATCGCCTGTTGTTTTTCGGGTGATTTAGTGCCTTGTTTATCACTTCGGTTGCGTTCTTGGGCGCGTCGTAAACGATATTATGAACCACACTCGCCAGGGTTACGCAATCCACAATATGCGTTGCCTCGCCGTCTTCTTGGTAATCCCAAAGCCGCCCTTCGTTCGGGTGCCGCTCTATCATCGGCATATAATCTTGGCAGTATTTGCAAGACTCGAAGAAGACTAGCATAGGAAAGCTTTCTGTGCTACCAGCAATTAACTTGGTACCGTTTAACTTTGAAGTGGTTTGAGCGCCCCTGTTTTTTCGGTCAAGCTCGCCCTCAGTGAGTTTTAGCCCCTCATCCTCAAAATCGTGAGCAATCGAGCGACCGCCCAGCTTGATAAACGGGAATTTGTCGGTAAATGTCGGCTGACCATCAAACCGCTCTTCGGTTCTCTCAATTATGCCGCCAGCAATGTCAGCATTTGACCAGCCCTCTGGGGCTAATCGGGTGATATTCTTATCAGTTTCGATTTTTGGGTGTTCAGCTTTGCACCCGTACCACTCGCGGTAGCAAACAAGACAGCCGCGAGGAAGATAGCGTTCGTGCGCTGTGCCTTCATGAATGACCACGCCAGGCGAGACTGCCCACCAAAGACACGCCCAAGGCTCATAACTCCCGTAATCGAAAGTCCTAAAGCGAAGCCAGAAGTCAGGAATAACGAAGTCTTTAACAACGTGCTTGTCTGAATCCCAGGTGTTGAAATAGTTGCCAGTCTGGGCATCCCAATCTTCATTCAGCAAAGCCCTGGCTGTTGCTTCATCGACTGCATCCGCAACCCTAAGCCGCGTTGTTTCTGCGTCCTCGCTTGGATTGTCCTCAACCCGGAAAGGAATATACTGCAGTTTCCAAGCGCCTTTTTGCTCAATCTCAAACTTGGGCCGCGCTTTAACAAATGTTTTTCTGAGAAAGAGCTTTGAAGGGCCAATTGGGTTTGAAAGGTAAATGACTTTTGGGAACTTGTCTCGATACTCCGGCGGGAGCTTCGCTTTCATCTCTTCGTTTAGCACCATCCATCCAGTAAGCCAGCGCATTCTTCGCTCTGGGATTTGGCCCGCTTCGTCGAACGCTCGAATATGCTTTGGGATTCCTTGGTGCTTGCTCATCGCGCTGTCTGTGCTGCAGTGTTCGAGCGAGATATAAGAGCCATTCCAAAACTTAACTTCAGTCTGGTTCATCGTGACAAGTTTGTCTTTTACCCACTGATTGAGCAAAACAGGAAAAGAAAAATCACCGCGCATGTAAGAGCCAACAACATCGTCTTCGTGCAGTCGGAAAATATCGCATTGAAGGCCAGGAATAAGAGCACACCAACGAATCAGCGCAAGTTTAAAGCCCGCCGTCTTGCCGCCCCGCGTGTCGCCACCAAGCAGAAGCTGAGTCGCTTCAGACTCGTAAAAGAAACTTTGCTTTGGATGAAACTCAGGGATCGATACCCTGCTCTCATTCTTTCGTTTTTCTGACAACTTCTAGCACCGCTTGAAGAGGGCCGCCGCTATGTTCCAGTTCTTGCTTGTCTCGCCACTCGGCTGGCTTTCGGTTTTTAAGCCAAAAGATACAAGCTGTAACATCCGGCTGAATGTACTCGTCAACTTCGATCACTTCGCCAATCTTGCCCTGAAACTTTGCAACTTCTGTTTTTTTGGTAACGTAGCCAGTCGCTCGTTGATAAAGCGATTTCTCAACTTTTTCATCAGCTTCCTGCTTTGCAGATCTTAAGGAGGCAAAAAAGTCGGGACTTGCCTGTTTCCAGTTATCTAATGTTTGGCGGGTAACGCTATAAAAATCAGCAACTTCGGCATCGGTCCACCCTTTTTTGTAAAGCTTTGCCACCTGATCAAGATCGAGTGTATCAAGCTTTGACGGTCTGCCGGTTTTTCTTGTTTTTCCTTTTGCCATTTTTACTGATAAAAACGGCCTAGCCCGTTTGGAGTCAGACTAGGCCGAAAAGGGAAAATCGCGAATAATCTTTTTAATTGTTTCATAATTTACTTGAATAGGCCAGACCTAAGATTCGCATCGGTGAGCGGCATTGAGTCGATGCGAATTAGGCGAGAGCCGGTATTTCTTTCAGCGATATTGCCAAGCTGAAAGGCGTATAACTTTGAGTAATAGCGGGCACCTAGCGGATGATCACCAGGAAAGCGTTGCATTAGATCGATTGTGTTGCCTTTGGAGTCGTAGACTTTAACCGCTGGAAGGCGAACCGGGAGAATCGCCATTGCTTTGTTGTCCTTGCTTGACCCGTCTTTTCCGTGATCGTCGGCAAAGGGCTTGTAGAGCGCTGAGCTGGGCCAAGTGACTCGCCCTTGACGCGGGTCGAGAAGAGCGCGGTGGCCCTTGAGGTACTGAACTGTTGGCCAGTTTTCGCGCTTGTCTTGGGGTGTGTGGTCAAGATGCCCAAACTTGCCATTATGCCTGAAATTCCAAATTCGGATTTGCCTGGCATCGGGATAGTGATTGATTATGCGCCCAATATCGCAGTCTGGCGAATCGCCGGTTCCATCGCCGCCAAAGCCATCGAAAGAAATCGTGTATTGCCCTTGAGGGGGTCGGGGAAGGTTTTTGGAGCTGGTGATATGAATCTCTGCGATTGTGCCGGGCACTGGCTCGCCTTTCCAGATTGAGTTTACGAACTCGCAGTCTGGGGCAAGCGTTTTGCATTTATTAATAAGTGGCTCGATGTTCCGGCGAGCGTGGTTATGCTCGCAGAAGAGGGAGATTAGGATTTTGGTGCTTTTAAATCGTTTGGCCTTTTTTTGCAAGAACTTTGTTTCGGCTATGCAAAGTTTGCGTAGTTCTCTAATTGGGTACTCGTGCGAGTAGTCGAACGGGCAAACGTGGACAACGATTTCAGAATAGAGTTTTGAACGAAGCATTTTATTAAGAGTCTTATGCTGGCGGCGGGGCGTGTTGAGGAAAATCCCGGCACAGTCACCGGAGCGAGAAGCTGCCAGGAGGGCTTGAAGATAGAAAGAGCCGAAAAGGAAGTCTTGGCCAAAAAGCATAGGTCTAGGCTAGGCCACAGAATCGCGCTAGGCAAGCCACAATCGACGCTACTGGCCGATCTAGGTCTAGGCCGGGGGGCAAGGTAGGGGCGGGGGCAAAGGGGTGAAATGGCGTGTATCATTATTGGCTCTTTTTGAGTCGTTATTGTGTAACTATTGATCCGTTATTTTCTTCTAACTATATATATATATTATATATATATAATATTTATACATATATACAGGGGGTGTGCTTAAAATATATATAATAGTGTTCTACTCTCTATTTTAAGAAAGTATGCACACCCCCCTGATTTGGTAGAAATATTGAACTTAGTTAATGATTCCTGTAGGTTAGGCGAAAATAACGACACATTTTATGTATCATTATTGTGTAACTATTAAAATTGCGTAGTGATTCCAATGAGTTGTCGGAGAATAACGATGTAGTAATATTAAGATTCTTCATTGTTATCAGTATGTTACACCAAAAAGAGAGATTTGTGAAGAAAAAAAATAAAAAAGCTCTTGCAGTGGTTATTAATAATTGCTATTAATAATCATGCCAGGGAAAACCTGGATTTTAAAAGGGGAAAACAGATGAAAGCAACGCAAGAACAAGTCGAGCTAAGAGAGAAGGCAAGAGCCGGTGAATTTAAGATCGCGCTCTATAGCGTGGATGCTTACAACAGCAAGCGGTACTCAAAGCCTTGGATCGCACTAATCACCGGCTGGCCAGTTGGAAGCAATCCGGTTCTGAGGTTTGGCGCGTCGAGCAAGCTCGATGCTGAAGTTGGTGCGACTGTCGGGGCGCTGGTTTACTACGGCCAAAAAGACAATCGCAAGCCAAATTGGAGCAAGCGCCAATTTGCCTTGGTCGGCGAAGCCGGGAACTTGATTGATGTCACCCCAGCCCAAGCTCGCGAGCTTTACCGGCAGCTGGGAACCGAGAACACTGAACCAATGATTAATGCTTAGGAGAAAACCATGAAAAAACTATTAATACTAATATTGCTTCCAGCCGCTGCTTTAGCCCAGGAGACTATACAGCTGCCAAACGTAAGCTTGCAGCAGTACCGGCATGACCAGGCTGAACTGACCAGGGCCAAAACTGACTATATTAGGCAGCTGGAGCTAGAAAAGCAGATTGAGACAACTCAGAAGATTAATTCTTTTGAGCAAGAGCAGCCAGCGCAGTTTGTAGTTATCGAGCCGCAGCCAGACCGCTCTTGGATAATCGACTTTAATCAGACAGGAAGAAATGGAAAAAATTAAACCAGGGCCAAAGGCTGGAATTTATGGCAGCAAGCGCGTGACTTCAATCAGCCTCTCTAAAGACGTGGCTGAGAAAGGCATTGAAATGGCCAGAAAGGAGCGCATGTCCTTTAGCGCCTGGATTGAGCGATTGATCGTAGAAAAAGCCCGCCCCCCAGGTTAGGAGAGGGCGGGCCAGGTTTGCACTGCGGTTTTAAAACTGGGTTTGACCAGTTTTGAGAAATTCAAAAACCTTCATCGCGAACCAAAGAACGATGCCCGTTCCAACGAAGGAGGTTCCGTAAATGTACCAGCTCCAAAACTTACTTGCCATTTGACGATCCTCCGCTAAACAACGATTCTAAAAAACCAGGCCGGTTCTCCCTAGCGGTAATCTCTGCCTCTTGATATTGCCGGTTTACGAAATAAGCCGATTTAACGTTGGGCCGGGATTTTGATTCGGCTTGAATGCCAATCAGCGTATCGCCCAAGGCTCGCATCCCTTCAGCGTCGCCAGCTAAGAGAATATTGCCCTTTTGCGTTGGGCTTGGCATTGACACAACGCCGCAACCTGACGCGACAACAGTCGCAGCAACTAAAGTAATTATTTTAACTTGCATGAGTCATCCTTTTTAATTTGGCCTAATTGCCAGTTATTCAGATGACTATCCTTCGACGAATGATTGTTCTTTCTTTAACAAAAAATGCAAACTATTTTTATAACGCTGTTAATGTGGTTATTCTTTTCTGGCCAGTTCCCGCCTGTTGCGTTTTAGCCCAGAAGCCAGACTCGACAAGATCGTCAATTAGCGCCTTTCTTTCGGTGCGCGAAAGATTCAGCCGGTAAGCCCTGCGGGTAACGGTCGAGATTGGCACCGACTCGCCTGGCTTTAGGATTGCCCTGAACTTCTCTTTTGTTCGCTCGCGTTCGTTTGCATAAAGCGAATTCTCACAAGCACTAATAGCCGACTCGATTAGGCTGGTTACTAAATCTGCAGCTGTGGCTGAAACAGAGTAAGGCGTTTCGTCCGAGTCGGTGAGCACGATGCAAAGCTTAATATATTGCTCATAAGCTCTTGACCAAAAAATTCTTTGAATCTCACTCTTAGCAGAGCATGATCTTTCTTTAAAAATTTCTTTAATGAATCGCTGGTTGGATGGCGGGTGAATTAGTTTTTTACCTGACGAGAAAATATCAGCAAGATTACCGCGCCTGGGAAAGTGGGCCTCGTCGAGCGTGATTATTTCAGCAACAAGATCGTCATAATCAATATTGAAGTCTTTTCTTTGCCCCGCCTTTTCTGGCTGGAAGAACAGAAGCCAGCGGGATAAAAAGCCGTCCTCAACAAAATCTTGGTTAAGAGCGCCGAAAAAGCGATTAGGCGTAGAGGCTGCAAAGAGTGCTAAATACGGCTCTTTTATGTCGATTCGCTCTTGGCTTGCGTACTCTTTGCCAAGAAAAACCTTGCCCGAAGCTGAGAATAGATCCATTAAAGTGGAGAGGATTAAAGCGCGGTAACTAGCCTGTGAGCGCGAAAGTTCAGAAAGCGCAATTCCAAACTCGTCCCAGATGAGAAAGCGACGGTTCTGGTCTTGGAGGGCTTTCAGTAGCCCAGAATCAGACGCTGGCTTACCCATCATTAACTTTTGAAGGTCGCAGCCAAGCACCAAGTCTTGAATCGCTCTTTGAGCTTGGGACTTTCCAGTACCTGAACCAGCGACAACGCAGCAATAAAGATTGGGCGCAATCGATTCATTGCCTTCGTATTTCCCAGCTTTAAGAAGCGAGATGAAAGAAAGCGCGGCTGGTATTGAAATGTGAGGTGCGGAATCTTCGAGCTGCATGTCCACATAACGCGCAATTTTGCCCGCTAGCCCAGGGAGTGAGGCTAAAACCTGCTGCATATTGCCCCCTATTTTTTGATTTTCTTATTTATTGCGAAAAGTTCTGCTGGCGTAATATCACAGAGTTTAATCAGCGTGTCCCAATACTTCAGCGGGATGCCCTGCCTGGCCCAACGCTCAACAGTGAATTGGTGGACGCCCAAGCGCAGGGCTAGCTTGCAAGAGCCGCCCAAGCTGGTCAAAAGATTGTCTATGTTGCTAAATTTTTTCATGGTTATTTTTATAAAAAAAAGTGTTTACAGTTTCTATTGTTTAGACTAAGCTAGTTTGCACTGGATGTAAACAGTAACTTTAAAGGGGAATTATGAGAATAACAAAAACAAAAATGACGCGCCCACCGCGTTTATGCGTGTACGGGCCGCACGGGATTGGGAAATCAACTTTTGGTGCCAGCTGTCCCAAGCCTATCTTTGTGCCGACCGAAGACGGACTGGAAGGAATGGAAGTTGACAGCTTTGAGCTTTCAACTACTGCCGCGAACTTTACCGAAAAGCTATATTACCTATTAGAGTCAGAGCATAAGTATAGAACTGTAGTAATTGACTCGCTCGATTGGCTGCAGAAACTAATTTTCGATCAGGTCTGTGAACAGTCAGGCGTTACTGACATCGCCGCTCTTCCTTACGGGCGCGGCTATGTAATGGCAGGGAATATTTGGTCAACTATTCTTGATGCGCTGAAGCGGCTGAATGAAGAAAAGCGAATGCTGATTGTTCTTTTGGCCCACGCTAAGATCGAGAAGTTCGAAGACCCGGAGCGCGAAAACTACGACCGGTACAACCTTGACTTGCAGCGAGCAGCTGCCGGGATGGTCAGCGAGTGGGTCGATATTCTCGGCTTTGCCCAGTACAAAATCGCGACGGTCAAGAACGATAAAGGTTTTGGCCAAGCATCGGTCAAGGCAAAGTCAACTGGCGAGCGGCTTTTGAATCTGACTGAAAAGCCAGCGTTTACTGCAAAAAATCGTTACGGCTTGCCCGATTCAGTTGCGCTTGATTGGGAGCCGTTTAACGAGCATTTCAAGGCTAAGATGACTCAACCAAATCTGGCTGAGACAAAGAAAGAAGTTAAGGCGGCTAAAGTGAACAAAGAGCTTTTGGCTAAGGCCGAAGCATTAAAACAGGAGCTTCAGTAATGGAAACGCAAGAATTAATTGCGGTCGAGCAAGAACTTAAAGGCGTTCAAGATGAAATTGCGCGGGAGATTCCGCGCAAAATCACCAACGATCTTGAACTAAAAACGTGCAGCAATATGCTGCGCTGGGTGAAGACAAAGGCCAAGGCACTAAACGAGCAGCGCCTTAGCCTAACCCGCCCAATCGATGATTCGAAAAAACGAATCATGCAAATGTTCGCTGAACCGCTTGATGCTCTCAATGCAATGGAAATCCGAATCAAGGGCGTGATCCTTGACTATGAAGAGGCCGTTGCAGAAAAGCGGAGAGCTGAACAAGCGGAAGAAAACGCTAGGGCCAGAGCAATGGAGCTTGCACAGAAAAAGCAACTTATCGCAGCAGCCGAAAAAGCAATCGGCTCTGGCGATGACGAGCTTGCGGAAAAGTATCTTGCAAACGCTGAAACGCTGGAGGTTGCGCCGATTAACGTCGCGGCAGCAAAGCGGTCTGGCGTGTCGACCCGCAAGGTGCATAAATGGAAAGTGATTGATGAAGCTAAAATTCCCGATCAGTTCTGGATACTTGATGAAAAAGCAATCAATGCTTTAGTCAAGGCCCAGGGCGAGAAATGCAAGATTGAGGGGATTGAAGTTTTCGAAGAAACAATTTTGTCCGCAAGGACTTTTTAAGGAGTAATAGAAAATGGGAAACTTGAATTTTGACACAAGCGAAGCACCAGCGCAAAACATGGATTTTGAGCCGCTTCCACCGGGACGATATTTGGCGCAAGTGAGCGCGTCGGATGTGAAAACCACTCAAGCCGGAGACGGTTATTATCTTCAGCTAACTTTCGATGTTCAAGAGCCTGGCTATGAAGGGCGAAAAGTCTGGACGAACTTAAACATTAAGAATAAAAACCCAAAAGCAGAGCAGATTGCAAAAGGAATGCTGTCAGCTCTATGCAAAGCTTGCGGGAAAGTTGGTTTTGTCGATGATTCGAGCGACCTGCATGACATTCCGGTAATCATCAAGGTGGCTATTACCGAAGGTAAGGCAGGGTATGAAGCTCGCAACGAAGTTAAGGCTTTTTATGCAGCAACGCCCGAAAAGCCAGCAAAAGTTTCGGCTAAAAAGAAAACTCTTGCTCCCCCCGTGGAAGAGGAAGAGGACGCGATCCCTTTTTCGCTGTTCCCATGACGGCGGGAAAGACCGCTGACAGCCGGGAAAAGACCGGCTCTTTTTGGAGGACGAGATGAAAACAGCAATCTTTATCAGCTTAATTTTTTGGACAGCAGTTGCGCTTGCTGATCCATTTGATTCAACTGGCTACGACTTACCAGGATGCTACCGGGCCGAAGGACAAGCAGAGTGCTACGACAAAGCGATTTGGTGTACCGAGGAACCAGGCCGCGCTAGTTATGAGAAGTACGGGAAGGCGGTCGGCAGCTTGTGCGGATTTTTGATTTTTGCTGAGCAAGATGTCGAGCGTTTGCAGCAGAAGGTTTCTCGGCTAAAGAAGCAGTCGAGGCGGTATAGAGCGCGGGTTATTCGGTTGAGGGGGGAGAGATGAAAAACCTATCAATCTCGGACATCCGCGCTCTGCAACCTTATTACGACCCTAAGCGGCATCTTGCCGAAGATTGGGAGGGTACGATTATCGACTTGCTAAAGCGAGA
>Ga0070749_10002422_pt1 | contig 12517 bp, 16 predicted proteins | sample VirMetDEL_Nov_18_FD_75180 | JGI IMG/M metagenome (GOLD analysis project Ga0070749, IMG submission 75180) | Aqueous microbial communities from the Delaware River and Bay under freshwater to marine salinity gradient to study organic matter... | ecosystem: Environmental > Aquatic > Marine >...
ATTTGTCATAGATCTAACGCCGCCTGTGCTGTTTCGCGGTCAAAACGTTCGCAGGCCGCCTTGTAATAATCCTCATCCAGCTCCATGCCGACAAAATCAAAACCGCCATAATGTGCTGCAATGGCCGGGTGATTCGGTAATTCCATTATAGCCCCCTCATTCCTCGCATCCCTCGCAACACAAAAAGTCACTCAACTTCGCTTCGCCCATTAGTCCATCCCCTTCTTGTCTACCCAATCAGCAACACATCCACGAATCACGATCCTGAAAAGATGCTGCTTGTTCCTGTGCCAGTTTGTCAGCGTTTGCAGACTCACCCCTGTTATCTGCGAGACTTGCGACAGGCTTTTTAGGCCCGCCGCTTTAGCTTGCTGTGAAGGGGTCATTAGTTCGCCACCCGCAAAAGCCCGTTCAGGCACTCTTTTTCGCACTGCGCGTTATACGCGTCCACGGCTTCCCGATACAAGCTAAAATTGCCATCAACAATTTCATGGTGCATGCCGTTGTTCACTGACTCTCGCCAAAACCTGCGGGCCTCATCCAGCCTTGAGCGAAGCTCTTTCAGGTAGTCGCTGGCGCTTTCTTTTTGTGCTTCTGCTAGCTTGTTGCGAATAATCATTCCTATCACCTTTCTGGCTATGACTTCCGGGCCGTCCCCGTCTGTCCATTTGCATATAATATAAAACTGTTTGAAGGAGTCAAGCGATTTAAGCAAATAAATTCAAATATTTTGCTTTTTCTTAACCCGCTCGGCCAGCGGTAACAGCCACCAGCATCAACGGTAGGCTCGGCCTCCACTTGGCAAGGGATGGCAAGTGCATCTTTTTCGTCTCCATTCACAGGCATCCTTCCGCAACGGTTTTCTTTGAATCTCTGGCTTTACATGCGTTTCGAACAAAATCCATCACCCTGAATGCCTGCCCGCCAAACGGGTATTTTTTGCTATACGATGCGCTTGAGCCGTCGTAAAAGTCCGCCCTAACCTCGACGCCGCTACCGCATGACGTTGTTCTAACGTACACCTCGCAGTCGTCGCCCAAGCGCTTTCTGAGCGCCGACATGGTTGCCATTAAGTCGCTCATCCTCTGCCCCTCCTGGAAATTTCTTTGAATATTGCCTTGGATGGCTCTTTGCTTTCTGCCTGCCACAGCGCAACGTTGTTGTAACTGGTGTTCTGATAGCGGTATATCTTGTATTGGTTACAGGCCATCTCATGCTCTGCACATGTTTTGCGGTGCTCACATCCAGTACAGGGAAAAACAAGCTGATCGTCTGACTTTTTTAGGTGGCGAGTAAGCTGCAAGTTCTCGTAGAAATCGCTCGATCTAATAACCTGTTGCATAATCAGCCCGCGCGTTTCATTTTCGATGGATTATCAGAATGCTCTCGCCTAGCCTGGCCGTAAATTTTATAAGAAGCTGGTTCTTTAAACTTCATTTTGTACCTCCTCGTTATAGTTAAGCACTGTGTAAAAGCCGGTTGATTTGCTTTTCATGGCGGTCACGCGCTTGATCTCCAAAGAGGGGCGCTTTGCCAGAAAATCATCAACCGTTGGGACAACCTCGCCATGCGCGGCAATGCACAGCTCCCGCCACTGCCGACCGCTTTCTGGCATATACCAAACAGAAAAACTCCTGCATTCGGTAACAAAATCAACCTTGAGTGTGACGTTGCCTTTTTTGCTGACCCACTTTTTAGCTGACCAGTTCAGCACCAAGTCGGAAGACGCGGAGTATGGGTCGGACTTTATGCGGGCAAATTCAAGCCGCAATTTTTCGTTAGGGTCGACCATTTCAGCTTTGCACCGTTCACACCTGCGGGCAGCAATATCGTTTTCGTGGTCGCACTTCGGGCACTCTTTTAGCGTCCACCGGTAGCTGCACCGCTCATAATTCCAGCCGACTTTGATAAAGCCGGTACACCTTCTGCCATAATGCGATGGGGTGCTGGTTTTTGTGCCAGCCAGGTCAACAAAATAGCCGTCCTCGCTACACCCGAAGCCCTCGTCATTGCGGCGCGGTTTAAACTGCTGCCACAGGCTGCACTCAGGGCAGCGCACTTCTATCGGTGCGCCTCCAGGCGCAACCCGTGGGTCTTTGATCTCAGGGTTAAAAAGGTCCCCGTCTGGGCAATGGCGTTCGATGTTTTCGGCATAATCCAGGATCAAGCAATCGCGCTTTCCTTCACTGAGACGCAATCCGCGCCCTATGATCTGCTGCAATAAAGAGGCCGATTCCGTGGCCCTAAGCAAGGCGATAACGTCCACATGCGGCGCGTCAAAGCCAGTGGTCAGCACAGCCACATTCACAAGATATTTAATCCGCCTGGCGTGAAAGTCGGCCAGTATTTTTTCGCGCTCGCGCTTGCCTGTAATGCCCGTCACGATGGCGCTATTGTGAGGCGGCAAGCTGGATAAGATTTCTTGCGCGTGCTGGACTGTCGCCGCAAACAGTAACACGCCTTTTCTGTTTGCTGAAAACCTGACAACGTCTGCAACAATGTATGCCGTTTTTCTGCCGTGGCCCTCAAACGCCCGCTCCACTTCAGCGGCATCAAACTTGCCCATGCGGTTCACTTCCAGAGCCGCCGTTGCATAGTGCTCCGATGTCGCCTCGGTTGTTGGCGGGGTCAGATAGCCCATAGCAATCAACTCCCGCGCTTGGATGGAATAGATCAGCTTTGTATAGTATCCATCGTGATCAGTCGGCGTTCCGTCCATATTGATCTTATAAATATAACCGGTGTTCATCCTGTAAGGCGTGGCCGTAAAACCAACAACCCGAAGTTTGGGGTTTTTCTTTTTCAGGTCGGCAATGATCTTTTTGATGGTCGGGGTTATCCCGTGGCACTCGTCTACAATCACCGCTGCGAAATTGGCAAAGCGATCTAGCGCGTTTATCACCGTTCCGGGCGTGCCAAAAACGACATGATGGCGCAATGACTTCTGCCCGGCAGATGATGAAAATATGCTGGCTGGGTGCCCTGTCGCTAAAAACTTTTTGTGGTTCTGCTCAATCAGTTCTTTGCTAGGAGCCAGACACAACACGCGCTTCCCGCTGACATTCCACAGCCACTCCGAAAGCGCGGCAATAATATGGCTTTTGCCTGCCCCGGTTGCCGCCTCAATCACAAACGAATCAAATGACTCGCTAATATGACGCTGGGCGGCTTCCAGGGCATCGCGTTGGTATGATCTAAGCACGAGTTACTCTCCACGAGCTAACCGGGCTCCCTCGATAAGTCTCTAGGTCTACACCTTGCAGTTCCGGGATTTTCTTATAATCTACATTCCCCTTGCGCTCAATCGGCTGCACAATCAGCCCGGACACGTGGGTTTTCTGCCCGTCTGCAAGCGCGATCAGCTCCGACTTGATGTCGTCAATGTCTTCTTTTGCTTGGTCATACGCAGCCAAGGCCGCAAGGTATCTGGCCTCCAGGATTGGCTTCTCAATCATGCGGTCTAGGTGCCTGCCTGGCGCTTTTATTTCTGCAAGATATTGCTGATAAAAGTCATGCAGTTTTGGGATGTTTTCTTCTATCCAACGAGGGTCAAAATTTACCCTCTCGATTATGTTCGCATAGTCGCACCACTGGAAAAATAAACATTCCGTTCTGCCGGTGCAGAACATTTCAATTTGGACTTGAGCATAATAGTGGTCTTGCGCGTTGATGGACTTGAATCCATCCTCATCTTTTTGGTTGCGCATTCCGTACGGGCATTTAATTTCGAGCACCATATCTGTGCCAATCAGGCCGTCTGGCGACGCTCCGAGCCACTCAAGATCAGGGTGGACAATAAACCCCACTTCTTCCACTGAATACCCCAGATTTTTCAGATCGGCAAGCGCATATTCTTCGCTGAAGGTTCCGTATTCTGTCGCAATGTTGCCGGTAAATTCTTTTGGCGCACCATGATATTCGCGGACCATTGCCCGCATAACGTCGGCTGGCTTCTGCCACGGGTTACACCCCAAAATTGCGCCAACCCTGGAGCCAGTAATTTTCCCGACTCTGCTTTTAAACCATGCTTCTGATCGCTGTTCCATATGGAACCTCCTTTTAAAAAAAGGGGCGCATTGCTGCGCCCAAGATGAGGGCTATTAGAAACTGGCTCTGTCGAGGTTGTTGATTGTCCCAGGCTTCGATATCGAAAAGTCTGGCTCTTGCTGCACATTTGCTTTGGCTTCCTGTGCTGCTCCACCTACAGGCGCAACGGCTTGAACCCAGTTTCCGCTTTTCCCGTTAATTTCCCAGACGCCAAGGCGCAACGCCATCGGCTTGTTGGTCAGGTGGCCACACAGTTCTTGGTCGGTAGGTTCGCGGCCAATCTTAAGAAGGCCGCCGCCCGCGTTTTTGGCGATAGCAAGGAACATCCGTTGGTTCTTCTCGGCTTTTTTGGCATCGTCATCGTTGACGCGGACCTTCTGATAAATCTTGCGGCCTTTATATTCGCCGTCAATGATTTCCCATTTCAGGTTTATATAAATTGGGCCATCTTCATAGCTGTCCCAACCGGCGTCATCAACAACAGCGACAACTTGCGTGCCATCGGGCAGCGGATCAAACCCTGCGCTCGACTCAAAGGAGCCAGTAGTTTCGATTGTTTCCATTTTTTCCCAGAAATTGCTCATTTTGTGTCACCTTTTTTGATTGAGTTGTGTAGAGATGGTATGTAACTTGCCAGCGGGTTTTCCCCGGCGACAACTTCTAGCGGTTGGGTTATCCCGAACCGGTTCTTGCTGCAACTACTTGCAGTCGCTTTAGCTTCAATGATGCGGGTTCCGTCACTGATTGCTTTCTTGCGCTCTCCCTCGCCGCCCTTGGTGTAGGTCAGCAGCTTCACAAAGCCGACAACGTCGCTATCGTCTACATAGGGCGCTTGGCTCCGCTTCCCTAGTCGCAGGCTGTAGCGTGTATAAGGGTCGCTGTCGGGCAGTTCGATTGTTTCTGTATCAGCGTGGGCGACAAAGACAATATGCATCTTACGAATTTCGTTCAATACACCGCAGGCTTTGCGAACCCGATGATGCATGGTGCCAACCGCTTGTAAGCCTGCACCGTAGCCGCCCATCGCCTGATTAATTGACTTTGGCTGCTTCGGGTCATTCTCGATAATGTGCTGGATAAAAAGACGCTCCAGCGCGGTCACGCTGTCGATAACCAGCGTTTCGTAATTGTGCTCATCGTGAATCAGTGCCGAAAGCTGCTCCCATAACTCATCAACTTTATGAATCAAAGGTAGCGCGTCAGGACGTTTGTCAGAAGGGATGGCTTGTAAGCCGTCCTCGGCCCGGATAATAATCGGGTTGGGAAAGGCGCATGCCAGTGTTGTTTTGCCCACGCCAGCGTCACCCAGGATGGTGACGATGACGGGGCGATCTTTTGGTTTTTCTGCTTGCGATAATATTGACATTTTGTGTCTCCTTTTCTTTTCGCCCTGCAATTATAATCATTTTAATAATTTAGTAAAAGGTTTTTTTTGGTTATTTAGCAAGATACCATTTTTCGGTTTTTGGCCCTTTTGCATTGTCTGTTTTCTTGGCGACTATCTCGCCAGCTTCGGCAAGAATCTTAACCGCCTCCTCAACATCCTTTTTGCTGTACTTAACCCCGCACTGCGACTTTAGTACGCCGATGGATGCCCCGTGATCTTTGGCTATCTTGCTCAGTATCTTCCTCATCAGCACTTCGCCGCTGCGCTCTTTGTCTGCGCTGGCGATTGATGCCACTGACAAATTCACACGATCTTCGGTATCTTTTCGGACCAAATTAAATGCCCAACAAACATGCTCAAACGTCCTCACGCCACTGGGTATAGCCAGGATCAAACTGACCTTCATCGTCAGTTCAATCGCCCTGCGCCATACTGGTTCAACAGAATCCTTTTCCCCGGTTGCAGCCATTTCCCAAAAGTGTATGACACACTCATCTAGCGCCAGCCTTGCTTTTTCCTCTGTGTGGATGTCGCCGCCGCCGGACGATACCGACCCAAGCGCCATCCACAGGCCCATCGGCAGATCATAGTCCGGTGTAAAGTTTAGTTTTGGCTTGGGGTTGTTGTCGCGCTCCCGGAAAAACATGCACCTGCCAATAAACCCGCCGGTGATAGCGTCATAAGTCATGCTTTCGATAAACTTGTTTGGTGCTGTGAAGCCGATCATAGAAAGGAAAAACCCGGCGATGCCTTTATCCAGGTTGTTGAGCGTGTGCAAGTGCTTTTCTAGCTGCTCCTTTGCTTTGCCGGTCTGGTCGTCATTTTCATCTACCTTTTTTTGCAGCCTAGATATTGTTTTTACCAGCTCGCGTTCAGTCTCCCGCCTAACGTCGCCACTTAGCTCATAGGCAGAACCGGAGTTTGAATAGCCGCTCAGTAGCGCCCGCCGAATACCCTGTAAATATGATGGGGCCATCGGGTGATCAACTTTTGCCAGGAATTCGCCAAACTCATCAAGGCGATAATAGCACTGCGGGTCTGACAGCAGATTGCGTACCATCTCCTGCTCAGACTTGATAGTTGTATGCACTCGCCCGCCCATTTCACACTTGCCAAACATCTTCTTCATGCAGCGGATAATATGCTCTTTGCCGGAACCAGACCCCGCGATACAGGTAACGTATAAATTCGGCGTCTGGCCGTGGCTCACGTCGGTGTATTTGCTTGCCGCCAATGACCCGACCGTATAAAGCGCCGCCCCAACCGCCAGGTTCTCCCGCAGGTTGATCGCCTGTGAGTTTATCCAGTCTGCGATCTCGCCAACCAGCGATGGAGGCCGTCTTGCGTCAAACGGTGCCGCCAGCATCTCCTCGACAAGGCCCGCAGGGTAATCTGGCGCTTTTTCTAACTGATAATCAAATGTGACCGGCTCTTTGTACCCGCCCTCTCTGGCGTGGTGGAACAAGGTTGCCGCTGTCACGGGGTTTGCCGACTTCCCGAAGCTATGCCAATGGCGTTCCAGGGTGCTTTCGTCTGGGTACTTTTTGGACGTTTTGCTCCAGTTGTCCCATATCGCAAGCCCGCTCCCGTTGGTGGCGTGGTGTATCGCCATGCCGATTTTTATCCACTGATCATATTCTGAGTCGGCATCTATACAGCTAACCATCTCCTCGATGTCGCCGTCAGACAAATCAACCACTGCCCCGCCGCTCTCAACCCTGTGAGCGTGCTGCTTTTGCAGCAGTACCAGCAGTGCATCTGGTGGCGCTCCGATATCTTCAGGGTGTCCATGTTCCGCCTCATAGGTCATGCCGGACTTGTGCAGGCTCCCCGCCCCCACCACAAAGCCGCTCGACTTGAAGTCAAGGCCAGGGTAATCGTGCAGATGCGCCAATAGCGCCATGCCGGACGGTCGCTTGAAATAGATGTGCCACCCGCCGCCGCCGGTAGCCACGACAAAGCCACTCACTGCTTTAAAGTCTATGCCGGTATCGGCGCACAGCTTTTTATATGCCGCATTGCCGCCGTTGCGCGGGTCGATGTCGATAATGATGTGGTCATCTACCAGCACCCCAAAACCTTGTTCAAGCTGGCCGTACTTCTCCATTGTTTCCAGTTGCTCGTCAGACCAGTGTGGCGTGTACTGCCAGTTTCTCATTCTTGGGTGCTTATATTGCGCTTGGCATTCTGAGTTTCCACATTGGCAGCGCCCGGACTCCACGCGATGCAACGCCATGATGCGGAATCCCGCCTCGATATAGTCTTGGTGATTCATTGTTTTCCCCTTACTTCCGTAAAACCCACACGCCGTCAGTTCTTGTTTTGTCCTTTTTGGTCATATACCCATAACGGAGAATGTTTGACAGCGACCCGGAAACCTTCCCCCTGGACCCGCCGTATGTATAGATGAATTTTGACTCCCCCGGCCTTAAATCTATCACCTGTTCTCGAATGATCTTGGTGTAGTTTATGGTCGGTTCCATGAACGGATTTTCCATTTTTGACCTCCACGTTGATTGACTTGAACGGTCATAGTAAGCGCATTCGCGTAATAATGTAATAGTTTTATGATTAAAAAAACATATTACGTCTGCGTTCCTGATAGCCTTTAAAAAAGCTATAAGATTTTGAGCTTTAATAACTTTTGGCTATATGAGATTGGTTTTTCGGCCAAACTTTGTGTCCGTCGGTACTTTAAACATTCCTTATATTTGATCTCAATCGTCCGCAAACCCGCATGAATCCTCAACTTTATACAAAATTGTTACTTTTTACTTTTTAGAGGCCCTTAAGATACATAAAACATAAAAAGACACTATATATACTTTTTACTTTCCTCTTAAGATAGGTAAAACACAAAATAGATATAAAGAGGATTTTCAATTTTTTTTATATATAGTATTAAGAACACTTAAGTCTTTGATTTTATTAGCTTTTTACTTTTTAGATTCTTTTTACTTTGCGTACAAAGTAGATTCACAATATAACTTTTATAACTTTTCGGTTCTGCTCCTGTTTTTGGCGATGTGCGTCGCAAGTACCCGCCAGACCGCACAGATTTGCGTATGGCGGCGTTTATGGCTGATTTGGTATACACGTTGCGGGTAGGCGGCAATGGGCGCTTAAAACGCGACCCTGGGCGTTGCTAGGCTGGGCTGTTGCGCCACTACCAAAAACAACTTAATATGTGGTTTAATCGGCACAACAACAGCGAGGGAACATCATGGAAATGTCAATGCGGCCAGTGGCCGGTCTTACGCCCTATGCGGCAAACTCACGCACACACTCTGATGAACAGATCAAGCAGATTTGCCAGTCCATCAAAGAGTTTGGATTTACTAACCCAGTCCTGGTTGACGAGGAAGGCGGAATCATCGCCGGACATGGCCGCGTTATGGCTGCAAAAAAGTTGGGTATGGAGGATGTGCCGTGTGTCACCCTGGCTGGACTGTCAGAAAGCCAGAAAAGAGCCTACGTTATCGCAGACAACCAACTGGCGCTCAACGCAGGGTGGGACCTTGAAACACTGAAGTTGGAGATTGAGGAACTTCGGTCAGTAGATTTTAATATTGAGCTGCTTGGGTTTGATGAAGGTTTTTTGAGCGGGATGTTTGATCCAGAAGGCAAGGAAGGGCTAACAGACGAAGATGCTGTGCCGGAAGCGCCGGAGCAGCCGGTAACGGTTGAAGGCGATATATGGATTCTCGGCAATCACCGCTTAATGTGTGGCGATTCGACCAGTATTGATGCTGTTGAAATTCTGATGAGCGGGCAGAAGGCAGACATGGTTTTTACTGATCCGCCTTACGGGATGAGTTATGGAGGAGGAAGAGCAAAAGGGGACAACGTTAAATTCAAGCGCGGAGGTGGAATCAAGGCTCACGGCATGATTTTAGGTGACGACAAAACCGGCGACGATTTAATTGGCTTAATTCGAGATGCTCTTCTGTCTGCGGTAGCCACAAGCAAGGCGGGGTCGGCTACCTATGTCTGCTTCCCTTGGAGAACGTATAGCGAGTTTGAAGCGGCGATGCTCGAATGCGGGCTTGAGCCATCTGCTTGTATTGTATGGGATAAGAAGTCTATCGGGCTTGGGAACGCAAATTACAGACCGCAGCATGAGTTTATATTTTACTGCAAGGGAGAATCATGGTTTGGAGATAAGGCTCAATCCGATGTTTGGTATATGAGCAGAGGAGCCACAGGAGCTTATGTTCACCCAACACAAAAGCCAGTAGAGCTAATCGAGAAGGCGCTGAACAACAGTTCAAAATCCGGCGATATATTATTAGATGTGTTCGGTGGTAGTGGGTCTGCGCTTATTGCTTGCGAAAAAACAAACAGGCATTCCCGCTTGATGGAGCTAGACCCAAAATATGTCGATGTCATCATCAAACGCTGGCAAGACTTCACCGGTCAAGAGGCAGTGCATGAAACTACTGGTGACAAGTTTAATGATATGTTTATCAACGGAAGGGTTGGTGAGTACGGAATTGCTGGGGTGCAGTAAGGCCGTTGTTGGGGAGATTACTACATCCAGTCGTTTTCAGATGAAATTGGACTGGATGACTTTTTTGAGGGTCTGGCAGAATGCTTATTCGACAACTGATAGAGCAGGCCGGGCTGTCCCAGCGGGGGGCGGCTCGCGCCATCGGCATAAACGAGCGCACCATGCGGAAATATTGTGCAGCAGGTGCAGAAGTTCCGCTTGTTGTTATACTTGCAATGAAATACATCATTTTAGTCGGTGAACAAGATGCCACCAGGTAGACCAAAGGCGATTGATATAACGCCGCAAGTTTTAACACAGGTTGAAGGGCTTGCAGCACAAGGGCTTACTAAAGAGCAAATCGCCCTCAGCTTGGGAGTTTCATACGTTACGCTGAACGAATATCAGAAAGATAACCCTGATTTTCTTGAGGCTATAAAGAGAGGTCAAGCTAAAGGAATCGCAACAGTGACCAACGCGCTGTTCAATAAAGCCAAATCTGGCGATAACGTTTCTATGATTTTCTACCTGAAAAACCGCGACCCGGACAACTGGGAAGATGTGCAGAAGCGAAACTTGAACGTGGACGGGGCAATTTCACTTTATGTCATCTCTGACGAAACCGACCTTTAAACATACCGCCAAACAACGAGAAGCCCTGCCAATCCTTAAAAACGACGAGGCGGGGCTTTTTGGAGGGTCAAGGTCTGGGAAGACATTTATCATCGTTCGTTCGATATTCCTGCGTGCAGCTAAAACCAAGTCCCGCCACTTGATCGCCAGGTTCAGATTCAACCACGCAAAAGTATCTCTTGGCATGGACACCATCCCAAAAGTGCTGTCACTTTGCTTTCCTGGATTACCGGTCAAGATCAATAAGTCCGACTGGGTGTTTACCCTTCCGAACGGGTCAGAAATATGGCTGGGTGGCGTGGACGACAAAGAACGTGTTGAAAAAATACTCGGCAACGAGTACAGCACAATCTATATCAACGAAACCAGCCAGGTGTCATACGATGCCGTAACCACCCTGCAAACACGACTGGCGGAAAATAGCGGGCTAAACCTGCGTATGTGGTTCGACTTTAACCCGCCAACCCAGAAGCACTGGACGTATCGATACTTTATCGAAGGGCTTGACCCGATAACTTTGAAGCCGCTCCAAGTGAAGATTCCATACTTGGTAATGAACCCCGTTGACAACATTGCAAACCTACCGCCTGGATATATGGAACGCCTTGAGCGACTGCCGCAGAAACAGCGCGACCGATTCATGTCAGGAAAATTTACTCTAGACGTTGACGGGGCGCTTTGGGACTATGAAATGATCATTGCGGCCCAGGCAATGACCATGACGCGGGAAGCCGAGCGCGTTATCCTGGCGATAGACCCCGCCGTGACTAACAACCCAGAAAGCGACGAAACAGGTATTGTGGTGGCAGGCGCACATGGCGAAAAGTTTAAGGTGATAGCAGATTATTCCTGCAAAGAATCAACACAGACTTGGGCGGTCAGGGCCATTAACGCCTATCACCACCACCAGGCCGACGCGATTGTTGCTGAAACCAACCAAGGCGGAGATCTGGTGGAAAACGTACTGCGTTTGAACGGGTTTGAGGGCAGATTTATCCGAGTACACGCAAAAAAAGGGAAGGCATTACGCGCAGAACCTATCGTGGCGCTTTATGAGCAAGGCCGGGTTGCACACGCCGACGGGCTTGATAATCTTGAAAGCGAAATGATGGAATGGGTGCCGTTTAATACCAAAGAATCACCCAACCGCATAGACGCGATGGTGTATGCTTTGACAGAACTGTCAGGCGAGGCCGATAATCTCTCCGATCTGCTAGAACTATCAATGAGCGAACAAGTATGAAAATGCCGTGGGCAAAAAAACCGTTAGAACCGCAATTCACCATCAAGAACGATTCTGGTGAAGATATCATTTTTAAACTCAATGACACCTCCCTGCGATCACAAATCGCTGGAGCCATATCAGGCGGCTACGATTGGGCAGACACGCTTCATAACGTCTACACCGACTATGGTTATCCTGAAACGGTAACATTCTCAAACTGCTGGAATATGTATCGGCGATTTGGTATTGCTAAAAACATCGTCGAACTGCCTGTTGATACAGGCTGGATGACCAGGCCAGAAATCGAAGGACTTAATGATGAATTCGAGCGCATGGCCGATCGCACGAAATTCTGGCTTCGTGTCAAGGCACTTGATACTCGCCAACGGGTAGGACGCTATGCTGGCATGTTCATGCGTGTCCGCGATGGTCAATCGCCTGATAAGCCTATTGAGACAAAGGGTAGCGGCGAAGGATTCCTTGTCGCCATGACCCCGTTATATGAGGGTCAGCTAAAGGTCTTGACGACCGAAACAAATCCGGCCAGTGAAAACTATGGCTTGCCGACCATGTATCAGTTCATCGGCAACGGTCCTGGTGGACGTAGTGAATACGGCTCTGGAGTTTTTAGCATTCACCCGAGTCGTATTGTGATCGCAGCAGAAGGAGCCGACAACGGCGGCATTTACGGCATACCCGCACTTGAAGCCGCATACAACTCGCTGATGGACTTGCG
>Ga0070749_10002423_pt1 | contig 12516 bp, 14 predicted proteins | sample VirMetDEL_Nov_18_FD_75180 | JGI IMG/M metagenome (GOLD analysis project Ga0070749, IMG submission 75180) | Aqueous microbial communities from the Delaware River and Bay under freshwater to marine salinity gradient to study organic matter... | ecosystem: Environmental > Aquatic > Marine >...
AATCCTTATCACTGGAATAACCCGCCTTTTCACTGGGATTATCCATACAGTACTGTGTATGTTAATAGTGAGGTCGGTAATGGAAGTGATGTAGAAATACAAGCAGTGTTAGATGACTTAACATCTGGCAGAGATTGGTATGAAAAAGTTGTGCTAGTCGGTGACTTCACCATTAACGATCAGATTGATCTTGATTCATGGACAATTCTTGAAATCATTGGAAAGCTGACCTGTGCATTTTCAGGCACACTGGAAATGATAAGCGCCGCAAGCAAGCAGAATATAATCATTCAAGGCGGGCTCGAAGGTAAGTCGATAGAAGAGATGCGTAGGGATCTTATCATTTCTGCAGGCAGGGATGTGAAGAGCATTAAGCGGATGTGGGATGTGCTGAGGGAAAATGAGGCAGAATTTCGCACTACCGTCCAAATGGCAATAGAGTTTTCTCACGCTTGGTGGATAGAAGCAGCGAGGAAGTCACTCAACAGAAAGTATTTCCAGGAAAGAACTTGGGCGTTTAACATGAAGAATCGCTTTGGTTGGGTTGACAAAACAGAGATCGACCACGGCCTTACAGACGAGCTTTTGGATAAATACAAAGACATGAAGGCAGATGACCTCCTCAAAGAAGCAGAAGGACTTGCGCGAGTCGTGCTTGAAGTTGGCGGAAATTCAGCACGTAATCAACAAGCGCAAATACCTAAATCCACTTGAGTGGTTCAAGCCACTAACGCAACAAGCAAAGTTTAAAGACTGCCCCGCAAAGATCAAAGGAGCCTTCGGAGGCAACCGGTCTGGAAAAACCGAAGAGGGCGCCGAATATGTCATTACCAAGTGTTTAGCAAAGCCCAAGCAACGCTGGTGGGCCTGTGCGGAGACACTCGAAGACTCTAGAGAAATTCAGCAACGCAAAGTCTGGTCTCTCCTGCCTAAAAATAGAGTCAAATACTGCTATTATGACGAAGTCAATGGCTTTCGAAACCGCAAGATAATATTTGACAACGGATCTCAATTGCACTTCAAATCCTATGAGCAAGGCAGAGAAGGAATGCAAGGAACCGACCAAGACGGTATCTGGGACGATGAAGAGCCGCCGTACGACGTATATAGAGAGCAGCGCATGCGTCTTATTGATCGGGACGGAGAGATGATATTTACAATGACATCTCTGATGGGCGTCACTGAACTTCTTGCTGAGCTCTTTGAAGATTACGACGTGGTTGAATCTAAACCGGCGCCCCTGTTGAACAATGAAGTCTTACCGACAATCGTCCGAAAGGGCCAAGCGATGTTCTTCATGTTCTGGACTACGGACAATCCTCATGTGTCGCAAAGCCGCTTAGAGGACGATGTCAAGATAATGACTAAGCAGGACATCAGAAGCCGAATTTATGGCCTCCCGATTAATCTTTCAGGCAGAATATATCCGATGTTTAACAAGGATGTGCACGTCGTCCCCTGGGACATCATCCCCAAGACGCAAGTCACCATCTATAATGTGCTTGATCCTCACGATAGGAAGCCCTGGGCGCTCCAATGGTGGGTTGTAGATAAGATGGGAAGAGCCTTCTGTATAAGGGAGTATCCGTGGAACAGGAACTTTAATGATATGGACTGGGATGATAAGGCATATGCAGACTATGCCAGATTAATTAAGGCAACAGAGCTGGAAATCATTGAAAACTTCGGCAGGTCAGTGTCTAAACGTATAATCGACCCCAACTTCGGCAACTCAACAGAAAGGAAGGCAGAGAGAGAAGGAGGTCACTCCAAGACAACACCAAGAATAGAGCTGAAGAGGCTGGGCCTTAATTACAGGGATGGCATAGATAACTTGGCTGCCGGCCATCTGCAAGTCCGAAAGTGGCTGTATTACCAAGAGGCTAAGGACTCAAAAGAATTGGTTGTCAAGCCGAAGCTGTACATCTACGAAGGATGCCAAAACACGATAAGGCACCTGAGCCGATACGCATACAAAGACATTGAGACAGCAAGCGGCGATGTAAGAGACAAGGTACAGCCGCAAGATAAATACAAAGATTATTCAGACACAACTCGCTATTTTGTAATGGCAAATCCGATATGGTTGCCTCGGTTTGAACCGCAAATGCCGAATACTCGTGGTAAAATGTATTGAAAAAAGTTCTTGCTTTTTGTTGATAATTATTGCATAATTTTACTTGGGTAAAATAACGGAGGATCCATGAGCGAACAAGAAAATTCTAACGAAACAAAATCAAAAGCGGAATTATTTGCAGAGAATCCTGATCGCTTTGAAGATCTAACCGAATGTGTTTTAGTGATCAAGCGCACCGAGAAAGAAAATGGCAAAGCGGGCATGAGCGTAATGGTTCAGGCCCAAAGCGATAATGAGGCTATTCTTGCAAAGGAATATGCTAAACGCGCGCTTGATGCGTTTTCAGCACAGCTTGCCATGAGATCCGCGCAGAGTGAGAGTAGGATTGTCACTCCTAATGGAGTTAGACCTCCGAGAATGCGGGATAAGTTTTTTGGCAAGAAGTGACCATGGATGTTCGGGAGACGATCATCAGGAATATTGTAAGCCTGATAAAGTCTCTCGGTATTGAAAAAGAAGTCTTTGACATCCTGAAGAAGAATCACAACAGTTAGCCCCGCCCCGCTGACCTCCTGCGGTATCGGGCCCAATACTATGGGAGCCGATGCTTGTCTAAGAAAAATCCGATTAACAAAGATGAGAAAAGCCGACAAGAGGTTGAGGCAAAGCGCGTAGAGCCAGATCTAGAGTCAGATGCCTTTTCACCTGAAGAGCAGAATAAGATTATCAGAATGGTGGTGGACGATGCCAATGAGGGCATGCAGTCCATGTCGGATTGGGTTGAAAAGAAGCGTAAAGACCTACAGCACCTTAACAGCGAGCGCCCATCAGTCATTGAGAATCTTAGTGTTCGAGGCTGGCAATCAGATAGGAACCTCGGGATCTGTGCTGGAATATGCGATATCTATCAAGCCACCCTCTTAGCGACCTGTTTTAACCCAGATTCAATCCACTTCCGAGACACCGAAAAGAACGACGTAGACAACCGAGACAACCTTACTCAGTTCACAAAATGGGGATTAGGCGAACAAGAGGCAGACTTCTTTCCTGAAGTAGACGACTTTATACAAAACAGGATCACGCTTGGCTTTTCTGTATTCAAAATCTACTGGGAAGTCTGGTACGACTGGGTTGATAAGCGTATTCCAATATACACAGAAAACAAGAAGCGCATCAAGGGATACAAAATTGAGGCCGAACAGCGAAGGTTTGAGCGTGGAGTTATACGCAACGTTGCTGAGCTAGATGACATTTTACTGCCTGACTATGGAAGCGATATTCAAAAGCTTCCATTTTTTATTGAGGTGCTGCATTTAAGCCCAGCTGACCTCGAAGAATTAAGTGATCGCGGCCGCATTATTAACTATGAAGCGAATAAGAAAAAATTAGTCCCAAATAAATTGGCCGCGGTCAACAAGATCAGGCATGAAGACGAGAAGTTTCTTGGCCAAAAGTCAAAAGTTATTACGACAGGAGTTGAATCTGAAAAGAAGAACTCCACCATCGATATATATGAGTGGTATGGGTACTTCAAGAAGAACGGAAAAAGAGAAAAGTATCGGTTTTGGGTAAGTAAAGATACTGAAATATTTCTATCCGGAAAACCACTGCGTAAGATCAACCGATCAGGCAAGATACCATATGCCGGCGGCCCGCTAAGGCGGCGTCCTGGTTTCTTGCGCGGTGGTTCATTAACCACGCTGATTACTCCACTTGTGAACGCGCTGAACAACAACTACAATCAGAAATCAGATTTCCAGTATTTTCAGAATTGCCCATTTGGCTACTACGACAAAAATCAAGACGGCCTGCAGCAGAACATGCAAGAAATTGAGCCAATGAAGCTCTATGGCGTGGACGGTAATCCTGGAGACAAAATCTTCTTTCCAGATATTTCACGCTCGCTTGCTTGGAGTTATCAGGATACAGAATTTATCATGCAAATGATAGAAAGACTCACAGGAGCCGCATCATACTTCCTTACATCAGATGCAAAAAATGCCACTGCAACAAGAGACAACATTGTTGAGCAGAAAGGCGAGGTTAAATTTGGGCTGTGGGTCAAGAGAACGCAGAAGGATATTTCTGAAGCAATTAATATGTGGATTCAGCTTTATCAGGACTGGGCGCCGCCAAACCTAGCAAAGCGAGTCCTTGGAGAAGACGGTAAGCAAATCATAAAGAATCTTTCGATTGATTCTATACACGGCAACTATGATGCGTACATGGTGCCGGATATTACTTCAGGCTCCAAAGCCTATGAGCGCCAGACATACATGTGGGCCACGCAGCAGGCACAACAGCAGTCAATCTGGATGAGCCCTCAAATGAATCCGAGGGGCAATTATCTGTTGTGGAAGGAGACCTTTAAGAAGATGGGAATTGCTGATCCAGACTTCTTTATGCCTCCAATGCCAAAAGAACGAGGAGATTACGACAAGCAGGCTGAGCAACACTTCGCTCAACTCAAGCAAGGAGACACCCCCGATCCCCCGAGTGAACACGACCCGACCATCGTGGATTGCCTGCGAACTTTCATTCGGTTCAAAGAAACAAAATACCAAGAGCTGGACGAGGAGTATCGCCCGAACTTCGATGCCTACCTGTTCAAAGCGCAGGTCAATTATCAGAAGTTCATGCGCAATGTTCAAATGCAGCAGATGATTAACTCCATAGCAGCAAGCGCTGTACAAAATTTGGAATCCTTAGGCGGGGCGTCAGGCGCGGGACAGGCTATTGGGGCTCGCGACGCGTCGGGACAAGCGCCTCGACCTAAGGTTCCTGGCGCTGGGCAATTGAATATTCAGCCACAACAAGGGGCGGCAGGCTGGAATGGCCAATAGCGAAACAGGTGTAATCGAAGAATTACGGCAAGAATTAGCCAAAGCGCGGTCGTTGTTAACCAGCAATGATTGGCTTGTATGGGTAAGGTTCCTTAGAAACGAACGGCGCCCAGCGCTTCAGTTAAAAGTTAATGGAGCTGTTGAAAAAGGAAACATCGAAGATGCGAGAGTTTTTCTAGCGCTCATGAAAGATTGTGAATATCAGATTTCACTATTCTCTGAGCACTTGAAGAGCATCGAGTCTCAAATAAACCAAGGAGGAAAGGATGAATATTAACGAGGTAAAGGGCGTGACAGCTAAGAGAAAGAAGCCAGTTGTCATTCCTGTTCCTTATACGCCTGAGAACCAATGGATTTCTAGAGATGAATTCATTAGGCGTAGACAGGCCCAAAAAGCGGCCAAAGCAGCAGCAGACGCGGCCTACCAAAAAGAACTTGCTAAAGCGCAAGGAAACACGCCAGTTACGCCGCCGAAGGAAGATGAAACACCGCAACTACACGGAGGGCAGCCTCAGGCTGAGCGCTCAAGCATCGACTTAGACAAGCTTCGCAAAAAGCTGGCTAATGCTGAAGCAAAGTTGCAAGAAAATCCGAAATCAAAAGCTTGGCAGAAAAAACTTCAAGATGCTCAAGAAGCTCTTGAAATGGCTGAGGCAGAAGCAGGAGAAGAGTAACACACGATCGACTTGCCGCGGTCTTATTCGGCATGGCTGTAAAAACCCCGACTCTACGCGGAACGTAGTGGAAGTAAAACAAAATAGGAGAGGGCAATGTCCGTTGAAAAAGCAATCGAAGTAGGAGAGAAGTACAAGGCAGAGCGAGAGGCTGAAAAAGAAGCCAAACGTCTGGAGTCCATGAGCGCAGAACAGCGCCAGGAAGAAGACGCAAAGGCAAAGGCCGAACAGCAAGCCAAGGAAAATCAAAGCCTGCTTCAGAAAAAGGATGAGGAGCTCACCGAGGATGAAAGGGCACGTAAAGCGCAAATCCAAGATGCCCAAAAAAGGCATGATGAAAAAGCGCGGAAAGAGGCAATAGAGCAGGAAAATGTCTTGCTCGACAAGAAGGATGAAGAGCTTTCTGATGAGGAAATAGCCAGGAAGCAGGACATTCTTCAAAAGCGTGAAAAGCTCAAAACGGAAGAGTGGCAAAGAAATGTCCAGCAGCGCATCGACGAGATGAGCAGCGAATCAAAAGTTGATAAGGAACGGATTCGCAAACTAGAAGCAGAGTTAGCTGAGGCAAAGAAAGCAGGCGCCCAGGAGGACAATCACGATGATGAGCTGATTAAGCGTGAAGAAGAGCGCGTCGCGAAGCACATGAAAGAAGACGCAGCCAAGCCTCGAGAACAACGACGTGAAATGAGCGACGACGAGCTTCAAGAGTGGATCATAGAAGATATGGTCGCTGCTCAGAAGTGGCTAATGAAGCAAGAGTATCGGCGTAACCGAGAGCGGGAAGCCGATGAAGCGTCGCTAAGAAACACTCCAGATGTGAATTCTGACGTCACGGCGCAGGCCGAAGAAGTCATAAAGGCACAGAAGGAGTCTCAGGAGCGAGTCCTTAAAAAGCATCCTGAGCTTGCAGTAGATGCTAGGCAGGCCGAACTTGTAAGGCAAGGTAAAACCATTGCAGAAGCGAAGAAGATTATCATAGCAGAAAATCCAAAGCTTCGCATAGTGTCTGAGATACTGAAAGAAGACGATAAGTATCTTATCTTGCCAAACGGTCCGGAACTACTGGCGGATGAAATGGAAAAGCGAATGAACGCTGGTGGTGGTGAAACCCAGGAAGAGCGTGATGCGCGAATTGCGGCTGAAGCAGCTGAATACGAGCGCAACAGGCTTGAGAGCATTGAAGAGGGAACGCGATCAACTCGGGGTCGAAAAGTGGAGCCAAGTATGTCCGATCTTGAAAAGCAGCAATTTGCTACTTATCAGAAGGCATTTCCACAAAAGACTCTGGAAGATTTTAGAAAAACGATGGCTAGAAGGGCCAAGTACGCAGGGACATGACGACTAGGGGTGGACAGCTACAAGATGATCAGCAAAACTATTACATATGCGGGCGTTGTCGCACGCAACAGTTTTATCTGTCATCTGACGAGCCCAATCCTGTTTGTGATGTCTGTGGGTACGAGGGCCTTGGCAATCGATATGAGGACGTTCCTACAGAAGTTAAGCTGGATATCAACCAGTACTAGCACAAATAAGGAGACAGTAAATGTCCACACCGAATAGATACGTTGATGGGTTTAGACTCCTCAACGAGCACAAAAAGAAGCGCAAATATCCGATTGGAAGCGGCGTCGCAGTTGCACGTGGTGACGCGTTGATTCTCACTTCCGGATATATCGCGCTTGCAACAACCCTCCAGCAAACGACTCCTGTTTTTATTGGAATCGCGAATGAGGAAAACACTGCTGCAGAAGCGTCTTCTAATGGCGTTATTGATGTAGAAGTTATTCCTCCGCTGATGCAATACGACTGGATGGTTCCTTGTGAAGCCACGAGTTTATTGACCGCGGCAAGCATTGGCACCTTGGTTGATTTGCAATCTGAAGACGGTCTTGATGAAACAGATATCGTTACCGCCGGCAGAGGGTTTTTCATTGACGAGATTGATGTTTCAACCGCAGCGGTCGCAGCAGCCACGCTTGGCTTTGCAATCGGCCACTTCGAGAGCATCTTCGCGTCGTAAGCGCGATATCTTAAAAGGAGAATCAAATGGCGACAAATAGAGATAGAGTCCTGGACTTGTACACTCCGGTGTACGACGAGTTCCTATTCGACAGTTACCAGGACTATAAGCAAATGCATGAAGAGGCAGGGTTTACTTATATGGAAGATAAGACCCTGACCTACGTCACCAATGAAATCTCAGGCTTAGGCGAGTGGGAAGACTCCGAAGAGTTTGATGATGGTGGCTTCACTGATCCTGTGGTTGGTTATGAAAAGACCTACACACAGGCAAAACGCCTGAAACGCTTCAAGGTTTCCTTTGAAGCCGTTGATCAGGATGAGTACGCGATCCTCAGCAAGGTCGGACTGGCCAAGGCTATGGGTCGAGGCGCAAACGCGAAAGTCGAACGCGAAACTGCGAGTGTGCTCAATACAGGCTTTGCCACGGCAGGGCCAGATGGTCAGTTTATTTTTGATACTGATCATCCTAAAAATCCGGAAGAAACAGGCACGACTTATTCCAACCTGTTGTCTGGAGCGTTCTCGCATGATAACTTGGAGGCTGCTGAGACTCAAATCAGCTCCAATTTCATCGGCGAAGACGGAATCCCGATCATGCCCACTCAAGATCCTATCTTGCTGTATCCGCCTTCACTTCGCGGAGCAGTAGCGCGGGTCTTAAATGATCGTGCAACTGAACAGCCGGATACCACGATGCGGAACATAAACCGCTTCACGGCTCCGAAGAAAACGTTCACATACCGCCCTGTTGAGTGGTGGTGGTTAGGCACAGGCCAAGGCAGAGATGGCTCCGCCACGGCTTGGTACATTATCTTCCCGACGTTAGGGCATTTGAAGATCATTTGGTCTGCAAAGCCGCATTTTACGTCATGGGTCGATCACTCGATCGAAGCGTACTGCTTTGCTGGTCGCATGCTTTATTCCACCGGCATGGACAACTGGCGCTTTGGATTCGGTAGCACCGGAGCTTAACAACATGGGAGCGAGACTAAAAATCTCGCTCCCTAATTACTACAAGGAGATGCAATGAAACGATTCAAATTATTCCTTGTGCTGTTGTTGGCTATAGCGTTTGTTGTTCCTGCGCAAGCGGCTACCAATATCTACTCGGACACCTATACAACCGAAGATTCTACAGGCACTTGGACTTTCACGAATTACAATTCGTCAGGGTTCAATCGTGATACAGAATTCATCGATGATTCAGGTGATACGTCAGGTACGGTAACTGCGGCAAAAACTGGATACCACTATATTTATCGTGGTACTGGCGCGGCTGTTGGCGGAAATGGAATTACCCTCACTCTCCCCACAGCAGCGGATGGATTGACCTATAAGTTCAGCACGCATACTGGCCGCACTGTTTCAGTGCGCTCTGCGTCTGCAAGTGATGTGTTTGTGTATGGCTTCAATACTGGGGCTACTCGCTTTACATCACCTGCGACAACTGGGTCAACTATCACAGTGGTTGGAAACACCAACGCTTGGTACGTCACTGAGATGATAACGCCTGCAGTTGCTGGCACGAATAGCCGCGATGACTGGACTGCGGGATCTCGGTAAACAGTTACGAGGTAAATTGTATGAAGTCCTATTGTGCTTAGGGCTTGCTGCAACAGCGTTCATGTTTATCCCTGGATCAAACGAGATTCTTGAGATAAAATATACCATGGCCGTCCTGTTTGCAACAGCCTTAGGCGCAATAGAACTCCATAAAAATGGGATAAAGCCTTTCGCCAATCCTTGGCTACCGGCTTTGATCGCATTTATTCCCATTAGTTTGTATATGGCTCCGGATCCTGTATTTCATTTCGCAGGCATTCGAGTACATTACTTTTGGTCATGGGAACCTTTTGCGCTCGCCCTAATTTTCATGCTTTTTATTGCCTCTGTTGCTAGTCATCCATTCAGCTCCGATGACGTAAACATCATCATGAAACTTTTGATGATATTCGCTTCGTTTTCAGCAGGATATATGATATTACAATTCTTCTTTGCAGATCAGTTTATGATTCCTTTGGAGAAGTATATATATGGACGCGGGCAAGTGGCGGGTTTTGTTGGAAACCCGACCTTAGCATCTCCCTATGTTGCTATGATGGTTCCGATTGCATATTACTATAGGAGCTGGTGGCTCGCGGCGTTGATGGTTATTGCTGTTATCCTGTCAGATAGCCAAATGGCGTATGGCGCATTGCTTGTTTCCTGCATATTTTACTTTGGATCAAAAGCATTCAAATATGAAAAAGGCAGCCCAAATCGAAAGACTCTATACGTATTAACTTTTATTATTCTCATATCATCGGTTGGAATGCTGTATGGCTTTAAGGATCACATTCACGACAATGAGCGGTTCAAGATGTGGAAGCTTGCTTTAAAGGATGTTAATGCCGAAATTACCGACGGCCAACTGAAAAAGAAATATCCTTACACAGGCAGAGGGATAGGAAGCTTTAGATATGCTTTTCATTCAGAGCACCCAGGGGAAGATAATACTCCAAACGGTTTTTGGCAAGCTCATAACGAATATGTTCAGACAGCATACAATCTTGGCGGCGTAGGTATAATTATATTCTTCGCCTCAATCGTATGGTTATTTTTGAAAAGGTTTCAGTATCACGATAGGCGCATACGCGCTTTAATGGCGTCTTTTGTTTGCATTGCCACGAATGCGGCAGGGACTTTTGTTTGGCAAGTGGGGACAACTATGTTTGCTACAGCAGTCATCGTGGGGCTGCTTCACAATAGAACAATTGGAGAGTTCAGATGAAGAAGATATACTCGTTAATTGCATTGCTGTTATTGTTATCTGTCCCCGCGCTCGCTGGAACAGGAATGTCAGAACAAATCTTTAGCGCGTCAGAAACAGGCGCTACCAATAGTACTGTCGTGAGTCGAACGTTCCATGTGGGATCAGTAGACCGCATGGGCATTTGGTTTGAGGTTGATCAGGGCGCATCAGGCGGGGCAATACAAATTGCAATGGATATGCAGGGCTCTTATGACAAAACATCAGCTAATTTTGTCACCATTGCCACTGTTGTTCCTCTTCAATCCAGCGAGAATGTTACAACAGTTACCGTAACTCCTCCGCCGACGAAATATATTAGATTCGTTGGAAAAGGAATGACAGGAAATGCAACTGACAATACCGTCACTGCATATATGTTCTCAAAGGACTATAACTAATGAGCGGAAAACATGGCCCGACCCTCAGATTACCAATCACGTTTAGCCAGGACTTGTCGGCGGCCGCGCTCAGTTATACAACCAGTATATCAAGAGCGTTTAAGCTCGAACAAGTCCTCATACAGGCGTCGGTTGCAATTACTGAAACAATTACGATCACGATCGATTCAGCGCAAGGCTCAACGTACGACGTGATCTTACGGCAAGACACGCTGAGTTCAGAGCAGAGTTTTGTTTACAGACCGCAAGGAGAGCTAAACCTCAGGGATGGAGACGAAATTAAAGTACAGTGCACAAACGCAAATATGACAGGAATTGTTTACGGAGAAATTAAAACAGCGGAGGTTTTGAAATGAGCAACGAAGCACTATTATCAGAATTGCAACAGTTACACAACCGAAAGCAAGACGTTATCGAGGTGGTTAAACAGCTCGAGACGCAGAAACAGAAGCTGCTTGAAAATATTTCAGAGCTTGAAAAGCGGCGAGATCAGATCAGCGAATATATGGCAAGCAGAACCAAGGATATAGATGCGCTCGAATCAAAATTCAAGGGACTCTCGGCGGATGTTAAGTCTGTTGAGGATCGGCTGAAGCAGCTTGGCGCGGAGTGCGCAGATAAAGCAAGGGAGATTGAATCTCATATCCATGCTGCTGAAAGATCCAAAAAAAGCGCGGAAAGTATGATTGAGCAAGCTAAAGAGAGAGAAGCTAAGGCAGTGGCTCAAGAATACAAATCGGAACAATCAATTGAGAGCAGCAAGAAGCTGTTATCAGAAATCAAGTCTCAACAGGACGCGATTGAAGAATCTAGAAAAGCGATCAGCGCTGAAGAAGAGCGGCAGCACAAGCAAGGGCAGCAATTAATAAAAGATCAGGCTGAGGTCAGCAAGGCACTGAAAGAGGCAGAAGAAGCAAGGGTGCAAGCAAAAGTGAACGAGGTGGCCTTAAAAGGCAAGCTTGTTGAGATTGATACATTAAAAAACATGCACAAAGAACAGCTTGATATCGTTCTCAGCAAAGAGGCAGCTCTTGACAAAAAGACCGAGCAGTTAAACGCGCTAATTACTTCTAATAATCAAATTAAACAAGCGCTTGCAGATGAGCGCCGCCAGTTAGAAATAGACCAGCTGCGATTGAATAAAATGTCAAAAGACAAGCAGCTTGACAAAGAGCTTGCAAAACTCAGGGCAGGTAAATGAAAAAATTAGCATTAGTCTTTGTGTTTCTGCTTGCGGCGTCGTATGCTCACGCTTCCTGCTCAGAAGTAACTATCGACGGTGATGATAGGTGCCGCGCAGAAGATGTTGTATTAGACACTTCCAATTTCGACAACAATCTATCCACCGCCGATACGGATGTTCAAACGGCGCTTGAAACTTTAGATGAACTTTCTGCTGGCGGCGGCTCATCAGAATGGACAGATGTTTCTAATGAGGGGCTTCACCCGAATGAAGCAACCGCTGATAATGTGTTTGTGGGCGGAACAGCGATTAGTGCAGCAGACATAATCTTAGGTGTTAATGGTGGGGCTACATTTAACGATCAGGGCAACGATGCTGACTTTGCAGTTGAATCCTCAAATCACTCCGATATGTTCAGAGTAGACGCTGGAACAGATACCATTGATATAGCAGGTGAGATCTCCATGACAGCTAATGGTGATGCTACCTTTAATGGTGCGGTGGACATGGCAAGCTGGCTTTCTC
>Ga0070749_10002425_pt1 | contig 12515 bp, 30 predicted proteins | sample VirMetDEL_Nov_18_FD_75180 | JGI IMG/M metagenome (GOLD analysis project Ga0070749, IMG submission 75180) | Aqueous microbial communities from the Delaware River and Bay under freshwater to marine salinity gradient to study organic matter... | ecosystem: Environmental > Aquatic > Marine >...
AAGTATGAGACTATCTTTTTTCTAGGTGATGATCACTTGGTACAGACACCGAAGTGGGATGAGTATTTAAGTAAAGCTATTGCAAGTAAAGGTTATGGTCTTGCCTATGGCAATGACCTACTACAAGGAGTTAACTTAGCCACCGCAGTTATGATGTCTACCAATGTCATTAAGCCGGTAGGTTATATGGCTCCGTCTAAGTTAGTTCATTTGTTTATGGATAACTATTGGATGTCTCTTGGTAAACGATTAAATAGTCTTTGGTATATAGACAAGGTAATCATTGAGCACCTACATCCAGTAGCTGGCAAGGTTGCTTGGGATGAGCAGTATATGGAAGCCAACTCTACTGAGGTTAGCAATGGTGATCGAGAAGAGTTCTTGCGCTACATCCGAGAAGATTTTGATACAGAGTTTGAGAAGATTACGACTGCGCTTGGTATATGAAGCAAGTAATTTCATTCTCACTTTACGGAAACGATATGCGTTTCTTAGTAGGCGCTATCAAAAATGCTGAGTTAGCGCAGCGTTTCTTTCCTGGCTTCACTGTTAGATATTACTATGGCAGAAGCGTACCTAGATGGGTACTATCTACACTTAATATCTTTCCACACGTAGAGTTAATTAAAGTAGAGGATGAAGAGAATAGTATCTCTAGGACTTGGCGCTTTATGGCCTGCCTAGATACAGATGTAGATGTAGTTCTATCTCGTGATGTGGATGCAAGGTTATCCTTACGTGAAGCTGAGGCACACCAAGAGTTTTTAGATAGCAAGTTTAACTTTCATATTATTAGGGATCATCCGACTGGTCATAACTATGTCATCAGTGCCGGTATGTTTGCTATGAAAACGCAAGCCTATGGCAACCTAATGCACAAGATGTTGCTATCGCATAACTTCCGTGATGAATATATGGCAGACCAGAACTTCTTAGCCAGTGCTATTTATCCACAGGTATCTAATGACTGTCTTATCCACGATGAGTATTACAAGATACAGGTTGTAGAACCAAGTGAACAGAGGGTTATAAAGCGTAAGCGTTTATCTACACTTAGCCATATCGGTTGTGCTGTGGATGAGAACGATGTCTATATCTACCAGCCTGATAGAGATATGGCAATACAGGAAACAGGGCACGTAACATATATATACGATTGGGGTAACGATGAACGTATTAATAACTGGTAGTTCAGGTTTTGTTGGTAAGTATTTTAAAAACTATTTTAGTTATGAAAATGTAAACTTAACTTTAATTGACATCAAAGATGGTATAGATTGTCGTGACTTCTTTAAGCGTGAAGAGGGTCAGTATGATCTTGTCATTCACCTAGCTGCTATCGTAGGTGGACGTGAGACTATTGAAGGTAGACCACTTGCTGTTGCTGATAACCTTAGTATTGACTCTGAGTTTTTCCAGTGGTGCTTAAAGACTAAGCCACATAAGATTGTTTACTTCTCATCATCAGCTGCCTATCCTGTAGCGTGGCAGACTGAAAACCTAAAGGGTCATAAGTTAAAAGAGACAGACATTGGGTTAAATGATTTGCGTACACCTGACTTGACCTATGGTTGGAGCAAGTTAACAGGTGAATTCTTAGCCCAGTTTGTACCAAATGTCCATATTTTTAGGCCATTTTCTGGGTATGGATGGGATCAAGATTTAAATTATCCGTTCCCAATGTATGTCAAGCGTGCAATAGAAAGACAAGACCCGTTTGAAGTATGGGGTCCAGGCACACAGACCAGAGACTTTATACATATGCGTGATGTAATCAACGCAGTGATGACTGCAGTAGAGCAGGGTGTAACTAGTCCTATCAATCTAGGTATGGGTCGTTCAACATCATTCTTAGAGTTAGCACAAATGTGTATGAAGGAAGTTGGATATGAAGGTTTGATTTTAACTAGACCTGATAAGCCAGTCGGTTGTATGCACCGCGTGTCAGATAACACAAAGTTGCTGGAGTTTTACACACCTAAGATAACATTAGAAGAAGGAATAGCAGAGGCGGTTAAGAAACTAGGATGAAACACGAAACGGAAATTAATTATGTCAAGAATAAAGTTAAAAAGTTGGAAGATGATTTTGCTGGTTTCGCTAGCTTACTTATCGAGTCCGGTATTGTACAGGTGGAAGAACAAAATGGTGAGCTACGTTACAAGGTTAACAAAGTCAAATTAGATGAGCAGTCCTAAGTATAACAAAGTTAAAGGCGCAGCCTTTGAACTAGACATCATCAAGTGGTTTAGAAAGTTAGGCTTTAACGCAGAGCGTTTGAGACTTGCAGGTAAAGATGATGAAGGTGATGTCGTAGTTATCGTTGCCGGTGAAACCTACTTGTTTGAATGTAAGAACACAGCAAAGTTAGAACTTGATAACTTCTGGAATCAGATAGAGGTAGAGGCAGCTAACTACGCTAAGGCTAGGAATACCAAGACACCTTTCCACTACGTCTTATGGAAGCGTAAGCGTAAGGGGATCAATCAGACGTGGGTAATCTGCTCACTTGAACAATGGCTAGAGGAGAAGAAGTAATGCCAACACCATACGGAACTATCAGTACATCAGAAGGACCAGTCAACCCTGAAACTCAGAAAATTACAGAGGCTTTACCACCTGAAGAAGTAACAGAAGTAATTATTGAAGTGGAGACTGACGAAGAATGATTTGTAAAATGTGTAGCGGTGCAGGGAACGCTAACTCTATCGGTGATACCGGCAGTGCAAGCGTACTACACTCTCAATGTGAAGGAGATTGCTCGTGTCAGCACAAGGTTGGCAAAGGCCACGTTCAGGTAAAAAAGGACAAAGCGAAGCCAACACAATCCCAATAGCCGAAGTAATTAAATACTATGGTGGGGAAGTTAAAGAGGGTAGAGCTGCAAACATTCGGTGCTTTATGCACAACGATAGTCGTAGTTCTGCTGTACTAAATACGTATGACAATCTTGTCTATTGCCATACCTGCGGTAAAGGTGGCAACGCAGTAAGCGTTGTAATGATTATGGAAAACTTGGAGTTTAAAGATGCACTCAAGCGAGCACTTGAAATCACAGCTGGCAGCGGCCAATCGCTACGCGGATCTAATAGACGAGCGAACACTAGAGTATCTAAACGGACGTGGAATATCTGAAGAGGTAGCTGCGCTTTACTCATTAGGCACAGTCACTGACCCATTAGCAGGGCACGAAGGGCACGTTGGTTGGTTATCTATTCCATATATTACCGCTTTGGGTCACTGCGTAGGCTTTAAGTTTCGTAGGTTAGATGATGGTAAACCTAAGTATGGTCAGCCACTTGGTGGTACTACCCATCTATATAACGTATCTGATATTACAAAGCGTAGCGCTCGGATAGTAATTACCGAAGGTGAACTAGATGCAGTAATTGTATCTGGTGTGCTTGGTATGCCAGCAGTTGGTTGCCCCGGTGTTGCTAACTGGAAGGCGCATTACTCAAGGTTATTTAATGGCTATGACACAGTGTATGTGGTTGGAGATAATGATTTAAAAGAAGATGGCACCAATCCAGGAGCTGAATTTAATCGGCGTGTCGCAAGTGAGGTGATGAACGCAACTATTGTAAACTTACCTGCAGGTTTAGACATAACAGACTATTACCTACAAAATGGACGAGACAAGACGAGAAGATTACTGGGTATCACAGATGAGTCAGCAGTTCGAGGATAAGGTATTACATACTTACGACGAGGCCCGTGCATTACTTCTATCTAAGCACGCAGACTATGGCCCAACTAATATAGCCAACGCACCGGGTGGTCCACTCAATGGACTGCGTGTACGTATGCACGATAAGACTGCACGTATCAACCACTTAATTGATAACGCTAAATATAAAAACCCTGAGCACGAAAGTTTACGTGACTCATTCTTAGATCTTATGAACTATGCAGCTATCGCTCTGCTAGTTATTGACGGACATTGGCCGACACAAGATAGCGGTCCTGATTGTGAGTGAACAAGGTTTACCTTTCGATAGTCCATACCAAAGTTTTGAATATATGGCAGAGATGCGTAAGTATTTTGGCGAGAAGATAGCACAAGAGATTGAAGCATTACACGAAAAATGTTTTAGTTTTTCAGATTGTCAATGCTTAGAAGCAGCTGCCATTGCACGAGGTACTAATGCCTGAAATCCACCCATCTATCTACGATATAGTTCCAAGCGTAGTTAAGCAGGTAGCACGTAAGTATAAAGGTTACGCAGAAGAGTCTGATATTAGACAGGAATGCTACGCATTCGCAGCCGTTAAGTACACACAACATAAAGAATTATTAGATGAGCCTGATACTGAAAAGCGTAAAGCTAATGAACGCCGTATTGGTTGGCAGATTAAACGAGTAGCAGAACGCTATGCTCGTAAAGAGAAGGCAGCTAAGTCTGGTTATCAGATAACTGATGAGGCTTACTATGAGACCACCACTATCGCACAACTACTACCTTTTGTTATCTCCTCTATCGTCACCGGTAAACCACTTGAACAAGGACAACAACTGGTAGATGATGGACAACCTAAGAAGCAGTCTGCTCCTGCTGAAAGCGGTAACTTCCTTGCTATCTTGATTGATATTAAGAAAGCATACGAGGCGTTAGAGATAGAAGATAGAGAGATACTATCTAAGCGTTACTTTAATGACCATACACTAGAGCAGATGGCTCAGTACCTAGAGTGTGCTATCTCTACTGCTGATCGTAGGATTGAAAAGTCTTTACTTAAATTACAAGACAAACTGGGTGGCGATAGCCCTTGGTCTTAAAAGAACCAGAGTTATTCTCTTACCTTAAAGAGTTCTATTATGATGATCTTGAAATGAGTACAGATAAATACTCTAAGCACGACTGCACCTCTGAGTTCTTTAGATTATATATAGAGTTGAAGTCTCGCAATACTCACTATGATGATTTACTTATTGAAGAGATTAAATACAATGCCATCAGAGAACAAGCTGAGAAACTAGGTTACCTACCTATGTATGTAAACTCTACGCCTGAAGGTATCTGGGCTTTTGATTTAACTATCCACGATATTAAATGGGAAGAGAAGTGGCTACCTCAGAACACAGAGTTCTCTGCTCGTGGTAATAAGACTAAAGTGGTAGGCTATCTACATATAAAGGATGGCAAGAAATTATGAGCACAAGCGTAAGTTTTAAATGGAGAAAGAAATTATTTGGTGGGTATCAAGTAGTTGAAACTTTTGAAAGTCCAGAGTTTACAGCTGAAGAAGTTATAGAATTTAAAACCGACGAAGAACGATTGGATTATATGGCTCGTAGAGTTACCGATATCACCAACCTAAAGATATCAAGGATATTTAATAATGATCTATGAATATGAATGTCCAGGTTGCGGTGATGTCCGTCAGATTGAACGCAAGATGAGCGAGCCGGAAGATACTTACATCTGCGATAACTGCCACTCACAATTCAGACGCAAGTGGAGTGCGCCCTCTATCACTTTCTCTGGTCCAGGGTTTTACGTAAATGATAAATGATGGGCTATTCACTTCTAACGATAGCACTTGGACTACACCACCAGGGTTCTTTGCAGAGTTACATAAAGAGTTTAATTTTACTTTAGATGCAGCTGCACTTAAGTCCTCAGCAGTAGTACCCAATTACTTTGGTCCTGATCACGAATTGTTATGGCGTAGAGATGCGCTCACTTGCGTATGGTCCGGTGCTTCGGGGGGGGGTTGGATATTCTTAAATCCACCTTATGGCAGAGCCATTAAATCTTTTATGCGTAAGGCAGATGAAGAGGCGAAGCAAGGTGCAAAGATTGTAGCTCTCGTTCCTGCTCGTACAGATACCGCTTGGTGGCACGACTACTGCATACACCACGAGATTAGATTTATTAGAGGTAGATTAAAGTTTGGTGGCAGTAAAAACTCTGCGCCCTTTCCCTCCGCATTAGTTATTATGCAATAAGAAAACCCACCGGAGAAAGGTAGTAAGCCGGTGGGTTTCGTTCTCGGAAGGGAACTGGATTACTCTAGCACATCAGTACCAGTTGTGTCTATCGTGGAAAGCAAGTGCTTTGCAAGCGCTTCCTCTGTAACGAGCTTCAATGTATTTGAGTCCGTGTAGTATTTGGATTGCAGGATCTCTAGACTTCTCAGACAATAGTTGAGCAATTCCGTATGCTGTGCTCCGAGTGTTCCTTGCGAGGTTATCAAACCTGCTCTCACGGGTCCAAAGTGCGAGGAGGCAGCTTCGCTCTCTTGCGTTGTATCCGTAACCAGCGTTAGCGTAATCGAGTGCGAGCTGACGATTATGTTTCTTTTCATTCATTGTCGCTTTCGTCTTGTGAAATATCTGAGGTATCTCTTCTATGCGTACCTGCGTGGTCGGTGGCAGGATTAAGGTTAGCGAGGTCATCAGGACCAGCAAGGTTATACCACCTCTTGCCCTCCTGCTCATCTTTCGCTTTCTCTTCTGCCAAGTAGTCAAGATACTCTCCTTTGTGTGCTTGAGCCAAGCGAGCTAGCGCTCGATCTCTTGCTCTGCGGTAGTTACGCTGACGCACCGCCATATTTTCGGCAGCTGCAAGCCTGCGTCTAAATACTTTCTCACTTTCCATTGAATTCGCCCCAAACAATTATAGCCCAGACGATACCAAGTATACCAAAGACATATAAAACTGGGCTCATACTTCACCTCTTGCAATAGCTGCCGCTCTGCGTGCATATTGGTTGGCTACCAACATAGGCTTAGGAGTTCTTTCATCAGCCCATATCAAACGAGTTTCTATTTCTTTAGCTATCTTTTCTCTTAACTCTTTCTCGTTCACGCTCGCCCTCTCCCACTAGCGATAGCAGCTAGCACCAGCGCAGTAACATCAACAGACTCCCCTATTGGTGCAGCATCTTCCTCATCTGCAAACCAGTTAGTAACTACTATTCTTTTATTTAATGGGTCACGACTAAACCAAGCGATAGTTTCGTTAGCGTTCTCTGATCCGAACTCGCTCTTATCGTTCTCTCCCAAGATTTCAAACATCACAATACGATTATTCTGTTTTGGTATCCAACTTACAATGTTAGCCATTAAAACTCCTCGCAATCTTTCTCTATCTCACCGCATACGCGACATTTTGTAGCGTAGCACTCTTGCTCTTTATGGTCGGGGCAATCTAGCCACTCAACCGCTTTTTGGCAATGCTTGATTATACCCTCATCAGTAATTACATAATTGCGATACATTACCAGCCCTCTCTCTCTATCTCTTGCCCGTAATTGTGTGCAAAGCGCCAATGCGCCCCGTAGCTGCCAAAATAAAACCGGTCACATTCTAGGCATAAGGTTGCCACCGGCTCGCTCATAGCTTGCACCCACACTCTCCAATAGGGACGATATGATCACCGCATAGGCTCACTTCATACTCGCAAGTTTCGCAACCGGTAGCCACATCAAAATAAATTCTATGGTCAGGACACCAGCTCTCTACATCTATTACGCTCATTTTCCCTCTCCCTTATATTGGTCTATCTGACTAAGCGCATAAGCCATACGCTTTAGGCTCTGAGCAGCTTGCTCGCTATCGCCGGTAGCCATAGCGTTTAAGAATTTCTCCTCGTTCATATTCTTTACCGCTTTCAATACTTCTAGTGGTATCTCGTTAGTCATTAGTTAGCCTCCATATCGTCTAGTAGATTAGCTTTTACGCAGTCAATACAGACCACAATTTGATTTTTAGGATAGTAGATATCGGCAGCTCCCTCGCAGAAATAGCAAGGGTTACACAATACGCAAGTTTTATCATTTTCGCCGTGTTCGTTCATTAGTTGCTCGTTTCGTTATCTAGCCAGAGTTCGAAATCTTCGCCCTCTTTATCTTCATTCCAATTAGTAAAAAATTTTGGTTCGCCTTTGTGCCATTCTAAATCGTAGCCATTAGTGTTATCCCAATACAGGGTGCAGAAATAATCTTTATTGCCCTCTGTAATAGTAATATCCCGAGAAAATCCGGTTACTTTATCGTCTGTTACTTTAACTTTCATAATTACCAGCGCCCTTCCATAACTAGCTCATCTAGTAAGTCAATTACCGCACTTACGCGAGCGCGATCAGCGCTTTCTAACTTCTGCAATACATCAAATAAAGTATCGCTAGCTTTCTCTACATTGCGCTTAGTATTTAGATAAAATACTGGCGCTTCTTTAGTCTTACTCATTTCATTACCTTTCATTCATAAGCGTAGGCAGACTTTGCCGTCGCCCTCTTGCTCTCTCCCACTAGTATATTCTAGGGCAGAATACCCCATTCGGCAAGGATAACCGAATAGGATATTCCGTCATAGATTACTCGCTCTCTTTCTCCCAAATAGTGCGCCAGCTAGCTTTACCCTCGTAGTCTAGCTCTTGCAATTCCAATTTAATTAACGGGTTATTGTAATTAAGTAAGCTCCACCACCGGTGGCTCTTCCACGTGTAGCGGATACCTAGCCACGCTCCGTCTTCTTTATAAGCGTAGCCAGTTTTAGGTTTTAAGCCGGTGAAAGTTACGCGTATCTTATGCCCTAGAGGTATCTCGCCCTCTCTCTCACTCCAGCTCATAGCGTCTGCGTATGCGTTAGTGCTTAGTAATTTAGCCGTGTTCATCTTTCGCTCTCTCTCTCGTGTGTAATGGGATCAAAACTTAGGGCGATACCCACGCCGGCAAGGCCGGCGCAGGTAGCTAGAATTAGGGTCAGCATTAGTTAGCCACGCTCTCGCGTAGGGTTGCAGTAATGCTTGAAGCGTAATCATAGTAAGGGTCAATTCCCCAACCAAAGCAAAGTTGAGCCACTAGCAGGGTTCCAACGCCGGCGGTATAGTCGCTAGGCTTCTGCTTTAACGCCTTGAGAATTGTATTTTCTACATAGTTTTCAATGAACTTGGCAAGTAGCCAATTAGCGGAGTTAATGAACTCCTCTTGAGCCATTAGGCGTTTCGCTTCTGCCTGTATTAGTTCGTAACTTTCGTGGTCGTTATCTAGCACAAGTGAAATATCTTGCACATATTGGTCGCGTGCGGTTGGTTGATTATTAGGCTTACTCATTTTATACCTTTCGTTTTAGTCGGCTCGTCAGGTGCGGGCGACTAACTCCGCACGACCGGCATAAAGCCGGTTTCGCCTTAACGCTTGCGTGACTTAATCTCTAGGCGTATCCCGTAGATGATAGGAGCCAACATAGCGAGCTGAATTAATGAGGTGATTAGGCGGTTTAGGGTCATTAGTTGCTCTCCTTATCAAATAATTTCACGCCGAATAGGTCAGCTACTTTAATAATCTTAGATAGCTCTACGGCATAGCCGGCGCGGTCTATCTTATTTTCAAGGCGTAAGTCATTAAGAATAGTTAGCTGCGCTATTAAGTCCTGCTCTAGTGTCTTATGGCTCATTAGTTATTCCAATTCTCATTAAAGAATTTAAGCGCCCAACGATATAAAGGACCTTCTACAATATCTACTTTCTCTTTATCATTAAAGAATTCAATAGTTATATCGCCTAGCTCTAGGTCCTCAGTAATAGTTACGCCATCAGTTTCATTAAAGAATAAAGACATAGTAGCGAAGCGATTAGGACCGGTTTCCGCGTGAATAATTGGATTAGTTTCATCCATATTATCGCGGTCAGTTTCAGTAATTGAATTAAGAATATCCTCGTAATTCTTAACGCTTTCCATTAAGTTAGTCATTAGTTTTACCTTTACTAATTAGGTGAGCTTATGCCCACGACACAATTCTAGGGTCATCTCCCCTAGATATGCAAGTCTATTTATTTAATTATTTTAGAGCGTGTCCGGTGAGCTGCCTATTAAGTTACTTTCGATCGAATTGAGTAACTTAGCAGCTGGCAGGGTAAGAGCTACGAGAGAGCCACCGGTGGTAGGGCAGCTGCGATAGATGAAAGAGCTGCCGGATATTGGGAAAGCTGCGGTTAATTAGTAGGCAGCTAATTAGTTAGACACTAAGCCGGCAGATGTCTAGGGTTATTAAATTAGTGGCGGAAAGTGGAGCGATAGGGAGCCGAAGGACGAGCTAGCCCAATAACCCAAACTTATCCACAACTTATCCACAGGGGCGCCTAATCTGTGGAAAACTAGGGCGCTCCGCGCCAAAAAACGCACCCCCCATTGTTTAATTATAGTAGTAGTGTATGTTATGTACCCCCAAAAAATATATTTGCTAAACCCTAGTGCGTGATCTATTTATTATTGAAATATGGCTCTGACCTGCGGTTTTATATAGTGTGATACGTTTCACATTGCAGTAACAGAAAAAAGGGGTTTTTCTCTGCCTTAGTATATATTGAAGGGGTAATACGGCGGGGATGATAGTATTACGAGTTTGGGCCTCTGGCGAGGCCACCTAGGCCGAGCACTAACTTACCCCTCGCACCGCCTTTAAGGCGGCTCGGGAGCTTTTGACTTTTCCGTTGGGTTTCACACGGGTGAGGTCTATCTATAGCCTACTATAGATTACTTAGCGCCTACCATATTCCTTCCCTACCATCTGCTTGCTACGCAAGCCAAATACACGCCGCGGAGGAATTATGAAACTAACACGAGAAGAATCTCAGATTCTTAGAGACCTATCAGAAAGTGTCTCATCACCTATTCCACGCGGTCCTAAACCATCCGACTACGCCGAGCGTCAAAAAGAACGCCACGCAATGCGAGATAAGGTCGGCGAGTTAATTAACCGCTACGAAGCCTATCTCGCCCAACAGAATTAATTTATGACAGAAAATCCAGCCGACCTAGCCAAGCGAGTAATACTCCAGTGCCTGGCAGAAGGTATGACGGTAGAGAAGGCTTGCCAGCAAGCGGGGAAGTCAGTAAAGACTTACGACTACTACCGTAGATCAGATAAAAAGTTTTCAGACCTAGCAGATAGAACACGCCTAGGCGCTAAGACCAAAAGCTTTGCAGAAGCCGATGTCCACGATATTAGCTTTGCTGAGTTTCGTGAACGCTTTCTACACTCTAAGACCTTCGCCCACCAGCAGAATTTAATTGATGTTATAGAAGGACGTGAACCGTCCTGGATGCACCCTGCTATGAAATACGAAAAGGGTATCGCAGATAACCGCATCCTAATTAACATCCCACCAAACCACGCGAAGTCAATTACGGTCACTGTAGATTATGTAACCTACCGAATTGTACAAAATCCTAACTTTCGTGTACTGATAGTCTCTCAGACCCAGCAGCTTGCAGCTGACTTCTTATACGCTATCAAGCAGCGCTTGACCGCACCAATGTATGAGGACCTTCACCAAGCATATGCTGCCGGTGTAGGCTTTAATTCAAAGTCGGCCACCTGGACTGCTACCCGTGTGGTATTCGGTAACGAACTACGTGAGTCTAGTGAAAAAGACCCGAACATCGAAGCCGTCGGTATTGGTGGTCAGATCTATGGTAAGCGTGCAGATATGATTATCGTAGATGACGCGGTTACATTAAAGAACGCAAATGAATTTGAAAAACAAATACGCTGGCTCACGCAGGACGTTCGAAGCCGCTTAAACCCAACGGGCAAACTAATTGTTGTAGGTACACGAGTTGCAAGTGTGGACCTATACAAAGAATTACGGAATCCTGATAGATACCCAGGTGGCACTGTGCCTTGGACCTATCTAGCAATGCCTGCATTATTGCAAGCAGATGAAGATCCTGAAAAGTGGGAAACACTTTGGCCCGCATCCGACCAACCATTTGATGGTCAGATGGAATCTGAAAAAGATGATTACGGCCTATATCCAAGATGGAATGGCCGTCATCTATTTAATGAACGCCAAGCTATGGATAGCGTAACGTGGGCGCTAGTTTACCAACAGCAAGATGTATCTGAGGATGCAATATTTGACCCTGTATGTGTCAGAGGTTCCATTGACGGAATGAGAAAGTCAGGACCTATAAATGCAGACGCACCAGGACATCCCAAGGATCTTCATAATTATACTATTGTCTGCGGCCTTGACCCTGCAATCGTTGGAGATACTGCCGCCGTTTGTTATGCTATTGACCGCAATAGCCATAAGCGTTATATCCTTGATGCGACAAAGATTACGCGTCCATCTCCACAAGCTATTAGAGACCTTATATTCAACTGGACTTCGATTTATAAACCGGCTGAATGGATAGTTGAGAAGAACGCCTTTCAGGCATTTCTAACTCAAGACGAAGGTATACGTCAACATTTAAATACACGCGGTATCTACCTTCGTGAACATCACACTGGTGGTAATAAGTGGGATGCAGGATTCGGTGTGGCATCTATGTCTACGCTCTTTGGTACAAAGCAGCACGACGGTAAGCACCACCGCGACAACTTAATACATCTACCTAGTGACCAAACCGAAAACGTCAAGGCTCTTATCGAGCAGTTGATTACTTGGTCGCCTACCACAAAGGGTAAGACCGATATGGTGATGGCGTTATGGTTCTGCGAGATTAGAGCACGCGAGATGCTAAACAATGGTCAGTATTCTCGTAGCCACTTACGTA
>Ga0070749_10002426_pt1 | contig 12511 bp, 13 predicted proteins | sample VirMetDEL_Nov_18_FD_75180 | JGI IMG/M metagenome (GOLD analysis project Ga0070749, IMG submission 75180) | Aqueous microbial communities from the Delaware River and Bay under freshwater to marine salinity gradient to study organic matter... | ecosystem: Environmental > Aquatic > Marine >...
CAGCCTGCTCAAGCTTAATCCTGTCGAGCGACATCTTTTTATCTTCAAGAAATTGCTTGTTGGTAAGTGCGGTCTTGGCCTTTGCATACTGGTCTTCGGTGATCTTTTTATTTTCCAAAAGAGCATTTAAATCGGCCATCTCTTGTTCATGTTGCGTTGCTAAAAGCTCTTGCCTCATAGCAAAGTCATCGTTCATGACATCGAATTTATTTGAATTGGTCTCCTCTAATTGAGCTAATTGAAGCTCTGAGTCTGCCGCTTGAAGATCACGACGGTATTGCAATTGATAATCTAGTTGGTCCGTTTGATCGGCTAATCCTTGTGCCCAAGCCTGACCGTTTTTAACAAAAGTCTCACTCAAAGATTCAGCTTCTATTTTTTGATTCTGAATCGATGCTGTTACCGCATCACTGCCTTCTCTTATTTTAGAAAACGCTCTTTCTCCTGCGCCCTCAATCTCTGCCATTACACTGGCTAATTTCCCAAGCGAAGACTCCTCATTAATCGTCTTATCAAGTGCCTCGGCAGTGGCCTTCAAATTGGCAAAAGGATCATCATCTTTAATAATGCCCAATTTATCGGCAATCCATGAGATAGAACCGGCGACTGCATTCAAACCAAGCACTAGTCCTTGAACGGCAGAATAAATTTGCCTAAACACTTCATCGGCAATTTGAGCCATGACCCCGATTGATTTCGTGACGAACAAAAACCCTTTTGCGAGCCCCTCGCGTAAGGCAATATTAGCGTCTTGAGCCCCCCCTGTTAAGTCCCTGACTATGTTCGTAAGCTCATTCATCATTGCCAATACGACAGGATTTTTCGTAATCGCATTCGCTAAAGCTTCGGTAAAATTACCCCACGCATTATTTAAATTCTTTAAAGCTCCACCAAAGGTTTGTGCAGCACCGGCAGCAGCACCACCAAAGCTTTCCTCAAGCTTTCCTAAAACGTTAGCCATGTTCTCAGCCTTAGTGGTTCCGGCTTGGATCTGAATGCCGTATCTAGTAAAGGCCGACGTTTGCCCCTCAATACCACGCGCGACTAATTGTGTAGCCGTATTAAGGTCAATCCCCATTGCTACAGACATATCAAGCGCTGCCTTTTGAGCACGCTTTAAACCCTCGGCATCAAGCTTAGTTAACGAGGAAAGTACCGCAAGACTTGAAGCCACAACATCATCTTCAACCCCCGTTAGATCTTCCATTTCGCCCGCAAACGCTTGAAGCCCTAAAATAGCATCCTTAGAATATTGCCCAGAGATGGCTAGCGCATTGGCTAGCTTTTTAAGTGCGTCTTCTTCCTTGATTGCGGCCTTGGTGCCTTCTTCTAATTGATCAATCATGAAGCCTATGGCTTCTTTGGCAAAAGAAAATACTTCTTTGACAGCCTCTGCCGCGAGAAATCCTGTCATTGTAGACATTGCGGTCTGGAAAAACCCTACGTTCTTACTAGAGTTCTCGGAGAAATCCTTGATCGCATCGTCCATCTTAGACGTTGCGTCTTGTGTGGCTTTTGTGGCTTTGGAAAGCTCAGAGCGAAGTCCACTTGTTTCCGCTACTAGGCTGACTACCAGTTCTTCCAAAGTCGCCATTCTTTAACCTCTCTTTTAGCTTCCCTACATCTCGACTTGTCATTGGACGAGTCGTTTTCAAAAACTCAGCGTTGTATAGTGGCCAAAACTCCGCAAACGTTAACTTCCAAAATTCCCCCGGTGATATGTCTAACCTTTTTTTTGCTACTACTAAAATCGTATCCCATTTAAACCCATCAAACCGATTGGGCTCAGCCCTTAGCATCAGCTTTTTTTTTCAGTCTCCGATAAGCCCTCAATTTCATCTGCTTTATTGCCGGCTGTGATTCTGCCTAAATAAAGCATGATCTTCGAGGAAACACCTGCACCCTCTTGCAAAACCAAATCCCATATTTCTTCTAAAGAGAATTTCTTTTGTGTAACATCGTCAGCCTTAGTCGCAGCTTGATTAAAATAAATAATCTTTGCGACCTCGGACATTGAGGGAATAGATTTAACGGCGTCTTTAGTGCCGATTCCTCGAGAGTATTTCCACCCAAGCCATGCGATTGATCCAACGTTTTCTTCCATTGCGGCTATGTTTTCAAACGTCGGACGAAGAAGAATTTTTACCTTCGCCAGCTCTATTTCCATTTCATTTCTAAACTTGTTTTCCATAAATCCCCTTTGTGGTTAAGGACGGGGCCGGACTAGTACCACCTCTAGCCCGACCCCTGATTCGCGCGAACTTTCTTATCAAGTACCTAACTGTGCAATCGATACAGTGCCGCTGGAATTAGCAGAAATAGAAAAACTTGCCTCACCGTCGTACTCACCAGATGCCTCTAAAGAGTTCACTTTAAAAAGTGAGCTATAGATTCGACCTGCATCGATATCCATAAATGCCAAAGACACAAGGTTGTTTGCCAATGCATCGGCTTCAAGAGTTCTGTAGTTTGAAGCGTTGGTGTAAACACCAGATCCAGAAATCGCTACAGACCTCATCCCGGCGCCAGACTTGATCTTCTTCCATTGATTAGTTCCATGGTTAGAAATATCAATATCGTCTGCACTAAAGCTAAAGGACTTCGATCTCAAACCACCGATGGTTTTATAACCAGTTAGTGTTAGCGTTGCGTCTGTCGCATCGGGGCTTAAAAGTGTGCCGCTTGGAGTATCTGACAAACCAAAGATCGTTGCATCTAGGCTTGCGTAAGTGCCTTCGCTTACAAAATAAAATCTTGTAGTGACGAGTGAGCCTTCCGTTTCATCGAGTTGAACTAAGTCGTTCACCTCAAAACCATGCCCCGCAATCGAGAAATAATTACCGGTCAAAGAGCCGGTCATATCTTCCCCGATCTTGAGCAGCATGTCCTTGCCTGCCTTTTCAATTTCCGATTGTGTTCCTGACATCATTGACCCCCTACTAATAGTTTAAATTTCTGAATGCCATGTTTTGTTACGTTGTCCGGATCTGTAATAATGTCCACCGTCGATCTTCTTAATAAAAGATTGTTCCATCCAGTGAACGTCAATTCTTGCAAATGTAATAGCTCATCAACTCGACTCTGAATCAATTGAACCTGCTTATTTCCCCTGCCAGTAAAAGAGCCAACACCAGGTTGATACCAAGTGTGGACCCAAAGCTCTGCCTCAAAGCCCTCTGTCGTGTGACTTCCACGGTCTTGCCATGGATTTATTTCCATCACTAAAAAAGGAAACGCTTGATTGTCTGGCACAAAATCAAAAACCTTCTGAGTACCGCCCACAGTAGTGCCAAGTAAAACCATGAGTGCTGAATCTGCGGTCAGCGTTGAATAAATTTTTATTTGTACTTGTTGAGGAGCCCAACTCATTTCTTGCCCCTCACATTGTCTTTTAAAGCGTCTTTAAAAATCTTCCCTATGGTTTTAGACACTTCTTTTATCGCGGCTGATAGCCACGGCCTTTTTTTCATGTCTTTAGTGCCAAACTCTAAATGAGCGCCATATCTGAGATTCGTTCCTACTCTTCCAGTAAGACCATTGTTTTTAAAATCAAATTTAATGGATTGGACAAGCCTTCCCGTGTCTGTATTCGGGGGAGAACCTGGTTTTGATGCAAGGACAACTCGCTTTCTTCCGTTGGTGTATCTGACTTGGGGCGTACCAGATGAGTTGTCTTGAATGCTCTTTACAGCGGTCTCGTGAATCAGAAAAACAGCTTGTTGCATGGCTTTAACTTGACCTGCGAGAACGGACTTTTGAAAATTGGCAAGCTTTTTTTCAAAAGCCAGACCGTTTTTAATTTTACCGACCAACTTAAAACCGCTCATGTTCCTTGGTTTTCCTCTAGGTCCAAAATTAACCAAAACCTTTTCTCATCAAGACGTCTTACCCCCTTGATCTGAAAAGTTCTTGAATTAAAAGTAATTCGCATTGAAGTCGTAACGTCCGACCTGTTCCTTATCCAAGCTACATGCGATCTTTGATATTCAATCCGCTGAGCAAATAATCTCTCACTTGATTTAACTGGCTCAACCTTTCCCCAAACTGTGGCCAGTGTTGACCATGTAGTCGCAAAGCCGCCCTGACTATCTGGCGTGTTAGATAGCTGCTCGATGGTGAGTCTGTGTCTAAGCTTTGCAATATCAGGCTCTTGCATTACACCTTCCATCTCTTAAAAGATTGTAAAAGCATTTGTGCAGTGTTTGGCAAAGACGATTCGGGCTCAATATCACCCCTATGTTCATAAAGATTTGCAACACCAATCTTGATTGCTTCTTTAATTTGATTTGGAACTTGAGATTTTGTCCCATAACCAAATGTCGCCTTGATATGAATACCATTGAGTGGACGTAGCATAGTCGTTGGCCAAGAAAACCCATTCCTCAGTGCGACTTTAGGGTTTCCAGAAATATTGTCGAGCGTGTATGAGGAGGCGTCGAATAAAACAGTGCCATCGGTTGAGTCATAGGTATTGAAAAAATAAAGCGACTGACAGGGGCCAAATGGAAGTCTTAAAAATTGAATTGGATAATAAAGCTCTGAAATTGCACCGTCGCGCGAGCCGTCCCACCATGCATCTTCTTTTAATTTACGAGGGAAAAAATCATAGTACACAGACCAAACTTGAGTGATGAGTTTTTTACCAATGAAGTTTTCAACTTTATCGGTTACGGCGCTTATTAGATTTTCTACTAGAGTTTGATCGTCGGTTCCGTCGAGTCTTAGATAAGTCTGGACTTCGGTGTAATCCAGAACTGCCGATGGTGTGACGTCGTTCTCCATTGTCGCTCTCGGTGCTGGAATCCATTCCATTCTTGCCCTCGTATTTCTCGCAAACGCCCTGATCTATAGCGTAGTCTGCATCATCCCCTTTTAAATTAAAGACTTGACCTGCAATGACCAATTCAATCCTACCTTGATTTTGAATTAGTCCCGTACGCATCGCAATTACAGTCATAAAGTCCCTTAAATCTAGGGCCCCTCCCCGGAGAATAAGAGGGGCCCCGCCTTCAATCGAAATTAATCAACCGAAGGTTTAGTGTCAGAATCACCCAAAATATAAGCGACAGACATTGGAATGGAAACTGTGCCGCCTTCTTCAAGCAAACACTTTACGTAACGCTTACCACCTCGGTAGTAAAGGTTAGTGATCGTGCTAGCATCAGATGCAGAGGAATCCCATGCTCTGAAAACTCCAGTACCTTCCATTCCTTCCATATCGGCATCTGCAACGGTGCCATATGTAACGTTGTCAGTCGAATCAAGCACTGTAAGTGTTACCTTGTTAGTGCTAGTCAAATTAAAAACACCTGCATTGATGCTAATCATACAAGATTGAAAACCTTGAAGATCACACGCGGCAGATGTCGAATCGCCAGAGCCAACGGTTTTTGCCAAACCGAAAACCCCTTTGACTCTTCCATAAAGAGATCGCATAGCCATTTAAAACTCCTTGTTAAATTTAATAATCTATCAATTATGTAATCTTCAAAACCTTAATGGCTTCAAAATTCTTCACTGCACCACCAACGCGTTTAGTAGTGTAGAAAATCACATTTGGTTTGCTAGTGTATGGGTCACGTTGCAAACGGATTCCAACACGGTCAACAACCTGGTAGCCCGCTCTGAAATCCCCATACATCATCAAACCGTCAGTTCCAGTTACGAGAGATGTATTAAGGTCAGCGGCTAAATAAACAGGCTTTCCAAGGAGCATATCGGGAACACCGGCTTGAAGACCTGGTTGCCAAAGGTATTGAGTTCCATCAGTGGCTTTGCGAACTACACTTCGAGTAAGTCGATTCATAAGCCAAGATGCATTTCGCTGATATCCCTCTTTGAGAGAATCCTGAACATCGATCAAATCAAGTCCAGTGATAGCACCAGTGTCATCAGTCGCAACGCGCTGAATGTATCCGTAAGTGGTGCCGTCAGTATAGCTCAAGATCCCTCGGATTTTACCGACGCCGTTTCCAGATACCATGTCGGTAGCTTCGGCAAGCGCAAAAGCCTCAGCCGCATATGCAGAAAGCCAAGCCTCTACATTAATTGCAGCATCATCCAAAAAGGATTGAGTCGCTTGAGGTTCGCAGTAGTATTCATGTGCGAAAATCTCATTTTGTTTTACAGTGGGGTTGGTGGTCACTGTACGAGACCCACGCTCTGCAACCGGATATGCCAAAGGCTTATCAAGATCAGAGTTGAGCTTCAAAGATGCGCTCGAAATCGTTTGAACACTTGCTAATTGACGAATTGGGCTTGATTCATGGATTGATTTTACAATCTCGGCACTCATCTGAGGCTCTACGAAAAAACCACCGTTCACATCAGAGTCAACGCTCAATGTCTTCATGGCAAATTCGTTCATCTCATGAGAAATATCAGAACCCTTACGTACGTATTTCTCAAACTGCTTTTTGTACTCCTCAAGTTTTTGCTTCTTCTCATCAACTTGATTTTGACCACCTTGGCCAATGCGAGTCATAGCAGCGTTTAAGGCTTTGACCTCTTCTTGAAGCTTATCAAGATCGGTGTCGATTTTTTCTAGCTTCTCTTTTGTTTCAGAGCTTTCAGTGCGCTGTTTTTCAATAGCCGCGTTATTGGTCTTTTTGTATTCTTCCCAAGCCGACCCCAGCTCATCTATTTTCTTAGTAAGATCCACCTTGATCCCCCCAAATTAAATTGTTTTTAATCGTTTCGGAACTTCGCTATCAGGTTATCCAGGGACTGACTTATTAAAGTCGGGTCCGCATCGTTTGAGGCGGCTTCTACTCGAAGTGCCATTTCCAAATCAGCGATTGAAATGCCTTGTTGTTTCAATTGTGATAGCAAAAATCTAGCCTTGTCAATCTCACCTAGACTTTTAGCAGTGGTGACCATTGCCTCTACATTCATCGGGAACGTAACAAAAGAATATTCGTAAAGTTTCAACTCGGTTAAATGCCTGATATTTATATTCTCTTGATCTTGCGTCGCCTGAATCGTCGAGTATCCAATAGACAATCCCATGCGAGTGTTTAGCCCAAGCGCTTGTTTGGCAAGAGCAAATTTCTCAACTCCCTTTTGAACTTTAAGATTAATCGCACCTTGAACATATAGCCCGGTGTTGTCTTCCTTTGCCGACTCGTTATAGCCTATGTGAGATTCCCAGTTATGATCGGCAAGGATGGGGAATTTGCCCTTGTTCTGTTTTAGTGTGACCTTAAATGCACCTTTGTCTACGATGTCAAAGCCTTGATCTAAATTGCCGAAGGTTGAGGCATAGCCCTCGAATTTTCCAAGATCATCTTCGGTTCCGGCCTCTTTGACTTCAAATTCAAACGTCTTAAATTCAATGGGCTTCATCGCTGTTCTCCCCTTTGTTTATAAACTAATACGCACCTGCAATTTGACGTTACGATCCCATTAGCTAATAATAGTCCCGAATTAGATTGGAGATCGTAAACGTGGCCAGAATAATTAAAGACCTCGATCGATATGACCTTATCGCCCGATATCAGTCGGGAGAATCTCTGCTCCATTTGGGTAAAGTTGTCGGATGTGACCGAGGCACTATCGCTAGATATCTCACAAAGCATAGAGTCAAGTTGCGCAGTCAATCCGAGCAAGAGGCCATTAAATGGAAGTCTATCAAGACTGATCCCAAATTGGTCGACCGGCAGCTTAAAAAAGCTTGGATCGCTCGCAGAGGTCAGATCGTTAGTGATGGCACTCTTGTGCAGACCGCCAAAACCGTTCAATCTCGCTGTCTTCGCAAATTTCTTTTCGAAGATGAGGTCTTTAATTTCATTCCTAAATTGTTCGAACCCGTCCAGCAATTTGCTATCGGAAGATACAATGTAGATATCGCTATTCCCAAATCTAGCGTCGCCATTGAAGTGATCACTTACCAAATTTGTAGTGCGAGATTTCCCGGATATTTTAAGAGAATTGAAAGCATCTTGGATGCTGGTTGGTTTGTTCTTTTCATTTATATCCCGAGCCGAAAACATTTTATCGATGGGGCAATTCTCAGACAGAAAATAGTCACCTTGTGTGATTTGATCGGCGGGGATAAATCCTTTTTGGGTCAATATGGGGTGATTTTTGGTAACGGAAAGAACTCGCCCAGATTCGGTCTTAAACTTAATCATGGGCCCAACGTATTTAAAACTAGACCCCGCTACGAAATACCCTGAAACGAAAGTATCTGGATGGAAACAATTAATCACTTGATCGGCAGGCGCCGATGTATCACCAGGGCCATCCATTAATGAATCTGGTGGTACACCGAACTTGTCATCTAAAGGAACTTCGGCGCCGTTCATTGCAGTATGATCGGCCCCGCCATGTTCACCGTATCTTACTCGGTCATCATTTGCGGTGACCCATTCCTTGAACATGTTTGGAATTTGAAGAGTTTTAACGGCTTCTAGAGCTGCATTATTAGAAGCTGTGGCGACTTCTGTTTGGGCAATCCTAGTAGACATCGAAGGGGTAAGCTCTTCAAACTCAGCGTTGATGTATTTCGATAAGTCTTGATTGGTATCACCATCTTGAATTGCAGTATCTACCCATTCACCAATAATGCGTTTCATTTTCGTGGTCGTTGTCGAAGTAATAGTCTTAATCGCATCACCTGATCTTTTTTCAGTATAGGCTCTGACAAAATCATCGAACTTAAGATTGGCTTTGTTTTCTTTGTCGTATCCTAGAGATTTCCCCTCACTAAGAATTGCACCACCAAATGTTTCAGCGCTATAGCGAATATGCCTTTTGATGGTTTTTTCCATGGTGGGCATAAAATCATATATGGTCTTTGTGTAGGCAAACTCTGCAAGTCTAGAGTCGTGCACTGAGATATTAAGTTTAGAAAGGTTTTGCACAAGCTCTTTAAAGTCTTCTAAAAGGTCCCTATCGAAGGATTTTTGAAGCTGCTTTCGCCTTGCATTTTGGTATCGCCAAGATTTTCGTTTTTCATTGGCTGTTAAAAGATTGATGGATTTCCATCCGTAATCAAACTCTATAGAAGCCTCGTTATTGTCATCTTCACTAATAGTGCCATCCGTATTTGACTCTGATTGATCGGTCGAATCGGTGCTGTCCGTTGAATCTGTAGAGTCTTCGGGATTTGCGTTAGGGTCTGTGAGTGGATCTAGGCCAAATCCACCGCCGCCCGCAAAGTCTTCTGGCAATGCTCCTACTTGTGAGCCAATGACAAACACGTCCCATTCTTCAATAGGCTCATAACCAACGGCTTCTCGTTTTTCATTTTGGGTTAGGAAGTTAGATGTTTGTAGAGATGTGTATCGCTGCTCCCGCTTCCATTGCAGGATTTCGATATCGTCTTTGTCGTAATCAAGATAAAGATTTTCGCCAAAAATAGGGCTAAGCCAGCGATTTATTGCACCCACTGCGCCATCCATGATTGGCAGCACCGTCTCTTCGTAAAAAGACAGCCTTGCTTCCTTGTAATTATTGAATGTTTTCTGGCCTAGCCCTAAAAGTTCTGGAGGAATACCGAATGCCAAACAAATATCCGTCGCAGAAATTTCTTTTCCTTTTGTATAATCCACATCACGCGGAGTTAGCGACATTTGTTGCCAAGTGATTCCACCTTCTAAAAGCATAGGCCTGCCCGCATTCTTAATGCTTGCATATCGCTCATCTATAGCATTTTGCAAATCCTGAAACTGCTCCTCTGTGAGAGTTCCGCCAGGGTTTGCATCAGTCGTTTGAACTTGTAATACTCCACTAGGATTTGCAGAGTTTTGAAGCAAGGATAAGTTCCATCTTTGACCAGCTAGGTTTTGATCTAAAGAAAGCATCGCTGCTTCAAGTGGGCTCATCCCATACCAGTCATTAATTGGATTAAATGTTTTCCAATGCATGATATTTGATCGCATGTTTACAATATCTACTGGCCAGGTCACCGAATCTTGACCAGAGGAAAATGTATAGGCTTGTGGATATCCTTTTTGACCAGGAATGATTTTCATCTTGTCGGGTCTAACATTCCATATTTCAAGTGGAGTTGGCGAATTGGTACCGCCTCGATTAGCTTCGACGTAAGAATTGCCATCAAGGCAGTAAAATGCCACTAGGTTTTCGACAAAGTCTGACATTGAAGTCATGGGGTTGGGCTTATTCCAAAGATCGAGCATTGGGTGTTTTAAAAGCTCTTTTGGCTTTTTAGGATTCTTTTTGTCGTATAGGGTGAATGACATTCCTCGCGCGGCACCTGCGATCATGTTTATGGACCTAAAGACGATGACTGATTTCCCATATCCTGATTTAGCAAAGCTTTCGTAGTTGGCGGGGGTTGAGATGGGTCTACCGATTTGTTGAATTGAGGATACGGTTCGCGCAAGAGATTCTTTTCTTCTAAAGATATCTAGAAAACCCATTCTATAAGCTCCTAATTCTGGGGCGGAATGTTTGACGTTTTGAAAAATATTTGACCATCATTGATGTAGTATCAACCATGTCGTCGTGAGCACCTTTCGGAAAACGTTCATGCTCCGAAATAAAAGCTTCAATTAAATCGTATGGAATCCCACTCTCATCATCACTCATTATTTTAAAATTTGGCAAGTGACATTTTCCAGCCTCCACCATCGGAGTCGCTGCCGTCGCGCGAACTTCCTTGTCACCTTTTGGCTCGAATGGAATTACTGGAATTTGATGTTCTGTAAGTCGTTGCAGATATTGAATTAAGGACTGTCCGGCAGACTTGTCTTCAATAACAACGGCGTCTGGTTTTAAAATTTGCCATTTTGCCACAGCTATTGCCTCAAGTTGAGGAGCCTCGACCTTTCCTCGCCAAAGGTCTATGAGATAAAACCCAGACTCACATCTTGCCCATGTCGCACATACAGTCCAATCGTTAGTAATACCTGGTTTTTGAGCGCAATCCCAAAACTGCACCGTCTCTAAAATTGTTGATGGCGCATCATACTTCTTCCACCAAGATCTTCTAAATAAGCCTCCACTTGCGGGCCTTGGGTCTTGTTGAAGTTGAGCGTGTGATTGTCCCAGACCATTTGAATCAAGATCTGCCGCTAATTGTTTAATGGCTTGTGAATCAAAGCGTTCGGGCCATAAAAGTTCGCCCGCCTTTTTTCTTGGATCGTTTATTGGCAAAGGTGATATGGATTTAAGCTTTGTATCAGGATCATATTTAGCCTGAAAAATAAGATGTGCTCTTTTCTCTGGCCGTTCTTTTTTATTATTAATATGCCCGACTAAATCATTCTCATGAAGCCTTTGCATGATGATTATTTTGCAATGAGCGTTCTGATTATTTGCACGAGTGGACCATGCAATATCCCACCAGAGGTTGGCGGTTTCTCTTGCGATACTAGATGAGGCGTCAATAGCGTTGAGAGGATCGTCGACTATTCCAAAATCATATCCAGATCCAGTCACGGAACCACCAACTGATGTAGAAAATCTAAATCCTGCTTTTGTATTTTCAAATCTGAGCTTTTGGTTTTGATCAGATCTAAGCGCCCAGCTTGGCCTGAATAATAATCTATATAAATCGGATTCAATAATGGTGCGCATTTTTATTCCATCACGAATAGAGTTCGATGCCGAATAGCTTGCCGACATAAATTGTCTCGATGCCCATTCATCATGAGCCCAAACCCATGCTGGAAACATAACATTTACGAGAATGGATTTCATATGCCGTGGTGGCCAATTAATAATAAGCTCTTGAAATTCAAATCTAGCTGCGGCTTCTAAATGAGCGCATGCACATCTTATGTGCCATCCATCGACAAAAGGCTGACCGGGCTCAATGAGATGCCAAAATGTTTCTGTGAATGTATACAATGATCGTAAAGATTCTCGCCTTAAGAGTTCACGCCTTACTTGAATTTGTTTGATCAATGTCTGCCGAACAATCCGCCGCAAGCTTTTTTACCTCTCTCGTTTTCTTGAGAATATTCATGATTTTTTGATTTTCTAAATAAAGCTGCTCATCGGTCATTTTCTCGAAAGGATCTTTAAGCGCATGCGTGTTGTCAACCTTATCAGTCTGGCCAAGCAATTGTTTTCCAAGCCAAATTAACATTGAGGTATTACCATTCATCGCGCATTCATATTGCTTTCTCTTAAGTGACATTTTGCCCTGCTCTTGGCCTTTTTTAATGGTAGCCGCAAAACGACGCTTTAGCGTCGACTCATCGCAATCAAGAACGGCGGCCATCTCGGACATTGTGCAATTTATCAGAGCGAGTTTTAACACTTGGTTTTCATCGATATTTTTTTTAGGTCTTGCCATTGATCAACTCTGCTTTCTTGCCAGTGTATTTTTCCCACCGGGCTATGATTACATCTACGTAATGTGGATCTATCTCCATCATAAAACATTTGCGATTGGTCTTTTCACAGGCAATTAATGTCGAACCTGAACCACCGAAGAGGTCGAGGACTGCAACTGCCTCATCATATTTTTCTAGGCACCATTCAGCCAAGGCCACTGGTTTTTGCGTTGGATGAACGCGTCTTTCGCCATGTTCAGATC
>Ga0070749_10002427_pt1 | contig 12510 bp, 20 predicted proteins | sample VirMetDEL_Nov_18_FD_75180 | JGI IMG/M metagenome (GOLD analysis project Ga0070749, IMG submission 75180) | Aqueous microbial communities from the Delaware River and Bay under freshwater to marine salinity gradient to study organic matter... | ecosystem: Environmental > Aquatic > Marine >...
AGATACTATTACAGCAGAATTTATAAAATATATGAACAACTGCTTCTTTGCTACAAAAGTTTCTCTTTTAAATGAATACAAAAGATTGGCCGATGTAGTAGGAGTAGATTGGAGAACAGCTATGCATGGATTTGCAGCTGATGGCAGAGTTGGTGATAGCCATATGCAGGTACCAGGACCAGATGGTAAGTTAGGTTTTGGAGGAGCATGTTTCCCTAAGGACATCAACGCATTTATACAATTAGGGAAAGAAAATAATATAGATATGAACGTCCTAGAAGCAGCTTGGAAAACTAACCTAGAGGTTAGACCAGAAGCTGATTGGACACAGTTAAAAGGTAGAGCAATATCATGAAATTAAAAAATAAAGGAAAAGAAGCAAAAAAAGTATGGTATGCACCATATAAGTTTGAATCATACGGTCAAGAAGAAATCGATGCAGTAGTAGAAGCATTAGAATCTGGTTGGCTTGGAGGTCAAGGACCTAAATCAGTAGAATTCGAAAAAGCGATGGCTTTAAGGTTTGGCAAAAAACACGGAGTGTTTGTAAATTCAGGTTCGTCTGCTTGTTTATTAGCATTAGCAGCTTTAGATCTTCCGAAAGGCAGTAAAGTTATTACTCCGGCTTGTACTTTCGCTACAACTTTAGCACCTATCATTCAATTAGGTTTTAAACCTGTCTTTGTAGATGTAGGGCTAACCGATTATGTAGCAGATATAGATGAAGTATTAGATGCAGTAACAAGTGATGTAAGAGCTATAATGTTACCAAATTTAATAGGAAATAAACCTAATTGGTTTAAATTAAAAAATACTTTAGCAGCAAGAGGTAGAGGAGATATAGTGTTGATAGAAGATTCTGCAGATACTATAACAAAAACTCCAGAGTCAGATGTTTCAACTACTAGTTTTTACGCCTCTCACGTAATCACAGCTGGTGGAGTAGGAGGTATGGTAATGTACAATAATGACGAACATGTTAAAAGATGCCTGCAATATAGAGATTGGGGTAGAATGGGTGATGATTCTGAAATAGTTGCAGATAGATTTAATCATAAAGTAGATGGAATACCTTACGATCATAAATTTTTATACAGTGTACTGGGTTATCATATGAAAGCATGTGAGATGAATGCAGCATTTGGTTTAGTTCAATTAGAGAGATTTAAAAAGTTTAATAAAATTAGAAGAGCAAATTTTGAAAGATATTTAGAAAACTTAAAAGATGTTGAGGAAATACTTCTTCCTAACGATATTAAAAGACCAAATTGGTTAGCTATTCCTCTGCAGACTGAAAAAAGATTTGAACTTCTATCTTTCTTAGAAGAGAATAATATTCAAACCAGAGTTACTTTTGCCGGCAACGTTACAAGACATCCGGTATATAGAGAATATTTAAAACCATTTAAAAATTCAGATACTATTATGAAAAATGGATTTTTATTAGGTGCTCATCACGGTATGACTTTAAAAGATGTTGACTATGTTTGTAAAAAAATTAAAGAATTTTTTAAAAAATAAATGGAATTTATAAATTACGATATTAAAAAGTATAATTTTAGAAAAATTATTGAAGACATTTTAGTAACAGATAATTTAGAAAAAATTCATTTAGACCAAGATTATGAATTATTTGTTAAAGGTACTGATCAATCAACAGTATGGCATAGAAGATACTATGATAACTTAGATAAATTTTTACCCCTATATAATGAATTCATTAATGAAGTTATAAAACCAACGTTTGGTGAAGATATAGTATATCAAAAAATACCAACATTTAGAACTCAATTAGTAAATAATTTAGGCGTATTTGAATTTCATAGAGATAGAGATTATGCTCATAATGAAGAAGAACGAAATTTCTTTTTACCATTTACTGATGCCTATGCTACAAATACTATCTGGGTTGAATCAGAAGAAGATAAGGGAGATTATGCCCCTATGACTACATTATATGGTCAAGTGGTTAAGTGGAATGGTAATAGCTTAATGCATGGTAATAAACAAAATAGCACACAAAATACTAGAGTAAGTGTTGACTTTAGGTGTATTCCTTTATCAAAATATAGTGAAGAAGAAGGTGCAGCTGCTATATATTCTAAAATGAAATTTAAAGTTGGTGATTATTACGAGGTAACAAAATGAAAGCAGCAATTTTAGGTGATGGACTTCTAGGTACGGAACTAGCTAAACTAACAGGATGGGATATCCTGTCTAGAAAAATAGGTAATTTCAATATAAGAGAGTTTCAATCTTATATTTTAGATGACTATGAAGTAATTATTAACTGTATAGCTAATACAGATACCTACTCTAAAATAGATATTGGTCATAAGCAGGTTAACTTTATTTTTCCATCGAACCTATCTGATTATTGCTGCCATAAAGGAATAAAGTTAGTTCATATTTCTACTGAATTTGTATATGCTGGTAATAGCAGCTCAGCTTCAGAAGACGATTTACCAATACCTCATATAGCTACTATGCAAAGTTCAAATTACTTGCTGATCATTACATAAGTTTGACAAATAGTAATTATTTAATTTGTAGACTTCTTCATAAACCTTATCCTTTTCCATACGATAAAGTTTGGAACGTACAAACATCTGGTGATACAGTAGATAAAATAGCTAAGTTGGTAATAAAACTTATAGAAAAAAACGCAACAGGAATAATTAATGTTGGTACCGGTAAAAAGAAACTAAAAGAAATAGCACCAGACAGAGAAGAAATCGATGCTCCTGGTAACGTACCGTTAGACACATCGATGAGTTTATTAAAACAGAATAGTATTTTAGATTTAGTATGAAAAAATATAAGTTAGGATTTACAGCAGGTAATTTTGATTTACTTCACCCGGGTTACATTTACACATTTAAAGAGGCTAAAAGACATTGTGATAAGCTTTTAGTCTTATTACATGAAGATCCTTCAGCTACAAGGTATAGTAAATATAAACCAGTAATCTCTCTTTATGAAAGGTATAGTGTTTTAATGGCTATAGAGGATGTAGATGAAGTTGTAACATATCAAACAGAAGATGATTTGATTAAGTTAATAGAATTTTATAAACCTGATTTAAGAATATTAGGTGATGATTATATTGGTAAGAGATTTACAGGTGATCATCTTCCAATAGATGTTATTTACACTACAAGGTCACATGGATGGTCTACAACTAAACTAAAAAATCTAATCACAGTTCAAACTATAAAGCAGAATCCAAAAATAGTAGACAAAGCAAATGAAAGTATTTAATGACCATAAAAGAATAACATAGTGAGTAAAAAAACATTAGTAGTAATTTGTAACTACAACCTTAAAGACTCGGCTGAAAACCTTTATTTACAGTTAAAGCCATATGAAAAAGACCATTATGATACTATTATTCTAGATAATGGATCTGATTCTGATAAAAAAAGTAAATTATCTGCTATAACTTTACCAGAAAACACATTCTTTAGCGGGGGGTTACAATATAGTATACAATTAGTCTTAAATAATAGGGATAAATATGATTCCCTTTTATTTATGATTTCTTCTCTATCACTCTCCGGATTTAACTGGGTAAACGCATTGAGAAGTGTACTATTTTCTTCTAATGATATTGGAATAGTTTCCCCTACTATTATTTCAGCAGGTTCAGATCAAAACGCATGGCCACAAATGAGATCTTGGTCTATGCCAACTCCTAGAAAAGTTAAATGGATAGATTTTCAATCTCCATTATTTAACATAGAATTTTTAGAAAAAATTAAAGAATTTCCTGATTTTGGTATAGCGTATGGGTATGATGTTTACGGAGGAATAGCTTGTGAAAATTTGGGGTATAAAATTTATGCATTAGATTATGTATATGCTAATCATGCTAAAAAAGCTACCATTAGATCTGGAAATCATAAGATGAATTTGCGACAGTACGGTGAAGTTTCGTTGGAGGGGATGTATAAGGGATTTGAAAATATAGGACTAGTACATAAGTTAAACGAATATAGAAATTGGGCTTCTAATTATACCCCTATAGAACTATGAAAATTTTAGTATTACATCAACCCTTTCCGATGGGGAACTATAAACTCATGCCCTACATTGCTTATAGACTACAGAAAGAAGGACATGAAGTCATGCTTGCTGAACAAATGAATGGTAGCAAATGGGGACAAGAAACACTAGAGATAATCCAAGATGCTAAATTTGACGCAGCATATTTTGAGATGTTAGATAGGGAAACGTTTAGTTTAATAGAGCAGTCAGGTATTTCTAAGAAAGTATTATGTTACGCCTCTAAAGGTATATTTAATACATTTGAAGATATATTAAACTATAAAGATCAGTACTATACTGCTATTATAACTAATTCAAAAGAGATGTCAGAGATATTTACCAAAGCTTTTATCACAAATGAATTTTTTGAATACTACCCGGCTCCTATCTTCGAACAGGAAATAGAAAAAGTAGAGAGATATAAATTACCGATCGCATATTTAGGCGGAGGATTCCAGAGACTAACAAATCCAGAGTATCAAGTAGAATCAGAAGTGATATATACTAACCCTAAAGTAACTAAGTTTGGTAATGGCTGGACCAACGTTGAAAACTATAGAGGAATACTCCCTCCAGAAGATATTGGAAGACTATACCGCTCGGCCGAGGTATGTATAGGTACAATAGAACCATCCCAAAGAGCAAAGGGGATGGTAAACAATAGGTATTCTGAAATGTTTAGATCTGGAGCTACAGTATCTTCTATTAAATATGAGAATGTAGATTTTTATGGGGGAGAAGAATTTATTTCTTTTGTGAGTACTAAAGAAGAACTAGATCAGATTAAACCTATAACAGAGGAACAACGACAAAAACAAATCGAATTTATTAAAGAAAAAGAAGAAGCTTTTTTCTCTTCGTTAAATAAATTATTATCTTTATAGAATGAAAGTAGTTAAAGACTTTAGAGGTGAGGTTATAATCGAAGAGGCAAAAGATATATCTCAAATGTTTATAAGTACAAGCTATAAACCTTTTACATTTAGGGGTATGCACTATCAAACTAATCCTAGACAGATTAAGAATGTAAAAATAGTTAACGGATCTATAATAGATTTTCTTTACAATTTAGAGACAAAAGAAGTTAAAATTTTTAATCTTAATACTGAAAGTGATATTCTTGTTATTGACAGAGAATGGGCTCATGGTTATTTTACATTAGAACCTAACACCATTCTAGGATATACTATGGTAGGAGAATTTAATCCGGAAACGTACTCTTCTTTATCATGGAAATCTATTCCAAAAGTAAAAGATAAGATACTTTCTATTTGTTCAGAAGATCAAATAATAATTTCAGAAAAAGATAATATATGAAGATAGTAGTAACTGGAGGTTTAGGATTTATAGGTTCTTCTTTTGTAAATTTATTAGGTACAAAAGGGCATGAGGTACTTATTGTAGATAAGTTTACCTATGCAGCGAATATAAACAATGTATCTTCTATAAATTACAGTATTCTTAAAAAAGACATATGCGATGTAACTGGAGACGATTTAGGAGAGTATGAATATATAGTTAACTTTGCAGCAGAGTCTCATGTAGACAATTCTATAAAAGATGGTAAGCCTTTTATTAAATCTAACATTGAAGGTACTTTTAATCTTTTAGAATTAGCAAGAAGAAATAAAAAAATAAAAAAGTTTATTCAAATCTCTACAGATGAGGTGTATGGTGATATGGATGATTATGGAGATAAGGTTTTAGCAGATGAATCTTTTCCTTTAATAGGTTCATCGTACTACTCTTCTACAAAAGCATCTGCTGATCTTTTAGTTCAATCAGCTGGTAGAACATATAATCTTCCTTATCTAATAACCCGTACTTGTAATAATTATGGAGTCAATCAGTTTAGTGAAAAGTTTCTTCCAACTATATTTAACTGTATAAAAAATGACAAAGAGATTCCTGTGTATGGAGACGGTAAACAAATAAGGGAATGGATATGGGTAGAGGACAATGTTAATATAGTTTACGATTTAATGTTATCTAGTAATGGAGTTCATAATATAGGTACAGGTGAAACATGGTCTAACATAGAACTGATAAACCTTATTGGTAGTATTTTGAATAAAGATATTAAATATAAGTTTGTAGAAGATCGATTAGGACATGATAGAAGATATGGGTTAAAAACTATTTATAATTATAACTTCAAAACTTTAGAAGAATACCTAAAAGAACAGATATGAGAAAAGTTTTAGTAACAGGTGGAGCAGGAGCTGTAGGCTCAAATTTAATTCAAGCTCTTTTAAAAAATAAAAATAAAGTTATAAGTTGGGATAACTACTCTATAGGTAGTAAAAGCAATCACGTAGATGGAGCAGAATATTTTGAAATGGATACTCAAAATTCTCAACTAGAACTTCTAAAAGGAGTAGATTTAGTCTACCATTTAGGAGAGTACTCTAAAGTAGTCCCTTCTTATCCAGAAATCGAAAAAGCATTTGATTTTAACATACTAGGTAGCTTTAAGTTAATAGAGGCGTGTAAGAAATTAGATATTCCTATCATTTATGCTGGGTCATCAACTAAGTTAGCTGAACCAGGAGAATTGCATTCACCTTATTCTTTTTTTAAATCTACTGTAGCTAAACTAGTTCAAGGTTATGGAGATTGGTTTGGTTTAAGGTACAATATTTGTTACTTCTACAATGTTTACGGACCTAAAACTGAGTTATGGGGTAATGAATGGCAAACAGTTATTAATATATTTAGAGATCAAAGACAAGCAGGTAAAGAATTGACTATAACAGGAGATGGTACACAACGTAGAGACTTTACTCATGTAGATGACATAGTACAGGGATTAATATTAGCAGGAAACAATATTAGAAACGATGAGTTTCAATTAGGTACAGGGAAGGAATATTCTATATTAGAAATAGCAGCAGCATTCGACCATCCTTATACATTTATAAATGCTAGACCTGGTGATAGGCCAACCGGCTTAGCTGATATTAAACATACTCAAGAAGTATTAGGATATCAGCCTACAGTTGACGTTATTGATTATATTAAAAGTCTATGAAAATATGCTATGTAACGGAAATGGGATTTATGGGTAAGATACCTAGAGATTATCCTATGATGAGAACAGAACAGGCATGGCCTTGTACTTTAGAGGCTGATTGTTTTCCTTATAACCATATTCCTAACAAGAAGTATGATCTAGCTCTATGTGTAATTCCAAAAGTTAAAGTAAGCGATTGGATGGCAAATACTACATTTGAAAAGATGAGAACTTATGCAGATAAAATAGCCATTATGCAAGAAGGTCCTCAATGGTGTTTTCAAGATTATAGTTTAGTAGAGCAGATCTGGTACTATAATACAATTCGTAAAGCCGATATTCTATTTGTACATAACGAAATAGATAGAATATATTATGAAGGTATAACAGGTCATCATGATGTAAGAATACTTCCTACTCTGATGATAGAAGACTCTATAAAAGATCTACCAGAAGTAGATAGAAAAGGGGTAATGATAGGAGGAAACTTTGTAAGTTGGTATGGAGGTTTTGATTCTTTTTTAATAGCTTCTGAAGTGGAAGAAAATATTCACTCTCCTATGATGGGAAGAAGACAGGAAGGAGAATCACAATTAGGAATAATTCAGTTACCTTACATGAATTGGGTAGAATGGATAAAAGAATTAAATAATTATAAATATGCAGTACACTTAATGAGAACTCATGCAGCAGGTACCTTTGCACTCAATTGTGCTTTCTTAGGTATACCTTGTATTGGTTATGAAGGGTTAGACACTCAGCAGATATGTCATCCTAACACAACAATAAAGTTAGGAGATCTTCCTGAGGCTCGAAAAATTATTCGTAACTTAAAAGAAGATAAAGAGTTCTATCAAGAGTGTAGCATTACTGCTAAACAAAACTATAAAGAATATTATCATGAAGATCAGTTTAATACAACCTGGGAGAAACAATTTAAAATATCTTAAATGGGCTTATGATGCTATAAGAAAGCATCAAGGTGATCACGAGGTAGAAATATGTGTAGCAGACGATGCTTCAACAGATGGTACATGGGATTGGTGTCAAGAGATGATGGCTAAAGATGATAATTTTAAAGCTATTTTAAATGATACTGGTAAGAGATTAGGGCATACAATATTATATGATAGGCTAGTAAATGAAGTAGCAACAAACGACATAGCGATGATCTATCATGCTGATATGTATCTTTGTCCTGGTGCTTTAGATGCTATTGAGAGAGAGATAGAAGAGAAGGTAATAGTATCGTTAACTAGAATAGAACCACCTCTACACCCAGATGGACCAGAAAAGATATTATGGAATGGAGGAGTAGAACCAGAGGAGTTTTTAGAAGAAGAATTTTTAAAACAACTTCCTTCTATGAAAGATGCTTCTAAAGTAACTGAAGGTATATTTGCACCATGGGCATTTTATAGAAAAGACTTTCAAGAGATAGGAGGACATGACCCATTATATGCTCCTCAATCAAAAGAAGATTCTGATATCTTTAATAGGTTTCAATTGAATGGGGTTAAGTTTAAGCAAGTATGGGATGGTTTTGTATATCATATGACTTCAAGAGGAAGCAGAAGAAATACTTTAGATAAAGCAAAGAACATATATGAAGATAGTCCGGAATGGCTAGCACAGAATAGAAGATCAACTAGAAACTTTATTCGTAAGTGGGGACATTTTGTAATGCATGATACGTTAATGAAACCAATCATACCTCCTAAATACAATATAGGAATAGTAGTAAAGAATTGTACTGAACAAATGATAGAGATACTAGAACCTTGGTGTGATTGTTTATGTGTTGATACTTCTATAAAAAACTATATAGAAAAGGAACAACCAAACACAATATACAATTTAAGCGATAGAGTTCATGAAGCTAATGAATGTGATAGTGATGTAAAAATTTATATAGACGGTAAGACATTTGATCAAAATGATTTTACTTCTATTAATAAGATATCACTGATTTTAGAAGGAAGCGGTGCTCCATTTTCAAACTTCGAATTAGGTAACTTAAAAATATCCACACAAGGTATGGCAACATACACAGAAGATTTAATTAAATTATGAGTACACATAAAAAATATACAATAGAGTTTACACATCAAGACGGTAGAATAGAAGAAGTAGAACTTATTACCGATAGAATAGAATGGTCTATAGATCAATGGAAAAGAAATAGAGCTATAATCAATCATAAAATAATCAAAGAAGAATCATCAAATCAAAATAATAACCAACAAATGCTGTTTGGGTAACTATTTATTAAATATAGTTCATATGAAAAAGTTAGAAAAAATCGTAAAAGACGTAATATCTGAAGCAGCTAAGATTAACTTTGCTGGTCACTCTTTTCTATTAAGAGTAGATACTAATGAAGACCCACAGAAGAAAGGAGTAAAAGTTCAATTTGTTCCTACTGAATTCGGTTCTTTATCACCTACAGAACAAAATGATATCGCTATCGAATTAGAAGGTAGACTAGAAAGAGGTCTTGGGGAATATGATCTAAGAGTTGAGAGAGATAGAAACTTAAAAGATAAATCCATTATCGGTTTCTTTATCTACATAGAGTATTTTGATAAGATTATTAGAAAAGCTTTATCAGATCAAAACCCAGGTGTAGAAGCTCAACCGGATGTAGATGGAACCAATTAAAAAAATCAGAGAAACTCTTTTCTCCATACACCCAATATCTTATCGTATTAAATCAAGACAACCAGACAAGAAGTCTATGGATAGAACTTTATTCATTCGTATCATTAAAACACTAAAAGAAATAGATGAAAGAAGAGACTTTCTTCATGATGAAATAGGAATGGATTTAACAGCATATGAAGATAAGTTCTTTGACGTTATAGAAGATCTTATGAAACTACACTTCAATAAAGAACAGCTTGCATTAATTCAAACATACCTCTACACCCTCTGTCCGGACGAAGAATGGGATGGAAAAATTACTTTAAAAAAGGGTGGAGAAGAGGTGATACTACCTTTCAAAGAACCTCACGAGGTATATAAAGTTGTAACTTCCTTTATAAAATAACTACTAATTTAGTTGGTAGTCTGAGTATTTCTTCTTATATTAAGGTATAAATTTAAAATAAACAAAAATGAAAAATGTTATATTAATCGGTGCCTTATTGGCATCTTCATTTACTTTTAGTCAAGAAGTTAAGTTAGGTTATTTACACGGTTTTGGAACAGACTATACTAATGCATCTTATGGAGCATTTATAGAATTAGATAATATAGGTTTCCAGATTGATACTGGTGCTTATGTAACCCTAGAAGCTTACGAAATTCTTTACACACCGGACTTAGAAACTTACGATGATTGGTCACCTGGTGGTACATTTACCAGAGTAGGAGCATTTACTAAAATACCTCTAAACTATAGTCCTTTAGAACTTAAATTAGGTATGGGTGCTATGATGAGCGAAGGTATAACTATGACCGGTATAAAAGAATATAGTTCTATTTACTTTCAATTAGGTGCTAATATAAAAGCATTTAACGGTTCTGTTGTAACAGTAAACTATGTTAATTCTTCTAAAGGTAACGCTAATACTATATTAGTAGGTTTAGGGATAAGAGTATTTTAGTTGTTTAATTGATAAAAAATTCGTATATTTATGTCTATGAAACTAAAAATGATTCCATGTCCACGCTGTGGCAATGATTTTCCTGAGAAAAGGAAAGAATTAGGTTATCACGTTTGTGTTAACTGTTCAACTGTAAAACCTGTAGTCGGGATAACTACCGTAGAAGGTTCTGGTGACCATACTTATAACGATATTATAATTATGGACCAAGATAGGGCTTTAGCAATAGCTGAAAAAGAAGCTGAATTATCAGGTAGGAAAGTATTTATGGAAGTATTAGATCTTGACAAGGACGAGACCGAAGTATCTCAGTCAGTAAAAGAAGCTGTTGATAATGTTCTTAACGATGAAGAGGATGATATCGAAGATGCTTTAGATCCTAATAAAGAATACGAAGGTATCGAAGGTATAGATTATTAATGGCTAGACCGTCTAAAATATTAACCAAAGAAGATATTATACGGGCACAGAAAGTAACTCGTTCTAATATGGCTGCTGCTAGATACTTACATGTATCTTACAACCATTATAAGAAGTATGCTAAGATGTATAAGAACGATGAAGGAGTTACTTTACTTGAAGCTCATATGAATCAAGCTGGTGAAGGCATTCCTAAATTTGCTATTGCCGGTATTGATAATATTCCTTTGAATGATGTTTTAGAAGGTAGAGTTCCAATCGAACATTTCGATCCTAGAAAAATCAAAGCACGTTTACTGAGTGAGGGTATGCTTGTTGAAATATGTAGTAGATGTAACTTTGGTGAAAGAAGAATAACAGATCAGAAAGTTCCAGTTATCTTAAATTTTAAAGATGGTAATAAGAAGAATTGGCATCTTGATAACTTAGAGTTTCTCTGTTATAACTGTTCATTCCTTTATGCTGCTTCTCCGATAGAAGAGAAACAAGCAGAGGCAATGGAAGATTATGTTAGAACTAAAAGAGATGAACCTGATTGGGAATTAGATGAACATCATATAGAACACTTAAAAGAGTTAGGACTATATGATGAAGAAAATCCCGGAGAAGAGTTTGTCTCCAGACAGTAAACTATTTATTATTATGACCAAAAAGAAAGTAAATAAATTTTCTACTTGGAAAAAGAAAAAGCCTCTCGAAAGGAGAGTAGCAGACGACTTAGTCAAGAAGTCTGAACTTAACGATAAGTTAAGGGACAAAAAGATCGATACATCTTTTCTCGATCTGTTTTAACTAAAAAATATTTTATGAGAAGATTATTACTAACCGTACTATTGGGTGTAACATGTACATATATCATGGCATTCACAGTACATAGGATAATTGCCCCACCAATTGAAAGAGAAGTTATTAAACCAGCTTCAGAAATTATACTTCCGGAAATAGAAATAGAAGTACCAGAAATAGAAATAGAAATTAGAAATCACGATAAGTTTTTAGATGATATAGGATTTAGAGAATCATCTAATAACTACAAAGCCGTTAACCAGTTTGGTTATCTGGGTAAGTATCAGTTTGGTAGAAAGACTTTAAACGCTATAGGGTTTGGAGATATATCCAATTATGAATTTTTATCTGATCCAACGCTACAGGAGTTAGCTATGGTTGAACTACTACAAAGAAATAAAAAAACTCTCAGAAAAGAGATCCAAAAGTATCAAGGTAAACTAATTAACGGTATTTATATAACTGAATGAGGAATATTAGCAGCCGCACATTTAGGAGGTGCAGGAAATGTAAAGAAGTTCTTTAGAAAAGGATATGAGTTTGAAGACGGTAACGGAACTAAAATGACCTCTTACATGGTTAGATTTGCTGATTATAATTTGGATATTAGATAAAAAGTTCTTATATTTAGATATG
>Ga0070749_10002428_pt1 | contig 12507 bp, 16 predicted proteins | sample VirMetDEL_Nov_18_FD_75180 | JGI IMG/M metagenome (GOLD analysis project Ga0070749, IMG submission 75180) | Aqueous microbial communities from the Delaware River and Bay under freshwater to marine salinity gradient to study organic matter... | ecosystem: Environmental > Aquatic > Marine >...
AAAAAAAAAAAAAAACTACCTGTACCGGTATACATGTACCGGTAAACTATAACCGGTACCGGTAAACTATAACCGGTACCGGTAAACTATAACCGGTACCTGTAATCTATGACCGGTAAAAACTACATGTACCGGTATACCGGTAAAGTCACATCGTGTTACATCACAAAATTTTTTTAAAAAGAAAAAAAATCAACTTATTCCTATTTTTTAGAACATGGAAGTACAAGTTCCTCTTACAGATGATATCTGCCTTGTTAAAAGGAAAAACGAATCAATTGATGAATACATAAAAAGGCTGCATGAATTGGCTACTCATTACAGAGATGAAGCACATCGATTGTCAAAAAAACTTCAAGTTTTTGCTCCTAAATGCTCTGGATGCTTTGATGAAGCACTAGGACAATTAAGTCACATGGAACCCGGAGGATGTTTGGCTTATTCCGATGACGAACTAGAAATACTCACTCCTGAATCGAAGACACCTTGATTACAAACGGCGAATTTATATAATGAAATTCACAATATGGACCACCTTCGGCTCTTGCAGTAGCTCTTTTACCATTAACTCCTTGAGTACACTTATGTTTACCTCCTATTATATATTTACATAAAGGTAATTTTCTGTTAGGATCTTCATTGGGAACTGCCCTTTGTTGTAGTTTGCCACTTGTTTGGTCTTCTAGATATCCTTCCCAATACGATGCTCCGTATGCTACGAAGAGTTCGGAGTCTGCTTTGATTTTCTTCGTAGTCATTAAAGCAAATTTAGGACGTCTTCTTTTGCCCCTATACTTGACAAATTCACAGTTGTTTTTTATGTTTGGATTTTTGGGGTACTTATTGTTGCGAAAAGCACCGTCATTACAGTAGCGACTGAAACAGCTGTTTATATCAATTGCATCAATTGCACTTTTTCCACTCATTTTAAAATTTTTATCGGCTTGTACATCATAAGCACCGCTTAACAAGTAAGGACTATCACTTGCACTTGAATCTTTGATGAATTTTCCCTCGTAATCCGATTGGGAAATGATTATGCCTTTTCCGAGGGCAATTTTGGTAAATAAACCCATATTCTTCCTTTCAACCTTCTCATCGTCTTCCATATCGGGTGGATCATCCTGACCCCCCTCATCCTGACCCCCCTCATCCAGACCCCCCTCATCCTGACCCTTCTCATCGTCTTCCATATCGGGCGGATCCTGACCCTTCTCATCGTCATCTCCACCATCTCCACCCTCTCCACCACCTCCACCACGTACAGCTTTTCTTCTTCTATTGTACAACCACTTTACGAAGGATTTCCATTCTTGTCCCTGCATAGTGTCTGGCCATACTACCTGTAAGTATTGAGCGCAACTTGCATGATATGGCCCATCAGCAAAATTGTTTCCAGCCCAATTTAGAACACTCAACTCTCGCATACCTGCATTAAAACCCCAACCTAGAGTTCCACCAACACCGTCTGGAACTGAACCGTCTCCGCAAAGTCCTTCAAGAATAAGATTGAATTCTGTATCAAATTTGATACCGCTTTCCATCAAGTATTTAAGCAGCCATGGAATTAAAACATACCATTTTGACCAAATGAGTGCACGGAAATACAAAGGATGTTTTTTCCAAAGGTTATCTATGAACGAATATGGAATAAATGCCTTAAAATCTACGTTTGGGTCTCCAAATACTGCAACGCAAAGGCGTTGACATAAACCTTCAATATAAGCCGATTGGAAATTGGATGCATGTAGTTGAATAAAAGTATCTCTTAAATGAAAAACAGTCTTCCATTGATAATCTTCATTTCGTTGCTCCAATATTTTTTCATGCCGTCGTATTAGTCGCATGTAATTTTTTTTCTCTATTCTGAGTTGATTATTTGTTGGAATAACATCATCGAAGACGAAAGAATGCAACCAGTGTTGCGTAACACCGTCATACATAACTTGCATACCAGTCATATCATTAACTTGTTTCTGATAAAATGCCTCATTCAACTCTGGATAAGCAAAGTCACGTGCTTGCGAAAACGCCATGTATCTTACAAGTATTTCCATTTTGAGCGCACTAATATCAGTTAAGTTGTTAACGTTTATAATATCAATCAAACATTCTTCGAAAACTGGTAAAATGGTGAAAGCATGATTTCCATGAATTGTGTTAGGCCTTTCTCCATACTGGAAGGGTCTGATTTTTGATTCAAAAAATAAGTTCATTGTTTTTTTGTTTTTATATCAGTTTGGAAAAAATTATTATTATTATTATGATCGTAGTAATGTTTGTGCAATTGCAGAAGCTCCAGAAGGCGCTGATAATCTCCCAAGTCTCGCCATTAAATCTGCTTCATCTGTCACGGTTCCGGGTACAGAGGGAAATTCCATTGCTTGAAGTCTCGCCATTTGATCGTTTACCCATGCATCATCCGGGGATGCTTGTTCCATATTACGTAACCAATCTCCAATTGAACTAATTTTCATACCGTCAGGCATGGAAAGCCCGTTGAGAATTGATTGCTTCATTTTTGAAGGAAGTGTAGCATCTAGAATTCCTAATTTGTTTAAAACTGAAAGCATGTTAACAACTTTTATTCCCATGCTTTCTGCTCCTCTTATTCGTTTGAAAACTTCTGTCCTTGGTTCGTAGCCAAACATATCTTGACCCATATTAACAACACTTAAAAATGATGCATATTGCAGGGGTGAAAGGTCAGTTTTAAAATATGATTTTGCCACAACAGGAATCATCCATTTACCAAACGTATTTACTGTATCTAGAGCAAGATCTATTTTGTACTGTTGGCTGGGGGACAATTGAACCGATCCAAAAATCATTTCGCTTAAACTATTGGCGATACTCTGTTCTTGTAGCCTGCTCTCATTTTGAAGTACGGATTGTTGAAATACGGGATCCTTTAGCATTCTTTCAGCCTGTTGCAATGCTTCTACATTTTTCAAATATATGTTTTGAATCCAAGTTGCAGACAATTCTCTATTCACCATTCTCAATTGCGCTTCTGGGGCCATTTGAAATACTTTGAATTCCATTCTTCCAGTGCGTATATTGTAACTTTGAGCCAAAGAATGAAGAGGTTCATGAACATCAATGAACATACTTTCTTGTTGTCCAGGTAATAATTGCATTTGCTCATACAAAAATGCATTATATTGGTGAGTATGAGGTACCACAAAATCCAATTGCATGGAAGCTTCGACAGTTTGTGAAGCAGTTTCAAAAACCAGTTCACTTTGTTCGTACATATTTATTATAGTACTAAATGTCATCATCATTATAATAATTTTCATGAATTTAGTTGACAACAAGCCCAAGGATTCGATTACGGATGAAGATACAATGTTAGAGTCTGCTACTCTTCTAGCCTGCGCAACATCTGTTTCAACAAATTCCTTACCTTCTTGACTTAACATATCACTTGCAACATTATTAATTTTTGTCTCATTAGCAACTGGTACACTTTCAAGTGGCACTTCATTTGGTGTAACAGGAAGTTCGGCTACCAAATCAGGGATGTTTTCAATAAGATTGTTAGGCGCGCTCTGTATAATCTCTACATTAGTTTCATAAATTTGTTTTGAATCTAAGAGCGCTTCACTAGCCTCCAATTGACTTTTCAATTCCTGAATATTCATTTGTTGATCAGCCAATTTAATTTCAAATTGCTGTGTGTTTTGCAATATACGCTGTTCCATTTGGTTCTTCAGCTCTTGCTGCTGCTGGCCATGAAGTTGTGATAATTGTTCCACGCTTTCCTTCAATTCTCTCAATTGTTGAGCCTGTGCAACATTCTCTTGTACTACATTCTCTTGCACTGTACCTCCTCCAGGAGAATCAGGAGGTTTTTTATTGAAAAAACTCTTTCCCCATGCTATAACAGATGTAATAAATCCATAGCCTGTATATAAATAACCCAATATTGTTTTTATATATGTTAATATAGTGATAAGTATTGGTGCAGCGACCGCAATTCCGATTAAGCTAATCAACCACCATAACCAGGCTGGGCCAAAAAAATACGCCAAACCTACTCCACCTGCCGCATAGTGTTTCCAAGTAAGATTATTAACTAAATTCCATGGTGTAAACTTTGTAGCTTGATGAACTTGATTAGGGGAAACAAATACGCCTGAAGCTTGCAATACTTTTTCAGCCATATTAAAAGCTTGTTCGCGATTTACCAATAGATTAACTCCAAGTGCATACGCCATTGTTTTATCATCTTTGGTGTCTTGAGTATTTTCAACGTTGTGTTTTTTGGCTTGCAGCAAAAACATAATCATTTGTAAGGCCGAATACTGAGCCAAATAATTTTTTTCGGTATCATAGTATTTTGAACACAATAAAGTGTAATTGATGCAATCCACATACAATTTTTCAAAGTTTTTTTTTTTTACTAATTGCTTGATGTATTTTCGGATTATTTTCTGGTTGTTACCTGTGATGTACCAAGATTGGATTTTGATATATGAGGCAACTGGAAGGTTTAGATACCTTACAGCAATGGAAAATACCAATGCTTTTATTCCATAAAATTTGTAAACCAATTTCAGGTCATTCAAATTCAATCGGTTAAAAATAAGATTTTCGGTTGACATTTTTTTTTTTTAAAAAAAAAAAGAATTAAAAAATGAGTGGTTTTGAAATGAAAAATTTGGAAAAAGAAGATATTTCAAATAAAACAATATCTTTTTTATTGAAAGGAAGAGCCAACATTATTCCTTATCACAGCATACCTCTTAAGCCTAATTTTCTTTCTTGGTTTACAAAAAACAATTCCACGGTTCCTCTAATTATTCTTTATGAACAATTCAGAAACGTAGGACATTTTGTTGTTTTACAATTGAAAGAAAAATACATTGAGTACTTTGATCCATTAGCGTTTCCTGTTGATGGAATACTTAAGTTTTGGAACAAAGAAATAGACCACTATTTAACAAAAGGGCTTGAATCAACTGGACTACCGATTGTTTCTAGCAAACGCCCTGTTCAAAGATTCGATTTGGATACATGTGGTCGACATTGTGTAGCTAGAGTTATGTACAATAGTACTTACAGTATTTTACAAGATTATATTGATTTTCTTTTATCGCAACCAAATCCAGATGATTTTGTAACTCGTTTAACAGAAACTTAATCAAGGAAAAAAATATGGAAACCTTTCTTTTTTTTTCGCATACCATTTGTAGGCTCCATAAATTTTTTGTCCAGTAGTATATAATTTCTTTACAGCAGGGATTGCTCTTTGAACCCCCCTGTAGGTTCTATATCCCATGTAAGTATATGCACCATATTTAGCTAATTTAGCTGATTTTGAAATTCCGTAACGGGCCGCTTTTATACCTTTACCTAATCCACGCTCAGTTAACCTTACACCAGTATAAATTTGGTGACCTAAAGTTTTTTTTCGCGCATTTCTTTTTCGGTTTTTCATTTTTTTATGATAATTGAAAAACTTTTTTTTTTTCATTTTACCATGTTTTCTAAGAAACCACAGCACAAAAAAGACGTACCTTTCTTATTTGATAGAAAAAATGGTCAAGCTTTCTTTTTACATTCTGAACGTAGTTCAAAACTAGCCGAGAGAATTGAAGGAACCGATCTGTTCCCGTTTATTCAAAGTAAAACTGAAAGATATTTCATAAGTGGACCCTCTGGATCCGGAAAGTCTACTTTTTCAGCAGGACTTGTCAGGGTGTATGAAAAAAGATTTCCTAACAACAAAATTTTTATGATTTCGTCGCTACAAGAAGATCCTGCTTTTGATGACATCAAACAATTAATTCGTGTTAATTTAGGTTATGTCTCTGATAATTTAGAAGTTGAAGAAACAAAGAAAAAAACAAAGAATAAGAAAGAAGAAGAAGAAGAAGAAGAAAAAAAAATACCTGAAAAATCTAGTGGCGCTCAAAAAAAAGAATCAAAAAAAGAAAAAAAAGAAAAACTAGATAGAAAGTATGCCAAACTTAACGCTGACGATTATAAAGATTCTCTTATTATATTCGATGATGTAGATACTCTAATGAACTCGGAAATGTCACGAGCTATTTTATCTTTCCGTGATTTTTTGTTGGAACAACATCGTCATTTCAACATTTTTTTGGTGTGTACAACACATCTTTTGTTAAATTATCAAGCTACTCGTAGATTGTTGAATGAAGCTCAAAAAGTGGTTGTTTTTCCTTCTTCTGGAAATGATGCTATGATCAAAAACTTTTTAAAAAGATACATAGGATGGAACAATGAAACTGTTGAACAATTTTTTACAAACGATATTTCAAGCAGATGGAAATTAGTTTACAAACAATTTCCTAATTACGTTCTTTCTTCAAATTTGTGTTATTTAGTAAATTGAAAAAAAAAATTCTTCAAAAAAACATGACTCAAAAAAGAATTAAATATCGCGATGGATACATGCCTGGGGGTTATTGTGAAAAAAAGAAGAAAAAGAAAAAAGAAAAGCAGTCCGAAAAACAACAAATCAATAATCCTTTTTTGAATGTTCCTGTTTTGTTAAAAAAAAGTCGAGAGGATGTAAAAGACCAAGAGGTTCATGCACCAAAAATACAAGCAGCAAGTGTAAATAATAATATGTCCGAAAAAGATAACAATGATAAACATGTGATTAAAAGAATGAAAAAGGAAAATATTTTCAAAACTTTTGAAAGTTTCAAATCAACCGTAAACAAAATTGATCCATTTTTATAAAAATGAAATCTTTTGTGAATCACCATAAAAGAATTATGGAAAAAACTCTTTTGTTTAATCCGCAACGACACATTTTGAGGCGAAATCCTATTGATGAAGCCTTGCAACTTTTTCATGCTCATGGAAAACATGCTCGTATTACACCTACGCACCTTAAAAAGATTTTAAAACATGCAGGTCTTGTGGATAGAGCTATTCTGAATGCAGGAATGTATCATCAACGTAGACATGCCGAAAAATTGAAAGAAATTGCACTTAGACTAAAACATAAGGTAGGAAGAAAGCATTTATTGAAAGGTGGGGGGCTAGGCTGGCTGCTTGGCAAAGCAGCCAAAGCTCTTGGACTACATTTAGTAGACAAAGCTATTGGTAGAATTCCACTTGTTGGAGATTACATTAAACCGTCAGATATCATTACAGCTGCAACTATAAACAATCCTTTAATCAATCCTACCGGATTTGCAATGCAGGTTGGTACAATGACGGGTAAGGCTATTCTTGGAAAACAAATCGGCAAAGTGAGTAATTATTTAGGCGAACAAGTAGTAAACAAGCTTCAACCAGCAGCTACTACAACCGCTACGAAGGATCCATTTGTTCAACAACCCAGTCAACCAGTAAAAAGGAATGCTTTTGGAAAAAGAATTAGTTAAAATTTTTTACCAAACCAATAACCAATTAAGGTTAACAATAAACTATTGTATTTTTCACTTTCACAAGTGTTGGTATTATTCAGTAAATACATCTGAATAACCGCAAAAACAACTAAAATTGATGAAAGCGAAATTTGAAATAAAAGTAAAATCAATCTTTTGTCCGATGTGAATCCGCAACAACTTTTGTAAAGAACATCTTCTTTTTTATTTTTAAAATCTTTTTCAATAATATTCAATTCCATAATTGCTTTATTTTGAAAAAAAAAGACAAATGAAATTGCAAGAGAGAATATCGGGAAAAAGATTTAAATCTGATCCCAATTTAATTTATTTGGATATTGGAATTGAGGGAAAAGATGATCAAGCTGTAGATGCCAAAGTGGATTTCACAAGAGCTGTTCCAATTATTAACTCACCTGACGATTATAAAGTGGCCATCACTCAATTTTCATTGACCACTTCCAACATTCCCGTCATGACCTGGCCTGTAGATACTAATAATTATAAAGTAGGATGCTTCATTATGAATCCTTGGGACAAAGACCAAAAAGAGGTATATAACAATTTTCCTGCTTGGACTTCCGTTTATCCTACACCTGTATTACCTCTTCCCAATCTGACTCAACAAGTCCCGCAAGAAATATTTTATTCATCTCAAAATGATGGCCAACCCGTTGACATTCCTCAGCATAAAAGAGATTTCTTTTCTTATGAAGATCTTATTGGTCAAATTAACATCGCTATTGCTGCGCATTGGGTTAAAAACTTGGATGTTTTATACAACTTAGCGGGATTACCTTCTACCGTACTAGATGTTTTAAAAGAAAATCTTGTTCCTCCATGGCTTACACTTGAGAACGGAAAACCCATTTGGAATTATTCAAAATGGTTCACATCTGATTATTTTCATCAATTGCAACAACAATGGGGGCTTTTCAATTTTGGAGGTTTAACTATTTACAACTCTGGATTTTTAATCAATCTATGTATAAGTTTAAAATTGGCCAGAATGATGAACTTCCCTTATTATTACTTGGGTGACTATTTAAAACAAAAATATCGTCAAAAAGGAGGTCCAATTGACCCCATTTGTGGAAACGTAATTGATAATATGGATGTTATTAATGGAGTATCACCATTACCGACTACTCCAACGTCAGAATTGTTTTATTGGCCACTTTTGGACACGGAAGGGTTTGAAGAAAAACTTGTCATTCTCAATTTTGACCTATTACAAAAATCATCCCGTTGGGTCACATCTGAATCGCCTCCTTTCCCCTATGAATCGTTTTACACGGTGCCTATGATTGATGTTAACAATAAACCTGTTCCTTTTCAACCACCTGTCGTGACAGCTATCGGAGCAAGCTTTTTGGATTACAAAACAGATGTTTTTAAAAGTGGTCCCTCTATTTCAGATATGTCGGCCTTCAATTCTCCTACACGAATTTTTTTCAGAACGGATCTACCTATTTATGCTGATTTAATAGGTGGTCAAAAACCTAGAGTAGACAGTATTATGCAAACTTTTGAAATATCTAGCCTGATAGGAAGTCCTTTCAAGGATATATCATTAACACCTAGCACTTTACTTTATTATTCTATTATGAGTGGAACACCTCTTTCCAAGATTTTTATTCAGGCTTTTTATTTAAACAATGGTCAAGCCGTACCTATTGTTTTATCGTCTGGAGAAAGTATGACCATCAAATTTATTTTTGAAAAAATTTAATAAATTTTTTTTTGTTAACCAATGTGTTGAATGACTACTCTAATTGTCAAGCCGTCTTGCAGGCTGATGTTGTTAGCTCCGTCCTCTACAAGAACTCCCAAAAAACAATTGTTTGGAAAATTGACAGCTTCTTGATTCATGTCTACTATAGCATCAAAAAGCACCTGAGCATTGTCGATATGCATAAGTTTTCGCTTTTCACCTCCTGCAATAGCACCAAACGTTCCTGCACCATCCGTAAGTTGAAGGGAAAAATTGGGAGCAGTCGCATCATTTACAGCGTCAGACGCACCTACCACACTTACTTGCACTTTAACAACTGATTTTTTGTCAGGAATTTGAAGAGGATTGGTAGTAGTCCATGGCGATTCATCCCTATTTTGAATCGTTTGTTTTACCATCCATTGATTAGTGTCTGATAGGTTCAACAAAACATCTGCAACTGAATTGATAAGAAGAGGCCCATTAAGTAATGACCATGTAGTGCTAGTGTAGCTGTATACATGGCAAGGATGGATTTGATGAATGTTTTGATTGGCTCTCAAAGCGAATAAAGCTTGACTCATTTTTTTTTTTGGCGGGTTTTTTCAAAATGTGAATCGTTTGAAAAAGATAAAATAAAAAAAGAAATAAATTCAAACAAATTGTAAATTGAACATGTGGCTACATTACCTAACCTTTATTTTGGCTATGCAAAGTATGTGCTCAAACGAAAATGTTTTTATGGTTCAAGCTTTTGATTCTTCTCCAAGTTCTATTTTAGAAGACGAACGATTTACAGCATTCGTAATTCCGCCTTTAATTATGAATGCCGTAAATTCAAAAATTCAAATCGAACAAAAAACTTAATTGTTTTTTTTTAAAAAAATGTCGTCTGATGATGAGTACGAATTAAGAGGAGGGGCAGTCCAAACAAGATCTCAATCTAAAAAAGTTAGTAAAAAAGGTAGAAAGACAAAAGCAACTACAAAAGTAAAAAAGACAAAATCAACTACAAAAGGGAAAAAGACAAAAGTCTCTAAAAGACCAAAAGCAGCTACAAAACCAAAAAATACGAAAGCAACCAAAAGACCACCATCTAAAAAACCGAAAGTGGTAAATACTAAGGAAAAACCAGAACTTGTATTGAAAGGACCTTTACCGTTAGTTCCTTATACTCCTTCAGCGAGTCTACCCCAACCTCCTTTGCAACGTCCAGCGCCTCCTTTGCAACGTCCAGCACCTCCTTTGCAACGTCCAGCCCCTCCTTTGTCGAGGGCCCCAATTATTGAAGAAATAGATGATGATGACCCTTTTCTTCCTCAGCAACGGGGTGTTCTGCCTGCTCCCCCTGCAACTTTGTTGGGTATGAATGATGATGATGATGATGATGAGGATGAGGAAGATGACGGTTATGCATCAAGTAAGATTGCAAAAATAGAAAAATTTTTTAGTGGTCCCCAAGGCAAGAAGAGATTAGCCGTTTTCATAGCCCTGTTGCTGGTTACCGCAGTAATAACAAAAAAATCAGCAAATGGTCTTAGAGCTTTTTACGGGGGTGATCATAATCGGAAGGTAGAGCTTTTTAAGGATTTATCTAAATATTTAGATGGTCTCGTAGAATGGGTTGACTCAAATGGAGATGCAGACAAGTCGATATTGAGAAGATCAGTTAAAAGTTTTCTTGTGTACATGAGTAAAGTTATGGCAAATAGGGCAAAAGAAGCTCCAGAAAAATTTCCTGACAAAGTTTTATTCTACTTGAAAAAAAATGCCGATGGAGCATTAAGCATTGCCAAATCAGCTGCTTCAGGGTTTGCAGGAGGAGTTGCGAAAGTGTGGAGCTCTAAATGGGGTGCTACACCCAACGCGCCCCCGGACACCGGCTAGGGCCAATTTGTTGTGGAGGATTTATGGATTTGTACGAAAAAAAAAGCGGGAAAAAATTTACCCGCCAAAAATTTGCCGCCCAAAAATTAGATACCGGTGATAAAATTATAAAAGTGACAACCTTTTTTTTTTATTAAAACCAAACACCAAACAAACCTAACAAGCAACTTTAAAAATTAATATGGAACAATTGAAGCTTTCCTTGGCCCAGCAACGCGAAGAATACTTGCTTCAATTTCCTCATCAAGACCAAACCAGCTCTGATGACACTAAACAAAGTACTTCTGTTGAAGACACAACACGGGCGTTGGACTTTGAATGCAAGTGGGGAAAGTATAAAGGAACCACTTATAGAGAAATCTACATCAGGGACCCAAATTACTTTCAGCGCATTGTGTTGAAGAATCTTAGCAAGTTACCTGAGACTTTTATTTGGCGTGCTTTAAGCCCTTTAAAAGAGGTGAAAAAGAAGCTTAGCGTCGCTCCAGCTTCCGAAGACGAAACTGAATTTCCTTCTCCTCCGAAATTAGTTAGACAATAAAAAAAAAAATCAAAATGGCTGTAAAAAAAAAGTATAGAAAAAGAACAAGAACTGTTAAAAAACCCTACAAAAGACCGCGTAAAAAGTCGAATTTCAAACCTATCACAGCAAATGATCTTGGTGTAATATATCGAATTGAACAAAAATTGTTTTATGATAAAAAGGGCAAAAAAAAATGGTGGGTCAACCCAGCAAAAAATACTGCGATGGCTGCCTATCTTCTTCATCATGCTCTTCAGATATACAATTTTTACCGTATAGGTAGAAAAAAAAAATAAAAATTTTTTAATTAAATAAAAAAAAAAAAAAAAAAAAAATATAAAAAAAAAAACAAAAAAAAAAAAAAAAAAAAAAAAAAAAAAAAACCAACAAAAAAATTTTTTTTTGTATATTCTAAAAAAAAAAGTTGGGGGGGAAAAAAAAAAAAAAAAAAATTAAAAAAAAAAAACAAATGTTAAGAAACGCTAAAAAAAAAAAAAAAAATCAAATGTTAAGAAACGTTATACAAAAAAGATAAGAAAACACATAGAAAAACCAAAGAAAAAAACAAGTTTCAAAAAGATGGGAAAATTTATTAATCAATATCGAAAAACAAAAGCTTGGTCAAAAGATAAATTAGTCGAAGCGGCAAAATGGGGAAAAAAGCATCCTAAAACAGTGGGTGCAGCTGCAGTTGTGGCAGCAAGCTTTTTGCATAATTATAATCTTGATAAACAAAGGGAGGCAGACGCAGACTTATGGAACCAAATGCAAAATGATCATTGGGGAGTGTATCAAAGATCACGAGGAAAGTGGTATCCTCCTGATCCTCATGCTTAGTTCTTTTTTTTTTTTTTTTTTTTTTTTTTTGTTTTTTTTTTGGTTTATTTTTTTTAGGTTTTTTTTTTGTAACAAATTTTTTTTATTTTTTATGTTTTGGCATTTTAATTTCTATTGAAAAAAAAAAAATACCAAAAAAAGTAAAAAAAAAAAAAAAAAAGAACTAAGCA
>Ga0070749_10002429_pt1 | contig 12507 bp, 17 predicted proteins | sample VirMetDEL_Nov_18_FD_75180 | JGI IMG/M metagenome (GOLD analysis project Ga0070749, IMG submission 75180) | Aqueous microbial communities from the Delaware River and Bay under freshwater to marine salinity gradient to study organic matter... | ecosystem: Environmental > Aquatic > Marine >...
CAGACGGCAGCGAGCCTGCGACACACTTCGTCTCGACGGGTGCGATCAGTCCTGAGTTTGCGGTCTTGATGCCGAGCCAGACGTGGGAACAGGACGAGAACGGCACCTGGACGATGACCGACAGCGTGCCGGGCGATGCGGCGATGTTGCACGGACTGTGCGTGGCAGCGGGGATGACGGTCACGCTTCAGGACATCGAGGCCGTCTTTACGGCGAGCGATGTCACGGAGCAGGAGCCGGGCGTGGCGCTAACGCGGTTGGGGTTGGTGGCGGTGCAGGGGGCTGGCGTGTGACGAGGGCCTTGGCAGCCCTTCTCGCCTTTCTCTCAGCCCCCGCATTAGCCGCCACAGCCACCGTTGAGTGGGATAACCCTACTCAAAGAGAGGACGGCAGCCTTTTGCCACTCTCCGAATTGGCCTTCATCAAGGTGTTCTGGGGCGCCTGCAACGCTGACGGCACGCTAGGGGCCGTGGCAGGGCAGGTGACAGTACCGAGCCCTAACACCCTGGTAGAGATCCAGAACATCCCGGCAGGCGCGTATTGCTTTGCTGCCAGCGCGGTGGACACCGAAGGCTTAGAGAGCGCGTTGTCCAACGTAGCCAAGAAGACCTTCAACAAGAGCCGCCCCAGGGCGCCAAGGATTCGATCACTCAAGTGATGGACAAGGGAAAGATTGAAGGGCTGGCCCACGTTTACGGGCCTGACGGCACGCTGAAGGCGGAACTGAAACTTTTTATGGAGACTTCCCTGCCAGAGCAGGAGGTCAAGGAACTTATGCAGGTTCTGAAGGAGGACCGAGATGGCGATTACCCACTCCACCGCGATGCGGAACACTCTCGCTGACGCGGTAGACAACTACATCAACAGCACGGGGTCTGGCACGGCTGCCGGTCTCATGGTGTTCCAGAACGCAGCTGGGTCTGTACTGGCTCAGATTGCCCTGGAGAACCCCGCCTTCGGAGCGGCCTCTGCGGGTCAGGTCAGCCTGGCTATGGGCGCTGGCAAGAGCAGCACGAACGCCCAGAGCTCCAGCGACTCGACTTGCACCAAGTTTGAGATCCGCGAGCGCGACGGCAACGCAGTCATTTTCGGAAGCGTCGGCACCACGGGGTCTGACATCAACCTGTCCAGCACCACCATCGGCACTGGCGATACCGTCACCATTAGCTCGCTGACGTACACCGCGCCAGCCTGACCCTGTGGCAAAGCGCAAGCTTCGTACATTTGTTAATTCTGGTCCGGCCTCCGTGCGCGGAGGAAGTGCCGTTGACATTACTCCCCCGTCCGCGCCGGAGTTGTCTATTGTTGTCGTTTTATCTGGAAGCATTGAGCTTTCCTGGACTGCATCAACAGACAATGTAGGCATTGCATCCTACCGACTTGAGCGTTCAACCGATCAGGCTACTTGGAGCATTGTTTACAGCGGAGGTTTGCTTACCGCCGTTGACACAGGTTTGTCCCCTGCAACTCTTTATTACTACCGCGTTTCTGCTTTTGACACTTCTGCAAACCAGTCTGGATTTGGAACTGTGCAGGCGACAACGCTTTCGCTTCCTATCACAAATTACAATCCCCCGTTCCCGCGTTTAGGCGGCAGATTTCAAAGCGCATTTTCATCTACCGCTTCCCTTGCGAAACTCCAAACAGAAGCCGCACTCGTTGCGAAAAACCATGTGTTTCTCACATCAAAGCCTCGTAACCTCAGTTTGGCAAGCGGCTCCAATTTGTTGACTCTTGCCGGCTTTATTAGAGATGCCGGGGAGCCATACACGGGCTATAAAACAATCTGTTCGCTGTACACAAATCCGGTGCAGTTTGACGAGTCTTTAGTGCAATTTGACGGCAAATTGACATCAGAAGCTGGCGTGGGTGGGAACAGGGATTGGTACCTTAGATACGCTGGAACTCCAAACAGCACTGTTGGAACCGCTCCGGGCAACATTGTTCAAGGAAGCAAGGTCGGTAAACGACGGCCAAATCCATCAAGCGACACAACTCCAGATAACTCAACTGCTCAGCCTTTCCCAAGCGGAATGCGTTGGAGGCAGTGGCTTGCGAGATATTGGGCCGGGGCGTCAAATGAAAGCGGCGATTGGGCTGCAAATGGCAAGGGCATATGCGAACCCGGGAGTCAATGGCAGTCGGCTTATTCTGATGAAATGAATGTTGGCGACAGCTTCAGCAATCCATCAAGCGCAGATTGGGATGATGACGGAGTAAATGAGTTAAGAACTGATCCAGCGATTAAAACAATGATTGCAAATCAGTTTGCTGATTTCTATAACACATGGAAAGTGCTTTTTGCTCATTACGGCATTTTAGAGAATTATGTATTTGGAAATTTGATTTCTCTTTCTTCGCCTGCCCAGCCTTGGTATCAGTATTCTCAGTTGGTTAATTTGTTTCAAGGTGGGCTCGTAGAGCGCGTATCTGGCTACGAACTGGCATTGGGTTTTGGAGATTATTCTGCGTCAGTGAGTAGCGGAGATACCGGAACAGGCTTTATGGGGCGGTATTGGAGGGCAATGAGGTATACCGCTTCGCCAAAGCTGGTTATGTTTGAGCATGACCTTGATGATGTCAAAAGCAAAGCTTGGTCAGCCCCGGAGTCTGGGTTTAGTGATTATCGGTGGAGCCGCTATTTCTTGTGCGCTTGCCTGCTTGATGACGGCTATTTTGCAATCAACAGCGATGCAGTGCTGGGGACGGTTCCCTGGCTTGACGAATATAATGGAGGTAGTGAGGTTAATCAGTCCGGTTGGCTTGGGTATCCTGTTCTATCTACGCCACCAAGGTCTGCTTACAGCAACGGCGTGTGGGTTCGTGAATTTACCAATGGATTGGTTGTAATCAATCCATACCAGAACGGGCAGCAAACTGTTTCCCTGCCCAATCCAGGTAGCTCTCAGAAGTGGGTGCGCTTGCTTGGATCTCAGGATGCTGCTGTCAATAACGGCGCTGACCAATCAAACACTCTAACCATCGAATCGCATGATGGTTTGATTTTGCGGAGAGCTTCTGTATGAGCTATTTGTTTGACGCAAATAACCGCAAAATGATTGGCACTTTTGATAGTGCGTATTCTGATGAAGATTTTACAATCGCTTGTTGGGTAAAGACGAGCGATTCAGTTTGGTTTTCAACGTCCTCAATTATCCAACTTGGCAATTCGCAACAGTCTGGAACGCCCGCTACCGCAGACAGGTACGACAGCATAGAGCTTGGATGTACGGCAACTGACGGCCAGTTTAGGGCCGTTGTTTACAACAACTCTGGAACGATTAGCACTGCTGGAACTGCGTCTCTCGCTTCTGGAACGGCGAACAGTTGGACTCCAGTTGTGGTTGTCTTTCAGGGGGCGTCATCCAGACAATGTTATGCAACGGCTTCTGAGACAACAGATGGCGTTCAGACCAACACTACAGCGGTAGCTGATTCGCTGAAATACATTCACATTGGTGAGCGCCTAGATGGCTTGCTAGACTTTAACAACGGATATCTTGCCGAAGTTGCAATGTGGAATGTGGCCCTATCGGCGGGTCAAATTACGAGTTATCTGACGGCCACAGACCCCTCAACCATTGCTTCTGCAAATTTGGTCGGATATTGGCCTTTAAATGTAAATGCCAGCACGCAATCAAATCTCGGCGTTGATACTGGCGGGGATCTTGCTGTGACTTCAGCGACCTATTCCTCTGACCACCCCGTTATCGGGTCAACAAAAAGAATTGTCCCAGTGAATTTCATCCGATCTCAGCAGTCCTTTTTATCGGGCTCATAATGGCTCTCATTCTTGACGTTGGTTCGACAATAGAACTTGCCGCCCAAGATTCGGCAATTTCTGGTTCTGCGCCAGCAAATTTGTTGGCCATCGTCGACATGGGATCAACCATTCAGTTGATTTCTCAGCCATCTGGGATTCTTGCTTACGTTGGCAGGAATAATGAGGACATTGGCAATCCAGCAGAGCTTGCGGCAACTGGCGCCTCCGTTTCTTCCGTCATTGTTTTAACAAGAAATGGAACTGGCGTTTTGGTGTCTGGAAGCTTTTTACCTACTGCTGTGCAGGTAACTGGCGCTGGATCAGTTTATGTTCGTCATCTTGTGGCTGCCGCGTTGCAGAGCGGAATAGCCGAGGTGGACACGGAGCTTCGGCAAAAATGGCAAAGGCTGCCTGCTGGCAGCAAAACATGGCTAAAAGCGGCAGAGGAGTCCGATACCTGGACGCCTATTGCCAAGGGCAACAAGAATTGGAACTGAGGGCTTAAACCGTGGCTGACACATACACGACAAACTACAACCTGACCAAGCCAGAGGTGGGCGCGTCCACCGACACTTGGGGCACCAAGCTCAACAGCAACCTCGACACCTTGGACACCACGCTCAAGTCGGTGTCTGACACGGCGTCATCCGCTTCCACCACAGCCACCGCGGCGCTGCCTTCCGCCAACTACACGGCGGCTGACGTGCTGGCCAAGTTGCTGACGGTTGATGGCACCGGCTCTGCCTTGGATGCTGACCTGCTGGATGGCCAAGAGGGAGCTTACTACCTCCCGTCTGGCTCTTACACGGCTGCTGACGTGCTTGCCAAGCTGGTGACTGTCGATGGGGCTGGCAGTGGGCTGGATGCTGACATGCTCGATGGTAGCCAAGGCGCTGCGTATGCGCGGTACGCCGATGATCCAGCCAACTTCACCGGCACCTTGCAGTACGGCGGGGTGGAGGTTGGCTATCGAGTGATCCCCAGGCTGTCTGGCGGGGGCACTACGGCCAGCACTGATTGGCGGGGCAAGTGCTACGCCAGCACGGGCGGCATTACCATCCCGGCCTCCACGTTTTCTGCTGGCGACACCTTCGTCATCTACAACGACACTGCTGGCAACCTCACCCTGACTCGCGGCTCTGGGTTGACGCTTTATTACGGTGGAGTGGATACCGCATCCGTGACACTGACCAAGCGGAACACGGCCACGGTGTGGTTCAACTCCGCCACGGAGTGTGTGGTCAAGTGAGCGGGATCTTGGCTGCCACTTTGGGAGGCGGGCCGCTCCTCGTTTCAATTTCACCGGCCAACATTTTTGCTTCTGTGCCGAACGGGACGGAAACAATCGGTACCTTGCAGGCAGTGGTTTATGGGGGAAACCTTCCTTATTCCTACAGTTGGACCTTATCAAATAATTTTGTGATGAGCTTATCCACCCCAACTGCAAGTAGCACATATGTAGTTTCTACCGGAACCAATGTTGAGAGAACTGTAATTGCAACCTTGACGGTTACTGATTCGGCTGGTGGTCAGCAATCTGCAACTGCTGAAATAAATGTCATTCACGGAACCGCGCCTTAATGCGAAAGGTGAGCAACATTGACCAAGCGAGACCGACCTGCGAGTACTGCGGGGAGCCGGGGCACAAGAAGCCCCTCATGTGCCCTCGTATCCTCAAAATCAAGTACACGGAAGAAGGCGAGATCGTCCTCTACTTCGTTTCAGGAGGACAATTTATCGAAGAGCTTCCAGATGCCCGTCTTTCAGATGACTGACGAGGAGTGGGTGGACACCACGGACTTCACCCATCACTGCTGCTGTTTTTGCAACTCTGTCCACTCCACCAGTCGCAAGATCAAGGACGGCAGGGTGCATGAGCGGTGGACCTATGATCCAAAGCTAACTCGCATAGCAAAGAAAGCAGAGCAAGGGAAATAAGTGGCCACAAGAGTAAGCGCTCAAAAGTTTGCTGCCGTTTGGGAGCAGTGCCAGGGCAGCCCGGTCAAGGTGGCCAAGGTTCTCGACATGGACATCCGAAGCGTTTATGCGCGGAGGAACAGGATGGCAGAAGGCGGGGTGTTGCTCGCCACTGTCCCCTCCACTGAAACCGCCCGCAAGGCTTCCAAGCGCTTCAGCTGGAGCACAGAGCACGTTGCCTGGGAGCGGCGCCGCTCGTTTGAGGTGGACGGCACGGTGGTGGTGTTCAGCGACCCCCACTTCTACCCGGGCGACAGGAGCGTGGCCTACTACGCCCTGCTGGAGGTCATCAGGGAGCTCAAGCCTTCCATGGTGATCTGCGGCGGAGATGCCTTGGATGGCACCCAGATCAGCCGCCACGACCCCACGAGGGGCTTCCACATGCCGCCCCCGCTTGCAGAGCAGTTGCAGGCCATGGTGGAGCAGATGAACGAGATTGAGAAGGTGTCCAAGAACGCCGTGCGGGCCTGGACGCTGGGTAACCACGATGCGAGGCTCTCTCGCTTCCTTGCCGTGCGTGCGCCGCAAGTAGAAGACCTCCCCGGAACCACCCTGGAAGACTACTGCCCGCGCTGGCCGCTCAGTTGGTCGGTGGAGCTCAACAACAACACCCTCATCCGCCATCGTCCGATCAGTGGCGGGATGCACTCTACCTACGCCAGCCCGCTGCGAGCCGGGTGCCACTTTGTCCACGGCCACCTCCACAACCTGAACGTCAGGCGGGTGCCTCGCTACGGCATCTCTGGCCCTGAGTTCCACTTCGGCGTGGATGCCGGGAGCTTGGCCGACTACCGCTCCGACGCCTTTGACTACATGGAGGACGGCATCCCCTTCACGCAGGGCTTTGCCGTCCTGACCTACCGCAAGCAGGAACTGGTGGGGGCGGAGGTGTGCGAGGTTCAGCGGGGGACGGCGTGGTTCAGGGGCGAGGCTGTCGCGTGAGCTTTGATAGGGCCTTCAAGTTGGTGGTCGAGCGCGAGGGGGAGTGGAGCACTGACCCCAGAGACCCTGGCAACTGGACTGCCGGGGTGGTTGGTGGCGGAGAGCTCAAGGGCACCCGCTGGGGGATTGCCTCGCACGTTTACCCAGAGGTGGACCTCAACACGCTCACGCTAGAGCAGGCCAAGGAAATATACCGACTCGACTACTGGGATAAAATATTAGGGGAATTGCTACCGGCAGCAGTGGCCCTTGTGGTCTTTGACTGCGCCGTGAACCAAGGGACACATCGAGCCATTCGCTGCCTGCAAGCCGCTGTCGGCGCCAAGCAGGACGGCATCCTCGGACCCCGCACCCTCGGCGCAATCTCCTCCTTCCCAGAGTCCCTGCTCATTGAGCGCTTCCTGGCGGAACGCGCCCTGCACTACGCCTCCCTGCCCACCTTTCCCACGTTTGGCAGGGGCTGGATGCGCCGATTGTTTGGAATGTGTCTAGAAGCCAAGGAGATTGAGAATGCAGATGTTGTTTGAGGCCCTGCGCCAGATGCTGAACAAGGCCCTCCCCTCGTGGACGGTTTGGCTTGCTGCGATCTGGGCCGTCATCTCTGGCCTGCCTGATGTGATGGTCACGGTGGTTGGCTGGTTTGGAGAGGTGACTCCCGAACTCACCGCCAAGGTGGTCGCTGCATCCCTGTTCGTTGCCCGTCTGCGCTCCATTGTAGGTCCGGTGATCCTCGGCCTGCTGGGCAAGTCTGAAGAGGCGAATGGAGGCTGAGAAGCCCATCCTGAAGAGGGCCGTCCTGACAACCTGGACGGTCCTCATCTGGATCTTCCGCAGCCCCACCATGCTGATGCTGGTTGTGGGCTTCGGGTTGGGGTATTACGGAGGGTGGCAGGCAGGGAAGGCGAGTGCCCTGCCTCGCGCCATTAAGGCAGAGACTGAACTGCGGGACTTGCGAACTGAGATGGCGAAGGCCATTGAGGCGGCGGCAGTCAGGCAGGTGGAGATTAGGGATGAGCTCAGAACTCAGTACGAGGACCAGAACATTAAGATGGATGCGCTTAATTTGCGTCTGCGCGACCTCCGTTCTGGGGTCAGCCTGTGCGGCCAGCAAAGTGTCCTGCCTCTACCCCCCACCACCCCCGGAGCTGATCCAGAAGAAAACAGCGGACAACCAAGAGCAGCTGATGCTGTTTTACAAGAGCTTGTTGCCAGCCTCGCCAGACGGTGCGACGGCACCACCCTCCAACTCAACGCCCTGATCGAGTGGATTGAGAGGACACGAAGTGGCACTGGTTAAACTCGACATTCCCCCTGGCGTTTACCGCAACGCAACGGCCTACCAGACGGGCCCCCGCTGGTTCGACACCAATCTGGTGCGCTGGGACGATGGGGTGATGATGCCGGTGGGTGGGTGGCAGCGCATCACCACCACGCCCATGTCAGGCATTTGCCGTTCACTGTTTGCGTGGCGCACCAATGGCGGGCTGCCCTATCTGGCGGTGGGGACCAACGAGAAGCTCTACGTTCACAACCAGGGGACGTTGGTGGACATCACGCCAGCGGGCTTCACGGCTGGACTGAGCATCAGCCTTCCTGGCCTCGGCTACGGCGCCGCCGACTACGGCGAGGAAGACTACGGCGATGCCCGCTCTGGCGGCTCCTACCTCGTCCTTGACTCTGCCTCCTGGACCTACGACTCGTGGGGCCAGTATCTGGTGGCCTGCTGCAATGCGGACGGCAAGATTTACGAGTGGCAGCTGAACGAGGCTAGCGCGGCTGCGGTGGTCAGCAACGCCCCCACGCAGAACCGCGCCATTGTGGTGACTGAGCAGCGCCACCTGATGGCCTTGGGCGCTGACGGAGACCCCCGCAAGGTGCAGTGGAGCGATCAAGAGAACAACACGCTCTGGACGCCCGCTGCCACCAATCAGGCTGGCGACTTCCTCCTCAACACCCCGGGTGTGGCGCGTTGCGCGACACGCATCAGGGGCGAGATTTTAATTTTCACCACCGAGGACGCTCACGTCGCCCGCTTCATTGGCCAGCCCCTCATCTTCAGCTTCGAGCGGGTCGGTACCGAGTGCGGCATCATCAGCCCCTCTGCCCACTGCAACATCGGCTCAGGCGCGGTGTGGATGGGGCGCACCGGCAACTTCTACACCTACGACGGCGCCGTGAAGCCGCTCCAGTGCGACGTGAGCGACTATCTCATCCAGAACCTTGACATGAACAAGGGCTCGCAAGTCACCTGTGGCCACTTGAGCGAGCGCTCTGAGGTGTGGTGGTTCTACACCTCGACCTCCAGCACCACCATGGACAACGACTCCTATGTGGTCTGGAACTACCAAGAGGGCTGGTGGGCCATTGGCAGCCTCGCCCGTACCGCCTGGATTGACCGGGGCATCTGGACGTTCCCGGTGGCCACTGGCGTGGACAAGCACATTTACCAGCACGAGCAGGGCAACACCAACTCAGGCTCCTCTCGCGTCGGCAGCATCTTTGCAGAGACCGGCGCCATTGAGATCGGGCAGGGCGATAAGACTGCCTGGGTGACTCAGGTGCTGCCGGACGAGAAGACTCAGGGGGACGTGAACCTCACCCTGAAGGCCCGTTTCACCCCCACCGGCACCGAAACCTCCTACGGTCCCTACACCGTGCGCCCGTCGGGCTACATGGACACGCGGGCGCAGGGCAGGCAGATGAAGGTTCGCATTGATGCCGCCCAGGATGCTGCATGGCGAGTGGGAACTTTCAGGGCTGAAGTGAAGGCAGGGAGCGGAAGGTGAAGCTTCCCAGCCAAGGCGACAGGTATGACCGCTACATGGAGCAGCAGCGCTCTGGCCTGATTGAGCGAGAGCACAACCTGCTGCGCTACGAGTTCAGCGAGCACTCCACCGCAGGCGTTCACGCTTTGCTGTTTTCTGGCACGGGCAGCCCGGAAGGGGCTGTCACGGCTGGCGTTGGCAGTCTGTTCCTGAGGACTGATGGGGGGACGGGCACCGTCCTGTATGTCAAAGAAACTGGCACGGGAAACACAGGATGGGTGGCGAAGTGATGGATTGGCAGGGCGCGTTCAACATTGCCGCTGGCATGGTGGGCGCCATCATGGGGTGGTTGCTCAAGACTCTTTGGTTGGCTGTAGACAGGTTGCGCCGCGACCTCAATCAGCTTGAGGTCAGCATCTCCAGCAACTACCTCAAACGCGACGACTTCAAGGAGTCCATGGACCGCCTGGAAGCCAAACTGGACAGGTTGGCAGAGAGGATTTTTGACCGCCTCGAAGAGAAGGCGAACAAGTGAGTCTCAAAAAGTACAACTGGATGGATGTGTGGCCTCGGTTTGAGGGCAAGCTCAGGGAGGCCATTGAGCACGAGGTGCACGAGTTTGACATTGAGGATGTGGTGCATGGCCTCCAGCAGGGCCACCTCCAATTCTGGAACAACGAGTCGGCTGCGGTGGTCACGGACATTGTGACACTGGCCAGCCGCAACTTGGGCATTCAGGTGGTGGTGGCTGGCGGCACTTACGACGGGGTGATGGACCTCATGGAGGACATTGAGCAGTGGGCGAGAGAAAAGGACTTTGAGTCCATTCTCACCATCGGCAGGGTTGGGTGGAACAGGACGCCTCGCGCCAGGCAGTGGCGCCACACGGCGAGTTTGTTCGTTAAGCATTTAAAGGAACATTGATATGGCATGGGTAGGACCAGCAATTCAGGCGGGCGGCTCAATTCTGGGCGGCGCGTTGGGCGGCAAGGGCAGCGGCGGCCCTCCGAAGTGGCTGAAGCGAGGCGCGAGTTACACTTTTGACTTCGCCAAACGCCTCGCCAACCAGCCCTATCAGGCTTACAGCGGGGATCGGGTGGCGCCGTTCAGCGCCGACACCATGGCAGCCATGGACCTGTTCAGGCAGCGGGTCGGGGAAGACCCCTACGGTCCTGCCCTGTCCAACATGCAGGGGCTCCTCAACTACTCCCCGCAGCAGCTTCAGACCCAGTATGACGCGCCTCAGTTTGCTGGCCAGAACATGGACCCCTACCTCAACCCCTTCCTGAGCGGGGTGGTAGACACCAGCCTGGCGGACATTGAGCGCTCCCGGCAGTTGGCGGACAGCCAGATGAACGCCCAGGCAGCCGCTGCGGGCGCTTTTGGGGGCTCTCGGCACGGGGTGGCTAATGCCCTGACCAATGAGAACTTTGCCCGTGAGGCGGCCAATACGGCGGCCCAGTTGCGCTACGCGGGGTACACGGACGCCGCCAACCGGCTGGAGAACGACCTTGCCCGTCAGTGGATGGCCACGGAACTTGGTCAGCGCAGTGCCTTTGCCAACCAGCAGGCGGGGCTGGCTGCCAATGCCCAGAACCTGGGGGCGGCGGCACAGTACGCCAACATGATTGGGGCGCAGCAGGGGCTGATTGGGCAGGATCTGGCCAGGTTCCTGACCAGCGGCCTCATGCAGGACGAGCAGGCCCAGAGAATGCTTGACGTGGGCTACAACGATTATTTGAACAGGCAAAATTGGGGCGCCCGTCAGCTTGGCCTGTTGACCGGCGGGCTGAATGCTGCGGCAGGTGCTCTGGGAGGGCAGCCCCAGCAAACCGGGGGTGGTCTCCTCGGAGCGCTGGGCGGGGCCCAGTTGGGCGGGCAGGTGGGCGGAAACTTGTACAGCCTCTGGGGGGACATCTTTGGCAACCCCTTTAATCCGCAGCTTGCTGCACAGCAGGTTCAGAACGCTTGGTCTCAATTCACGCCTGGCTCTCCCTGATTTGTTGCTACTCAACCAAGCATCACGGACTCACTCTCTCTGGTACTCCACATGAATAAAGTTACCGGCCTCCTCAACTTCCTCGCTCAGGCCCCAGGACAGGTGTTTGGCGGCCTGCTTGGCCCCTCGCCGCTGTCTCCGGGCATGGCCAATCAGTTGCCGCAGGGCTTCGACGATCAGGCCAGGAAGCAAGCCATCCAGCAGATGGCCATTGCTGCCATGAGCGCCCCTCGCGGGCAGCAGCTTGCCCAGGCCACGCAGGCTGGCCAGACCGGCTACCGCTCCTCCCTGGTGGACATGCTTCGGATGCAGGAGATGGAGCGGATGCAGGCCGACAAGAAGGCTGAGAAGGACAGGCAGGCTGCCTTGGCTGCCTCCCCTCAGTTGCGGGGCATGTTGGGGGATTTGGGGCCGCTCTTGAGTCCTGACACGCAGGAGAAAGTGCTGGCTGAACTAATGACCTCTCAGCCCACGCAGTCATCTACCGATGACATAAAGGAGTATTTGTACGCAGTCCAGTCAGGCACGTTCAACGGAAGCCTGCTGGATTGGATTCTGGCCCAGAAGAAGGCTGGGGCTTCTACTACGAATGTAAACCTACCTCCTGAGTCAGACGCTTTCAGGAAAGCACTTGGAGAAGGATCGGCCACTCAGTTTGACAAGCTGTTTACGAGTGCGAATTCAGCCAGAGAAACTTTGTCTACAATTCAGGCCCTCAAGCCTTTGGCTGAAAATCCAAACTTCATTACTGGCATTGGGTCTGATTATATTTTGGGGGTTGGCAGGCTACTTGGTATTGATGGGGTTGAGGAAACTCAAGCTTACTTTGCAGGAATGGGCCAAATAGTTGCAGAGCGTATCAAGGCTTTTGGCTCTGGCACTGGCTTGTCTGATAAGGACAGGGAGTTTGCTGAGAAAATCGCAGGAGCAAGCAATACCATTGAGAAAAACTCAATTCTCCGAATCATTAAGCTTAATGAGGAAAGTGCAAAGCGTGTCATTGATGCTTACAACGAACGACGCAGTTTCCTAACACAAAATAATCCAACTGTTCCGCAGTA
>Ga0070749_10002434_pt1 | contig 12488 bp, 17 predicted proteins | sample VirMetDEL_Nov_18_FD_75180 | JGI IMG/M metagenome (GOLD analysis project Ga0070749, IMG submission 75180) | Aqueous microbial communities from the Delaware River and Bay under freshwater to marine salinity gradient to study organic matter... | ecosystem: Environmental > Aquatic > Marine >...
GAAAACCTTGAACTTGTTGATGCACTCACTCACAAGCGAATCCACTCAGGGTGTGAACTTAGAGATGGAGAGTGGTGGAAGCCATGCCGAAAGTGTGGAGTCATTAAAGAAGTGGCTACTAACTACTACAAAAGACAATCAGGAATCAGCCCTTGGTGTAAGCAATGCTGCATTACAAATGCTGTTGAAAATAAGCGTAAAAGAAAACTGGCAAGTGATGAACAACATACATAGCACAGTAAAACCAACAGCACTCATGCAATACCTAGTAAGACTAGTAACACCTAAAGGCGGTACATGCTTAGATCCTTTTATGGGGAGCGGAAGCACAGGCAAAGCGTGTAAGATAGAAGGCTTTGACTTTATCGGTATAGAAATGGAAGAAGAGTATTTGAATATAGCAAGAGCGAGAATAGATGCTGTACCAGTATCCCTTTTTTAAATGAGTAGCCTAACAGAAGCAGCACAGGTACTTGTGAGGAGCGCAGCTAAAGACTGTGAGCGCTGTAGTGGCACAGCCTGGGAAACATTCGAGGGTTCTAAGATTATCTGTAGTTGTATTAATCACGACATTGCTACTGCGTACTATTCGTTTGTAGATGGACACTTGGCTAGAAAGAATTTTTAGTCTTTACAGCAACCTAGCTATTGTATAAATAATTTGTATGTGATATTATTAATTACGATCATTCCCCTATGTAAATGCCAAGCACATACGAAACATCAGACCAGAACATAGCTTCTCTTCTGTTCATGCATGGTTGTGAAGCAAGAGAGATTAACAGAGAAAACCCAAGACGTGTAGTATTTACATTTAGCAGCGAGGATAAAGACCCGTCAGAATTAGCAGGAGAGTTTGAATCAGGTAAGCCAGTCTCTATTGTCCTGGCTCAATTTTGTAGTGCCCAACGTCATATTAAAGCACTGATACATAACAACCTACCCCGTTACTCATAATGACAAAGCACAAATCTAAGCTAAAGGAAGTAGCTGTTATCCTCCAAGGAAGAGGAGAACTAACAGACAAGCAAAAGAAATTCATAGCAGACTACCTATGGCCTAAACTAAGCGAAGCTATAGCAGAGATAGCAAATGAACCAGAAGTAGAGGAAGCAATGGGTGAAGTTCTTATTGTCTTAGAGCTACCAGAACACAGAGAGTTTATAGAAGTCACTCTCTAGATTGCAGTAAAACCTTACATTGTGTTACACTATAACTATGGAAGATACTGATAAGCCAAACAAAGCTGGAGCACCAAGTTTATTTAAAGAAGAGTACACACAGCAAATGCTAGATTACTTTTCTCCATACATGGTGAGCACCACCAAAGAGATAGTTGGAAGCCAAGGGAGTACAAGGGAAGTCCCTAAAGAGATCCCTAGCCTAGAGAAGTTTGGATGGAAGATACAGCATTGTACGGCTACTCTGTATAATTGGGCACACCAAGTTGACGAAGATGGTAATTTATTGCACCCCGATTTTTTAGCTGCCTACTCGCTTTGTAAGGAGGTTGCTAAGCATTACTACAAGGATATAGGGGCTAGAGGCATAGGAGGATCACCTACTATTAACTTGATTATGAAGAATGAGCATGACTACAAAGATAAGAGTGAGGTAGAGAATACAATCAAGGGTGGTTTTCTTTCTAACCTGTCTAAGTTAGCTGATGAGGCTGAGAAGGGGAACGTACCCCTAGATGATGAAGAATAATCATATAGCGCAAATGCTGGCTTACCGTAGGTCACCTATCAAATGGGTCAAAGACTTTTTAGGATTAGTGCCACAGCCTATTGACCCTGCATACTCTGATAGGTTCATGGAGATATGTAGCCTGACATGGGGCGAATGGGAGAAAGCTAAGAATGAAGTAGATGAGTCATGGTTCAGAGGATTCATAAGAGGTAAACATATCACCTGGCAGCAATACATGGTTCTTATCGGTATTGAGAAAGCGTTAAAAGGTGAAGCGTCACTACGTATAACTGTTAAGGCAGGACATGGCGTGGGCAAAGGATTGACATATTCAACAAATGTCCCATTTGTAAATGGTTTCATACAATGGAAAGATGTGGTGGTAGGCACAGAACTTATAGATGAGCATGGTGAGCCAGTCACAGTCATTGGTACTAACCCACTTACAAATGTCCCATTCTATAAAGTTTCATTTGATGATGGGTCATCTTGTGATGTGTCTAGTGGGCACTTATGGAGTGTAAGAGGTAGACAAGAGCGTAGGAAGAAATTAGATAGCTGGAGGACAATGGAGACAATAGATATTTTAGAACAAGGTGTATTACGGTCAAATGGGAAATCGAAAGCAAGGCAATGGGAGATACCCATACAAGGTGCTGTGAAATGGGATGGAAAGGAAACAGATTTACCGCATTATTTTATGGGGTTATGGTTAGCTGAAGGGTATAAAAATAGAATTAGTACGACACAAACAGAGGTCATTGAGTACTTAGAGGGAAACTTTAAAACAAGTAAAAATAATGATACTGTTAGTATTAGTAATATATTTGATAAAACAATCGAGAGAAAAAACATGAGAAGCACTACAAAATACATACCTGAAGAGTACAAATACGGTTCAGTACAGCAACGGAGAGACTTACTGGCTGGTTTATTAGATGGTGATGGTGAGTGCCAAAAGAATGGAACTGTTCTGTATTCATCCACAAGCAAGCAATTAATAGAAGATGTTACAGGTGTTGCTAGGTCATTAGGATACAAGGTGCATTCTCCTACAAGTAAGATTGGGAAATACAAAAAGGACGGTGTTATACATGAGTGTAACGAATGTTTTAGAATAGTTATAACAGCATATGAGAATCCGTTTCAATTATCCACTCACAAGAAAGAGCGGTGGCATAAGCCTGCTGGCAGATACCTGAAAAGATGGATAACAAGCATAGAGCCTATCGGGGATAAGGATGGTATGTGTGTTGAGGTTGATAGTCCTACAGGATTGCATTTATCCAATGATTATGTTGTAACACATAATTCTGCCCTTGAAAGTTGGGTACTACTGTGGTGGCTATTCTGTTGGAAGGATAGCCAGGTAGGTTGTACGGCTCCTACAAGTGAACAGATGGATGACGTACTCTGGAAAGAGGTACAGGTATGGCTTAACAGGATACGAGAAAGAGACCAGGAAGCTGCGTCACTATACGATTGGCAGTCAGGGTACGTAAGAATGGTTGAAAGCCCTGAGACGTGGTTTGCAAGAGCAAGGACAGCACGTAAGGAGAAGCCAGAGGCACTAGCAGGACTACATGGTGAGCACGTATGTATTCTAGTAGATGAGGCTAGTGGTATTGTAGATGAGATTTACAACACTATTGAAGGCTCACTCACGTCAGGAAAGATCCTAGTGATAATGATTAGTAACCCCACCAGGCTAACAGGGTATTTTTACGATTCGCACAACAGGGACAAGGAAGCCCACCAGAGATATAGCTTTGATAGTAGGCAGTCACCTATTGTGGACTGGAACTATGTAAATCGTATCAAGACCAAGTTTGGAGAAGATGATGATGAGTTTAAGATACGTGTAGAGGGTAACTTCCCTAACGCAGAAGCACTAGATGAAAAGGGTTATGTCCCATTGATTCTAGATAATCAGATAGTGCAGACAATAGACAGAGGTTTCAGTGGTCGTGTCAGGATGGGTATAGATCCTGCTGGTGATGGTAAGGACAAGACTGTATGGGTGATACGTGATAAGTTTAAAGCTGAGGTGGTAGCGTCAGAGGAAAAGAGCACAGACAAGACCATAGCAGCTAAGACATTCACACTGATGGCAGAGTATGGAGTACTGCCAGAGGATACATTCATGGACACATTCGGTATTGGGGCTGACTGTATAGCTGAGATCAATGCTACACTGCCTGCTGGAAAAGGCATAATATCTTGTAATGTTGGTAAGCAGCCAGAGAGTGATGAGGACAAAGCTAGATTCTTGAACATGAGAACACAAGCATACTGGAGATTAAGAGACTGGCTTATCTCAGGTGGTGAACTTGTCATGCATAAGGGATGGGAAGAGTTAGAGTATATGAAGCAGCGTAGGAATCATGGTAACAAGATCCAGGTCATGCCAAAGAGAGACATGAAGAAAGACTTAGGCAAGTCACCTGACCACATAGATGCATTGATGGTGACATTCATGACAGAATGGTTTGATGAGGATTACATTGACAATGATTATTCTTATAGCGCAACAGCAGGAACAGATGTTGACGCAGGTAGTTTGGCGTAGTATACTTTGGTTAATCTTTTACCCAATATGTTTATGTCTACTATCACTACACAATTCTACAAAGACAACAAAGGCAAGCACAGATGGCGTATTATGTCTGGCAATCATAAGATCATTGCAGCAGCTAGTGAAGGCTTTGAGCGCATAGGAGGAGCTGAGAACAATCTAAAGCTCGTAGGTCTTGCTGCTAGGGGTCTAGGTGTTCTAACCGTTGCTGCTACTGGATTCTTTATAGGTGCAGGTGTCTCAATTCTTTTATTCCTGGTTTACCTTGCTAGTCTATGACCACTAATAACAAGACGGCAGAGGGAACAATGAAGGAATCACCGTTCTACGATGAACGTATGCCGTTATGGATAACAATAGAAGCAGAGCTTGGCTACTTGGATTTTGAGATGAAAGGAATTGCTAAAAAGATGCCAAAGTCTGCGATTGCAAAAATGATTGATGACAGCACTGGATTTTCAGAATCTCTAAAAAAGGACGCTTTGAGGTTGGCAAAGAGAATAATTGAACTGAAAAATGCGTACGAACAAGAAACTGGGCATAAGGCAGATACAGAACTTGAAGAAAAGATTGTTTTAGCCTGTTCTACCACCCCCCCTAACTATGACCACTAATAACAAGACACTAAATGACTAAAATCTCACGCTTCTACACTGGCAAGATACTAAATGATTTCGTATGCCCCTGGTGTAACGACAAGCGTAGAAGAGGGATGGTATTCCAGAACCGTATACGCTGGATGGTACGCATGTACTGTGGACATATGAAGGTACTAGGCTATGTAGCACCTGCTGAATGGCTTATCAAGAACGGTCTTGCTAATGCTAGTCAGTCAGAAGATCCTAGAGTCAAGGCAAGAGCAGAGCATGACATGGATATACGCATGAGAGAAGCCAGAGAGAGAGCCAAGTATAACGCTGACAAGCAATCTAGTACTCTTAATGAGAAATATATTACCTTCTAAGTGATGACAACTAAGATTTTCATAGCATTGGCCCTGCTCATACTATCATTCCCCACCATGACATCAGCATTTGGCTGTGATGCAGATATTAAAGTGGTTGGAATTAAAGAGAAAATGTTAGGATACTACGAGAATGATACTGTGTTTATTAAGAGAGGTCTACGAAAGACAAAAGAAGCCTACGCTATCCAGCATGAGTGTGGACATCATATAGAGTCCAAGATACAACTTCCTCCTATGTTCGGGAAAGAGCCATTTATCACAAAATATGCTGGCAAGAATGCATACGAGGACTTTAGCGAGATATATGCAGTCCTTACAACTAGGCCAGCTATCATCTTCCATGCTGTAGAGAGTGACGAAAGATACAAGAGGAAAGTAGAGTACGTAGCTAAGTACATACCGTACAGGGATCACAGAATGAGCTTTGTAAACAGAGACCTAGCTATAAAGTATAGAAGGTTGTTAGTTAATAAGTATGTCAAGATTTAGAATTTGTACATTCTATTGCAATATAGTACAATAAGGTACATGCAGTTTAAAGACAATGATAAATGGCTGATGTACAATACAGAGGCACAGAGTAAAAATGATATAGATAATCTTTCTGCTGCGGTAGAGTGGGCTGAGAACATGGAGAGTCAGCTTAGCTTGAACATGGAATTTAGCAGCCTGGCCTACATTACATTGCAAAGGCTTAGAGGTATCCATGTAGAGATCAATACGAAGGACTACGCTTACATTGTGAAGGTTCTAGGTGAGTGCTGGAAGAATGGTGATGATCTATTGAAGTGGCATAACCAGAAGTATGCAGGCGTAGAGGCCACTAGCTTTGTAGCTGTTCCTAATCATATGTAATGTCTATTCCCCTAGCAAAACGGGCCATGCTATCTAGGACACTAGAGAACCTAGCTGACATAGTATTAGAAATGGATGCTAAAGATGAGTCTGCTGACTTTGTGTACAGTGATGATGACGTTATCTATGCATTAATGATATTCAATAGCATAGTGTGTAATAAGTTTATTCACAGGATGCTAGACAAAGACATGGACGCAAGCAAGATGGACAAGAGTATCACAAAGCACGCTAAGAACATTAAGAAGTTCTTTACTACTGCTACAGGTGTAGATCCTATAGAATACTTTAAGTCATTAAGGTAGTTTGTAAAGTCTTAGATAGTATACAAACCTTGCTTTAAGATAAGAAACTCTATAAGTTTGGATTTAATATGACATGATGATGACAATGATATGGTAAGTACCTACCAACTTATTGCCATACTATGTCTGTTGCCTCAGTACCACTAGCAGGTAAAAAAGCTAGGGACGACAAAACACCACAACCTAACTGGAATCCTACACCAGAAGAAGAAAAGCTATTAATGCGTGTCAGTAAGCGCAATAAGGTTATGATAAACTATAGAGGCAAGTATGAGGACGGTATAAAGAAATCAATACTACTATATGAAGGAAAGGTTAAGAACGACAACAAAGAAGATCCTAGAGACTTCGATACAGTTATCCCTATTGGTAGAATGTTCGTAGAGGCTAAAACCAGTGAGGAGATCAAAGCAATGAATGAGTATGAATTTATACCACGTAAGCAATCAAGTGATTCCTGGCGTGTTGATTTGTTAAAAGACCTAAACAAGCACGTACAGAACAAAGTGAAGCTACGAGGCAAGAGACACCAGGCTATCAGAATGAAGAATATAGCTGGCGTTGGTATCCTTCGAGTAGGTTACAGGAAGATAATGAGAGAGATTAAGGAACGGATAGAGGGTGATGAAGATGCATTGAATGTGAAGTGGAAAAAGAATGTTGTACCTATGTACGATGACTTGTTTGTAGACGTTGTTAGCCCACTGGACTTTGCTGTAGACCCTATGGCTACTACTATGGATGATGCTAATGACTGCTACTACTCTCATATCGAGTCAATAGACACTATAGAAGAGAATTACGGACACGACCCAAGGTGGAAGAATGTAGATAAAGTAACAAAGGGTGTTAAATTCGTAATGGGGGAGGGAGGACTAAAGTTTGAACAATACATTGCAGATGATGGTGTGCTAGTAGAGGAGTACTTTTGTAAGTCTAGGGATGAGTGGGTAATAACTCTAAACGGTATACTGATCTCTGACGTAGACAATCCACTACCAGATGATCACAAAGAGCTACCATTCATCAGCTACCATAACCATGCTACATTTGCACAGACTTCAGGAACGCTATCTCTACACACAGTAGCTAGTGCTAATAGCTCAGGTGGTGATGCTGTGTCATCTACTATCAACGTAGATACCAATGAGACATTCTGGACAAAGGGTGATCCACTTATCCTAGAGGATCAGATTAACCTAACCACAGGATTTACAAGACAGATGTATCGTAACCTTAAGCTATCTGCTGAGACTATCGTAGCCACAGACAAGGGGTATGCGTTTAATGACAGCAGACCTTGGAGGACTGGAGACCAGGCTAGGGGTATGAAGGGCCACTACGAGGTAACACCGCTAGCACAATCCACTAGCCAGAACATACAGCCTGTACTAGACCAGATATTTGAATACATGGTACTTACTGATGGTATAGACCCACGTAACCTAGCAGGGTCAAGCCCTAGTGAGACTGCTACAGCTACAGCAGTGAAGCGTGAAACATCTATGCGTAGGCTAGAACAGAACGTAGAGTACAATGAAGAGAATGGTGAGACACGACTAGGTAAGTTACTCTTTATGCTTGAACAACAATATTACTCTAAGCCAGAGGTTGTTCGTCTGACAGGGTACACAGAGGATCAGGTAGAGAAGTTCGAAGATGTTGTTACTGATGATGAAGGTAAGCCAGTCTACGGTAGCAGGATACGTAGAATTGCTTCTAGTATTAAGACATCAGAGCGCAAACGAAAGCAAGGTGATGGTACATACAAGTACTACCTGACCAAGAGTGAGGACGGTACGAATAGTTTCCTTAGCAGACCAGAGTATATTAGAAGTTCAGAGGTTGATGTTGTTATCTCCACTACTAGAAAGCTAGGTGAGATACGTAGCATTGCTGCTTATCAGTCTATGGAAGAGATTAAGCTATTTAGTACTCTCTATGCACTTACTGTACCAGGTGAAGCAGGCGTTGAGGCAGCATTAAACAAAGAAGATTTGCCACCAATTAAGGACTCTATAAGAAACTACCAGATTGCATTAGGTAGAAACCCTGACGCTATTGACAATAAACAGGAAGATGATGAAGAGAGTGATGAAGAGAAACAGATGGAAGAGTATAGGAGAAGTAGGCAGGACTTAGGAAAGGTAGAAGCAAACGTGCCAGATCCCGTTATGGCTGCTCAGTTAGGCCAAAATCCACCACCTGCACCAGCAGGTATGGAACCACAATTATAATTTTCCCCACTGTAATATGGATATGAAACCTATGAATGACATGGTACTGATAATAGAAGAACAGAAGAAGGAATCTATGACTTCCTCTGGAATAATCACAGGTGTAGACGGATTACCTGTAGCTGGAAGAGGTGAAGTGTATGAGGTTCCTGGCTCATGGTCTAAAGAGATCAAGCCTATGTTAGCAGGTATAGACTTAAAGAAAGGTGATAAAATATTGTATTCAAAGTTTTCTGCCGAGGAGGTACACGCTAAAAACAAGGATGGTGTAGATATTAAGGGGCTTAAGTCTGTTCACGTTACAGCTATCATTGCTACGTACACAGATATTGTACAAGTAGAACCAGATATAGATATTGAACTTGATGATACTACCCCACTAACCAATGAATAATGACATAATACTAGAAGAGGATGGAAGTGAATCACCGCCAGATAATCACCCTATTCCCTCACAGAAGGAAGCAGAGATCACACCAGAGGTGAATGAAATGCTTATGGCGGTACGATCTTCTGACGATTATCAAGGTGTTAAGGTATTGATATACAACCACATTGCTTCTCATAATGCTGATTTGTACACACATAAAGACCCTAAGTACGCACATAAGATGGATGCCCTATTTGCTTTGCTTGGTTCTTTCGATTCCTATGCTTGATCTAACATGGATTCCAAAAGATGCAGGCAGACATGATTGTGCTATTCTGATATGTTACCACATATTGCAGATTAAGGACGCTAAGGAAATAGCTGAGGCGTTGCATTATACGTCTATATCTCATGTATACCACATTCTAAAAAAGAACAGAGACAAGATTGACTACTCTAAGATACCAAGGTTTAGAGTAATTGAGTTGCTGTAGCAACCTATCTTAGTATCGGGTGTTGCAACAGTATGTAGTATTGCTGATAGTTCTTTTACAGCACTATTCATGCTTTGGAAGGTTGCGCTTTGCACACATTAAGTGTTCATAGCAGAGCCTTCCAACGCTCTATATGTATATCTTACCCTCTATACTCCTATGGACAATAACCAAGGATCAGGACAGGCAAGCGCACAAGATCCCATAACTGCTTCGGCAGGACAAGGATACGATTTTGACGGGCTTGGTGACAGTCCTGACAGCAGTAACGAACCAGCACAAGTAGATGAAATTGATTCAGATATAAGTGCCGAAGAGTTAGCTGCTGGACACACTAAACTTGTACCTAAAGTACAGGCGCAACCAAAACCAGGAAAAGGTGACGATAAGTCAGACGACAATAAATCTTCTAAAGATGCCAGGAAATCGCAAGAAGAATGGCAATCTATGAAAGAGAAGGTTGAAGATAGTAAGACTGATTCTGAACTTGCCAATGTTCTTAGAAAGGCATTGGGTATCACGGCCGAAGAGGTAAAAGAGTCTGATGATCCTGAACAGCTTATGCTAGACAGGATTACCAAACTTGAACGTGATAATGAACGAAAAGATTTTGAGGCTAATAATCCTAAAGTGAGAACAGAGCAGTACTCTGAGAAGTGGAAAGAAATTGTGGGACTCCACAATGACCCTAACCACAAATATCACAAACTGGATTACTCTGATCTAATGGCTATTATAGAGCGTTCAAATCCTGAGTTAGAGAGGGCTGAAGCAGAATATAGAAAGCAACAGAAGCGACCAGAATTTTCTGGTAGCGTCCCTGTTAGCGGTCGAAGTTCAGTAGCACCTACTGGTCTATCAGGCATTGAGGCACAAGCCTCTGCTGCTATGGGTTATACCCTAGAAGATCACAAAGCTGCTGGAACGCTGTAAGGAACGTATTTGTGTTTCCTTCCCAATTCAACACTATGGCTACTACACACAGCCGACCAGTAAATCCCCGTGTTGAGTATTACTCAAAGCCAGCGTCTACGGCTATTGCCTACATGGATGCTGTTTCTCCTGATGCTTCTGGTACTGCAAATCAATTTGCACTTACCACTTCATCTAGTGAAGAAATCTATGGGTTCTGTCTCAAGACGGTTGTTTCTACAGATTCAGATTACGCTAGTGAAACTAAAGTCCCTGTTCTCGTCGATGAGGATGGTGAATTTACTTTCGATACAACTGGCGCAGATGCAAATGATGAGGGCAATATCGTAGACTTCGCAGATGAAGATAGTCTAGATCTTGCCGCATCCACTATTAAGCACGTACTCATTACGTCTTATGTTTCTTCTACAAGAGTGGTTGGTAAAGTTCGTACCTGGGCTAGTCGTCCGACACGATTTGCTTAAAGGTAGTGCTTAATTATTTTTCCCCAATTAAACCATGTTAGCTACATTTGATCAGTTGGGCACAGCACTAACCAAGAACGCCACAGTAGCGTTCAGCAAAGGTTATGTGACGGTTCCCAATGAGGCACGTTCTATTTGGAACGTAAAATACGTCAGTGAAAAAAACACTGAATCTGACACGTACAGTAACGATAAGTTCGCTTCCGATACTGGAGAAGGTCAGAACTTTGCTAATAGTGACCCTGTTAAGGGCTATGCTTTACAGCTTACCCAAGGCAAAATCACTAACTCTTTTGAATTAACAAAAGAAGTTGGCAAATTTGAAAAATACAACGTAGTAGATGCCCTTAAAGGCACTGAGGACTTGGCCCGATCTGGTGCCAAGCGTATTGAACTAGACCTACAACTCCATATCGGTATGGGTGCAGGTTCTAGTTATACGAATAAAGACGGTAATACCGTTTCTACCTTAGCTGCTGATGGTATCGCAATATTCCATGCTACTGCTCACACTGTCCGCAGTGGGGCTACGTATGGTAACCTTTTGTCTACAGCCTTTGGTAAGACTGGACTTGAGGAAGCTGAAGTCTTGGTACGTAACTTTATAAACCATGACGGTCAGCAAGTAGATAGATTAATGGATGTTATTTTCTCTACTAAGAAACCTAGTCTGAACGGAACTATTAATGAGTACCTTAATTCTGTAGGTCACGTTGCCGATGGAAACAGAGGTATCAACACCTACAGTATGGGTAAGCATGGATCAGTAAGTGGCGGTAAATACCGTCATGTTCCTATGCAATACCTAGATGCTGATGCTAACGGTGCTGTTGATAGCTCTAAGGATGACTATTGGGGTTTGGCTGCTTCTAATAGCGAAGAATTACAATTAGAAGTATCTCAAGATCCAGTGGTTTACCCTCCACAGCTTGTACAGCGTAACCGAAACGCTCTCATCCAGATGGACGCTCTTTATGCTTACGGTGTTCGTAATGCATTCAGTATCGTTCTGTCTAATGCGTAAGACATTCCCTTTACCCTCTTTATAGAGGGTAAGGATGAGTGCCTAACACTCTCTCATTATTTTCCCCCATATGGTATGCCTATCATAAATTCTAAAACTACTTCCAAGATGACCAGAGCTGGTCGTCCTGACATTATGACACTCCTAGAATTGGGTGTTATTCAGATTGGGCCAGACGGTAAAATCGTCGGTAACCTAGAAAACCCTACAGAAAGTATTAAGGTTAGAGTACAAACTGTAGACGGTCAATGGGTAGACGCAGAGAAAAAAGTTAATAGAGGTCATGTAAAGAACCCTGAGAATCCTATCTGGCGTGTTGGACTTTCCCCTGAGAAGTATTGGGAAAAGTTAGTACAAGAACAGAACCTAAAACTTTTGGGTAAGCCAGAACAGGTTGCACCAGAGCTAGAGCTAACTGAGGCAGAGGACTTTGTAGCATGGCTCAAAGATAACCTAGCTGACCTTACAGAAGGATTAGACAAAGAGGATATTCCTAACAGCCCTCTTGTTCGCACAGCTAAGAAAAGGATTGCTAGTGGTGCTGCTCCTGTAGCTGCTCCTGTAGCTGCTCC
>Ga0070749_10002435_pt1 | contig 12486 bp, 10 predicted proteins | sample VirMetDEL_Nov_18_FD_75180 | JGI IMG/M metagenome (GOLD analysis project Ga0070749, IMG submission 75180) | Aqueous microbial communities from the Delaware River and Bay under freshwater to marine salinity gradient to study organic matter... | ecosystem: Environmental > Aquatic > Marine >...
GCTAGTGCAAACCAATCTAACGAGATGTGGAGACAGTTAAACGAGGCCACAGAACTTGCTTTACGTCCGCCAATGAACGTGAACGCTAACTATTCAAGAGCTATTAACTTAAGAGCTGGCGCACTAAACTATCCTGAAGCTAAACAATTAGCTAACGGAAGGATGGCAATAGAGCCAATCAATTTAGTCGGTAGCATTGCAGCAAACAAAGACTTAATCCTTGAAATCAAAGAAACAATAAAAGATACATTCTTTATTGATAAATTAAAAGTATTTGAAAACCCTAATGCAACAGCAACACAAGTCCTAGAGCTAAGAGCGGAGGGCTTCAGAATCATGGGCGACTTCGTGACTTCTTTAGTTGATTACATGGACAAAGTTCTAACTAGAACATTTAGCTTGATTTATTCACAAATTTATGACCTAAACAACGAGCTAATTCAAGGCAACGGACTATTTAACAAGCCACTTCCTGACCTTTTAAGAGAGAATAGAGAATTAAAAATTGAGTACATCAACCCTATCGCTCAAAGTCAAAAGCTAAGTGAATCAACTTCAATTGATAAATGGTTAATGGATATTGCTAACATGGCCCAATTTAACCCTGACGTTTTGGACTTAGTTAATTTTGACGAAGTAATTAGATACAAAAGGGAAATACTTAATATTGAACCTGAACTAATTAATTCAAAAGCGAAGGTTCAAAAGATAAGAGAGCAGAAACAAGCCCAGCAGCAGCAACAAAACCAACTAATGCAAGAACAGGAAGCAGTCAAAACAGCTTCTATGGCAAAACAAGCAGAACTAATATGAACGAAATAGAAAAGATTTATTCACAAGTATTTAATACAGACAACGGAAAAGCGGTAATAAGAGAGTTGGAAGCTTTTATTATGACAAGCTTTCCTTTCCACGTTGACGATATAGCAAAAGACGCACTTTTGAGAGAAGGTGCTTTGCTTTTACTAAACCACATCTATGCCCAACTTCCTAATAACTAAATAAAAAAACATGACAGAAGAAACGAACGTGTCTCAAACAGAGATAGCACAAGAAACTTCAACCGAAGAATCTTCACCAGCATTTAACTTTGCTGACTATTTTCCTGAAGATGTAAAGAGCGACCCAGACTTTGAAAGGATTAGTAAAAACCTTCCTCTTGATAAGCCTGAAATGCTCGCAAAAGAACTTTACCACAAAACCAAACACTTTGGCAAAGTAAAGGAAGAAATGAGAAAAGAACTTGAGAGCGAATTAAATAAGCAATACGCCCCTGAAGATTATTCATACCAAGCACCTGAAAACTATACGCCAAACGAAGAGCTTTTAGGAGCTATTAAAACTAAAGCTCAAGAACTAGGCATCAAGCCTGAAGCTTTTAAAACCCTAGCAGAAACTTTCATGGGATTAGAGCAGGGAATAATGAGCAAAGCAACCGAAGAGCAAGAGGCACAATTTCAAGCTCAACTAAAAGAAGAATCAGACTTCTTAAGACAAAAGAATGGCCTTGACGCTGAAAAGTTGATTGAAAGCTCAAAGACAGTATGGGGAAACTTTGTTGACCCTAGATATAAAGATTTATTCGATAACTTCGACAAAGGAACGCAACTTGTTCTTGCTGATATGTTAAACAATATCTCAAATAGAGTTGGTGAACCTAGAACTGGTAAACCTGATTCTGGCTTCTCAATGTCAAAAGAAAGCGCACTATCTAAGATTGCTGAAATAAGAGCGGATAGAAGTTTAAACGATGGTGAAAGAAATAGTCGCCTTGCCGAACTTTACCCAATCGCATATCAGAACGAAGACGCTAAGTCTCTTGGTATTGTGTCAAATTTAACTAGATTATAAAAAACAATTGACAATTATTTACCGTCTTATAGTTATTTAATTACCTATTGAGTTATATTCAGGGCTAACAACTTCTGACCGTCCAAAGTTTTGAATTGTTAGTTTTTTAGGTAGGGAGGGCTAGAAACGAACCCTAGCCCTCTATTAGATGATTGTCCGCACACGAAGTAAAGGGTAGCCTTGTAGGTCTTTGAAAAGTTAAGGGTAGCAATTCTGGGATTATCCCATTTTTTCTATTTTTTAATTTAAAATCAAACTTACAATGGCTGATTCACAAAATCAAATTCACGTCAAACAGTTTAAGGACGATATTATCCAAGCTGTTCAACAAAACAACTCACGCCTTGATGGCACTGTTAGAAGAAAAGAAGCTGTAAAAGCTGAAGAATTTTTCTTCCACAAATTAGGCGCATTTAACTTACTTGAAAAAACTTCACGTAACGGAACTACTCCTTTTATTGATCCAGTACACACGAGACGTAAAATGACTACTACATCATTTCATGGTGCATTATTCATTGACGACTTCGACACTGATCGTTCAATCATTTCTGGTTTAGATTCTGATTATATGCAAGGCTTAGTTAAAGCTGCAAAACGTAAGAAAGATGATATTATCATCGCTGCTGCGACTGGTACTGCTTACGAAGGCAAAGACGGAACAACCGCTTCCGCTCTTCCATCTACTCAAAAAATCGTTCACGGCTCTACTGGTTTGACTTCTACTAAGCTTTTAAACGCTATGGAAATCATCAAAGGTAATGACGTTGATCCTGAAGAGATGCTTTATTGTATCATTACAGCTAAACAAGAAAACGATCTAATGCAAGATGAAAAAATCATTAATCGTGATTATTCTGCTGGCGCAGTGCTTGATAAAGGTATTGTTGGAAAATGGAACAACATCAACTTTATTAGATCTGAAAGATTAGGTCTTGATGGTGATTCAAACAGACAAGTTCTTCTTTATACTGAAAACGCACTTGGTTTTGGCATGGCAAGAGACATTACAATGAAAGTAGGCGAAAACGCTGAACGTTCATTTACTAAAACTCTTTACCTCAAACTGGATATTGGTGCTACTCGTATCGAAGACGAAAAAATCGTTGAAATCGCTTGTACCGAATAATTAACCTTTAAATAAAATAATACTATGGCTGTTGTTACAACAAAAGGTTCAATCAACATTGCAAATCTGGATTCAGATCCAATCGTTTTGAACTCTAAACTTTTTAACTCTCCTGTTTTAAGACAAGTGGAAACTGTTGCCATCGCTGCTGCTGATGATGACACTTCTAAATATGTTTTAGCAAGAGTACCTTCTAACGCTGTATTGTCTAACCAATCAGAAATCGAAAATGACGCTATCACTGGCGGTACTGACTTTAATGTTGGTTTTTATTACATCGACGGCACTGTTATTGATGACAATGCTTTATTAGACGCTTTAGATTTAAGCTCTGCAACTACTACTAAACTTTTAAGCGGTGTTGATAAAAACATCCGTGGTAATCAAGTTTGGCAATTAGCAGGTCTTTCTGAAGATCCTAAAAAGTTAATCGACATTGTTTTGACTTCTGTTACAGTGGGAACTGCGGCAGGTGACATCACTATGGAAACTTTTTATACAGTTTAAACTTTTAGGGGGTGTAAAAGCCCCCTATTTAATTTTTAAGGATTATGTCAATAGGATTATCACAAGCTACAATCACAGCTCAAAACACAGGAACAGATGCAATAAGAGCTGGACAAAGACCAATCAATGCAACTGGTGATTTTGAAACTGGTTCATTTACTGGAACTGTTCATTTACAAAGACGTTTCATTGATAATGGTGTTGCTGGCAACTGGATTGATGTTGAATCATACATTGCCACATTTAATAAAATTATAGAAGAAGTTGAAGCTGATGTTGAATATCGTTTATTCGTTAAGACTGGAAACTTCTCTGGTACTTCTGCATATTTAAGACTTAGCTATTAATGACTTCTAAAACTTCCATCTGCAATAAATCATTAAGAAAAATTGGCGTAAGTACGGTAATTAATATTGATACCGATACATCGCCCCAAGCCACTGCATGCAGGGCTGTTTATGATGATATTCTTTTGGAAGTTCTAAGAGAGCATGAATGGAACTTCGCTATATTCAGAAAGGATTTAGCCCAAGATATAACAACGCCAGTTTACGAATACTCTTATCGTTTTGTTTTACCAACCTATCCAATCATTGTGAGGTTGCTAGATGTTTACAACAATGAGGACTATAAGATAGAAAATGGCTATCTACTGACCAACGAAACAACGGCAAAAATTAAATACGTAGGAAAAGAAACAGATCCAAATAAGTACGACTCTTTATTTATTGAAGCCTTTTCATTAAGAATTGCCCAAGAAGTATGCTTCCAATTAACAGGAGACAAAGCATTATCTTCATCAATGTATGAGCTTTATAGCCTAGCACTACAGAACGCAAAGGATAAGAACTATCAAGAAGATAACCTAACACCTATTACTGGCAGCAGATATAATGATGCCAGACAAACTTATTTTAGCAACGATATATCTCGATTAGTTGAATAATGCCTAGAGTATCAGAATTAAGAACAAACTTCACTGCTGGCGAGTTAAGCAAGCTTGTCAACGCTAGGACTGACTTTGGAAGGTATTATAACGGAAGCGAGATAGTAGAAAACTTCCTGCCCTTACCACAAGGCCCATTATTTAGAAGAAAAGGATTTAGATTTATCGCTGAAACAAAAGACTCAACAAAAAAATCTTGTTTAATAGAGTTTGAATTTAGTGATAGCCAGTCTTACGCAATAGAGGTTGGCGATGGTTACATGAGATTTTTTAAAGACCAAGCAAGACTCCTAGAAAACACAACAACAATCACAGGCGCAACACAAGCAAACCCTGTAGTTATTACCGACACAGCTCACCCATATTCTAACGGTGACGTTATTATTATACAAGATGTGGTTGGAATGACTGAACTAAATGGAAAAGAGTTTACGGTCGCAAACAAAGCAACAAACACTTACGAACTACAAGGCATTGATGGTACTGGCTACACAGCATATTCATCTGGTGGCACTTCCTCAAGAATCCATGAGATTGCTAGCCCATACTTAGAAAGCGAAATATTCGATGTGCAATATGTACAAGACTCTGACGTTGTTTATTTAGTACACCCAAACCACCCAGTACAAAAACTAATTAGAGTTGCGAGTAATTCATTTACCATTGCTGACGCTGATTTACTTAAAGGGCCATTCGTAACCGAAAACGTGGTATCAACTGATTTAGTTGCCTTAACTGCTGGTTCATGGGCGCAAGGTGATTCTGGCACACTAACAGCAAGCGGCGGACATACTCCTTTTACTTCTAATCATATTGGTGGGTTGTGGAAAGTAAGAAGTGGCACTGATATTGCTTTTTTAAAAATAACAGCCTTCACAAGTTCAACCATTGTTACGGTTGAATTTCAAGAAGCAATCCCAGCATCATTACAAACAGGTACGCATTTCACTTGGAGCGAGGGTGAATTTAGTGACGCTAGATCACACCCTGCGGCAATAGCATTACATGAACAAAGATTGATCCTTTCTGGTGCGTTATTTAATCCACGCAAAGTATTCTTTTCACAATCAAACGCTGATTATGAAAACTTTGAAGCAGGCACAGAGGATGACGATGCGTTTAATGTCAAAATAGCTTCCCAAAAAGGTGATATTAAATGGCTATTTTCTGACGAGGTTTTGTTTATAGGAACTACTAATGGCATTTTTAGAGCCACAAGCTCATCAAATGGTTCAGTTCTAACGCCTAGTGATATTGATATTAAAAGACATATATCCTTTGGTTGCTCTAATATACCCCCAAGACTTGTTGGAAGCTCTGTATTATACCCACAAAAAAGCAATAAAAAGATAAGAGCCATCAATTATAATATTAATAGCGATAAATATGCGGCGCAAGATTTAACCGTTGATGCCGAACACATAACAGAAAGCGGATTAGTTCAGCTATCTTACCAACAAGACCCACTATCTAACCTTTGGAGTATCCGCTCTGATGGTGAATTGGCTTTATTGAGTAGTGAGCAGGATCAAGAGGTTTTAGCTTGGTACAGACTAAAAACTCAAGGTTATTTTGAATCAATAGCTGTAATTAATAGTTCTGACGATACGGACGAGATTTATGCAGTAGTAAAAAGAACTATAGGCGGAACAACTAAAAGATATATTGAAGTACAAGACCCTAATTTCTTAGTCTCAAACCTTTATAGAACTTATGTTGACTCGTTTTTAACATATAACGGAACACAAACTATAACTCTAACACTTGATTCTTCTGACGGCATTTATGTTTTATTAGATGAAAGTGGCAACGTCTTATTAGATGAAGATGGAAACGTCCTAGTATCCGAAGAGTTTGCAACCAATGTTGAAGCTGCCAGCTCTCTTTTTACTACGGCTGACGTTGGCAAGGAAATCCACGACCTAGACGGAAATGGTAGAGCTTTAATAACGGCTTACGTTGATGGTCAAAACGTAACCCTAGACATATTAGAACCTTTTGATAGTGAGTCATTAACTAATTGGGCTTTTGCTGTTAAGACAATAACAGGATTAGATCATTTAGAAGGCTCAACGGTTTCTATTTGTTCAGATGGTGCAACAATCCCTGACCAAGTAGTATCTAATGGAGCGATCACTTTAAGCCTTGCTGGCGCAATAGTACATGTTGGTTTGTCTTACACTTCAACAGTAAAGAGTATGCCGCTAGAAGCGCAGTCACTTTCACAAGTTATAGGATCAACACAAGGAAAATTAAATCGTATTGACACTGCATCAATAAGGTTTGAAAATACTAATGGTGGTAAAGTTGTATCTGGTGAAAATACAATTGTAATTCCAGCAAGATCAACTAATAATAACATGAATGAAACGCCGTCATTATTTGATGGTGATAAGGAAATAAGAACAGGTGGCACTTGGGGTACTATCAGCCAACTATCAGTTGTGCAAGATGGCCCACAGCCAATGACCATAAAAAGTATAACATATAAAATAACCGTAAATGATAAGTAAGGAATTTAGATTAGATCATATAGATTTAGTAAACCTAAAATTAACTTATCCAAGCATAAATGAATTAAAAGCGGAAGTTTACCCATTCGATGGTGATGAAGCTTTAACATACATAAAAGACGACAGAATTATTTTTTGCTGCGGTTTAAAACTATTAAGAAGAGGTGTGGCTCATTGTTGGGTCGTACCTAGTGTTTATGTTAATAAATACCCAAAAAGCTTTTACAAGGAAATAAAAAACCTACTAGAGAGCTACACAAAAAAAATGAACATACACAGGGTGCAAACAAGCGTCACTGACGAGTTTGTTAAATGGATCGAAGCTATAGGCTTCGAGAGGGAATCAACCCTAAAACAAATTACCTTTGATAAAAAGGACGAATATTTATATACTAAATTTTATTAATTATGGCAACAGGCGTAGTAATAGCAGGGGCAGCAATAGCAGGAGGAGGTCAAATATATGGCGGACTACAAGCTAGAAAAGAAGCTAAAAAACAACAAGCAGCACTAGACGCACAAGCTAGATTAGAAAGACAATCAGCCGAGTTCGAGGCTATACAAGCAGGAAGAAAATTTGACAAACTTCTAGGTACTCAAAAAGCTAATATCTGGCAGCGGAATCATGCTTGAAGGCTCGCCTATGCTATTAATCGAAGAGACGCTAAGAGATAGGGCAGAAACAATCGAAAACATAAAAAGATATGGACAAGCTAGATCCGACACACTAAAAGCACAAGCAGGAAACGTGAGAGATGCTGGAAGAGATCAACTCACATCTTCTATTATAGGAGCTTTTGGCACTGGGTTAAAGGCTGGAAGTCAAATTGCAGGAGCTAAATAATGGTTTTTATTCCAAGAAGTCAAGGCGTACAAGTAGGCAAAACAACCGAAACAGGACTTGCACCAAAATCAATGGCACAAACTCAAATTTTGCCAAACGCAATAACTCAATTAGGGGGTACTATTGCAGGTATTGGACTTGATAAATTACAAAAAGAACAAGCAGAACAAAGAAAAGCACAAGAGGAGTTTCAAGCAACGCAAGCATTAGACCTTAGAAATAAACTTAGAAGGTTCGATAACGAGGCCAGTATAAGCCTTTCTGAAATGCCTGATAGTCCTGATGTAATAAACTCTTACAAACAAAGAGTGCTAGAGGATAGAAAAGCTTATTTTGAAGAGCTTTCAACATCATACGGCGATGATAAGAGACTGCAAAAAGTAATCAAACAGGAATACGAAACGAGTCAAGTTCCTTTTGAATATGCAATTGATAAAGAGCTTTCAAGAAAACAAAAGAACTATAACACAAACAGCCTTTACGAATCAATATCAGATCTAAAAGATAGATTTGAAAAAGCTAATAGCGAGGTTGAATTCGCCCAAATAGGAGCGGATTTAAACGAGACTTTAAAATTCGGCCTATCAACTGGCATTGTAAACGCAAAAGACATCGACCGCCAACAAGACGCTTTTAGAGAATTAAGAAAAGCAAGACAAACTGAAATCTTAAGGGGTATCGCATGGGAAAGTGCCAAGAGTGGTCAACTTCTATTAGACCCAACCAATAAAGACGATAAAGAATTAGTAGATAACAACTATGAATTAGCAATCTTAAAAGGTGCTGACCCAATCAAGGAGGCTGACTCAATAGCTATCAATCAAGGCATATTACCAACGCAAGCAAAAAGATCAATGTCAGCAACCTTGCTTAGTGGGAACAATAACCAAAAATTAAACGCTGCATTAAGAATTGATTATCTGATTGACGAAAATCAATCTTTACAAGGCCAATTCTCAAGCGATCAAATAGCATTTAGCCAAGCAATCAAAAATAGACACGAGCAAGGACTTCCTGTTGATAAAGTTATTGAATACGCAGAAGCCGAAATAAAACAAAACAAGAGCCAAGATAGGTTGATTAGAATGGAAAGATTCAATCAAGATTATGCAAAGAGTGGCACTAAGTTTATTGAAAAGGTTGACGATATTGCTAAGAAAATAAAAGGTAACACAGGATTTCTTGGTTTTAATAGGGCTGACGTTCCTGATACTTTGGTTAGTGAAATACGATCACTTACACAAGATTTTTACCTAAATGAAGGTGTTGATATTAATACAGCCTTTGATTCTGCTGAAAAGAAAGTTTTGGGTGAATGGGCTATCACAAACATTGGTCAAAAAAGATTCCAAAAACATGCGCCTGAAGTTTACTATAAAGGCGGTCACAAATGGATACAAAACCAAGCAATCAATGAAGTCAAAAAGCTAACACTTGAGCCATTACCTAATATTAAAAACGAAATAAGATTGCAACTAAATCCACCATCACTTGCTAGTGGTCAGCCTTCTTATTATGTTTTTAGAGAAAGAGAAGGGTATCCTATTGAACCAGTCTTAGATTCAAGAAATATGCCTTTGATATTTAAACCTGACATCACGAAAGTAAAAGAATATAAAGACGCTCAAGAAGAACTAAGTAAACTTAAATTATCACCTGAAAAAGAAAGAAAGATAATCGAAGGAAGAATGACTCCAGCAACCCAAGATGAAAAACTTTCTATACTTAGTGGGGGTCTTTATTAATGAACTACGAAGAATTATTAACAAGACAAATAGTTGGTTCAGCCTTCACAAAACAAAGCGATGTGCCGAATCCATTATCTGGCGGCTTCTCTGGTGATGTTTTTAAGGGCGGTGCTGGTGCAAGCCCATTCTTAAAACAGTTTAAACCTGACGATGAGGAGTACACAACCAAGGAAGTATTTAAGGCCGCATTTGAAAACGAAAACGCAACATACAACGCAATCAATTTCCTGTCTAACCAACACGTAGGAGAATGGGAAGAAGATTATAACCCAGTTAAAGACTTAGTAGGCACTAAATATGAAATATATGCCGACCAATTCATGAACGCCTATAACGAACTGGATGCTCAAAGAATAAAAAACCAAATAGACAAGAAAGAAGAAAACGATAAAATACTTTGGAATAGTGGAGCTTTAGGAGTAGTTGCAGGATTTACAGCGGCAGCAATAGATTTGCCAAACCTCATCCCTGTTGGTGGCGTTACTTATAAAGTAGTAAGAGGTGGTAGAATAGCGCAAGCAGCAGCGGCAGGTGCAATCGGTGGTACAGTGTCAGCAGGCGTGGCAGAAAGCGTACTACAAGCTAACCAACCATCAAGAACAGCGGAGGAGTCAGTTTATAATATCGCAGGTGCTACAATTCTTGGCGGAATATTAGGTGGTGCAGCAGGTGGAATATCTAAAGTTAAATTTAATAAATTAGCCAAACAATTAGAAAAAGAATTACAACCAGTACCAGCAAAAGTCGAAAAAGTCGACATTGAGAATAAAAGCGTTGAATTAAAAGAAGGCTTCGAGGGTAAGGTTGATGAGTTTGGTTTTGTAAATAAGGAAGGCAAGGTAAGTGCTGCATTTGACTATGAGGCTAATTTTAAAGCTCGTTTTGAAGAGTTCGGTTTTGGTGGAGGAAAGGCGGCACAAGCAGCTTTCCAAGCTACTAAGAAATTAAACCCTATGTTAAGGATTTTTGACGACCCAATCGCCCAGTCAAAAGAAACAATGCTAAAACTTGTTAGAACTAACTTAGAAACAAAAGGCGTTGCGGAAGGATTAGAAAAACCAACATCCGTAGAAAATGCCCTAACTAGACTTCAAAGCAACTTAGGCATGGCACTTGAAGCTAATAAGAAAGCCTTTATTAAAACATCAACAAATAAATTAGGTGCTAGATTTGGAAAGGGCTTTGAGGAGTTTAATAAGGAAGTTTCAAAAGCTATTAGACAAGGCAAACATGAAAACCCTGAAATAGAATCAGCAGCTAACGTAATAAGACAAGAGATATTCCAAAAAATAGGAAAAGAAGCTAATGACGTTGGGTTATTCACTAAAGACTTGGATGTAAGCAAGAACCCCAATTACTTTCCTAGATTCCCTGACGTGCCAAAGATAGTAGCTAGACAAGACGACTTTAAAAAACTAATCTTTGATAAAGCTAAGGAAAGATTAATCCCATCTATTAAAAGAGAATTTACCACAAAACAAAAAAGCTTAATCACGCAAATAAATGACATAAACACTAGGGCTTTAGAGATTGAGGGATTAGCTAAATCAACCGAAGCACCAAAACTAAGCCCATTGGCAAATGAAGCCGCCAAATTTGATAATGTTGATGACTTTATAGAATCTGTCCCAATTAGAGAAGAATCTTTAGATAATTCTATGAGTCATAGACCAACAAAAACAGGTGCAGATGCTAGTAATATTACACAAGAAGTTTCTGACATGGGCTTCCCCAATGATTTTTATAAAAATCCTCAATACTATGAGGACATGAGTGATAAATCTGTCAAAGAATCTTTCAACGCTTTAATAAAAGTTAAAGGAAATCCTGATGCAGAAATAACAATTTATAGAGCGTCACCAAAAAATGAATTAAGAACTGGTGACTGGGTTACTCTGTCTAAAGAATACGCAAAAGGAGAAAGCTTACAAGAGGGTGTAAAGGTACATTCTTTTAAAGTAAAAGCAAAAGAAATAGAATTTGCAGGAGAAAGTATAAATGAGTTTGGATATTGGGGGCATAGTAGTAAAACAAAAGAACAACTAACAGAAGCCTTTAAACAGTCTAGAGCCACTAAACAAACAGCCGAATCTAATTTTAGCGATGACGAGCTTTTTAACATACTAGATAAATACAAACAAGCAGCAAGAGATGTAAGAACCATTAAACCTAAATCCTTATTCCAATTCATTAAAGAAAACGGAGGTATTTATGACAGCGGTGGCGAGCTTGCTAGTCGTGAATTACAAAAACAATCAGTTGCACTTGTAAGAAAAGATAGGTATCAACAAAAGGTATCCAACGGAAGAATGAGCCAAGTTGATATTTCGATGGACGCAGTGGCGCAAAGAGCGTGGGACGCTGGATATTTCCCTGAATTTCAAGAAAGACCTTCAGTTAATGACCTGCTTGCTAAGATAGATGAAGAGTTAATGGGTAATAAAGTTTATAGCGAACTTGACTTAGATAATGTGCGAGTAAAGGAAGAAGCTCAAGAGTTTATGTCATGGGTTGATGAACAAGGTATTGACCTTAATAATATTAGGTCTAGGGGCGATTTAACACAAGTATTACCTGAACTCTCTAAAAGAGAGCTAAACTCGTTAAAAGCCAAAAAAACTAGGCTAGAAAAGAAATTCGATAAAATCAAAGACGAATACGAAGAGCTATTCGGAACGCCAAAAGATACTGACGACATAGTAAAGTTCAGCGATGGAACATCTAAAACTAGAGCGCAAATATTAGAAGATGACTATGCGAAAGAAATAGCTAAAAATATCTTTGATAAGTATAGAGGTATTGAAAATCAGATGACGCTACCATACGACATGAAGATAGGCGCAAGAGGGCCAGCAAAATCAAGAACTTTAAACTTTGTTACCGACGATGAAATAGCTGACTTTGTAGAACAAGATATAACAAAAGTTGCCTCTCGCTATGTAAGAACA
>Ga0070749_10002437_pt1 | contig 12479 bp, 15 predicted proteins | sample VirMetDEL_Nov_18_FD_75180 | JGI IMG/M metagenome (GOLD analysis project Ga0070749, IMG submission 75180) | Aqueous microbial communities from the Delaware River and Bay under freshwater to marine salinity gradient to study organic matter... | ecosystem: Environmental > Aquatic > Marine >...
CAAATCCATCAGTTACTTTTACCGAATTAGCTCCAACAATGGGCTCAACAGATAAAAAAGTAAGTGCTACTGATATGCGTACTATTCTTGCAGTTCCAAGCGAAGACAAACAAAAACTAAAGAATTACATGCCTGATAAACTATCTGATGAAGATAAAGAAAAGGTTATTTCTATTCTGACTAGCAATTCAAAAAAACAATTAGCAGAAAGAATAATTTTTGAAATCATGAAACAATTTTTCAAGGGTTGATACAATGAATAAATATGATAAAATTCTCAGAGATATATTGCTTGAAAAAATAAAAAACCCAGGCAAATATTATGGTGGTGATAAACAAAAAGCCGGTATTGATAGCGATGGTGATGGAGTTCCTGACGGAGCCGATAAAGAACCAAAAGATGGTTCTATTCAAGAAGAAATGGCAGAAGAATTAGAAGAAATTTCTACTTCTGCATCAGTAGCAGGATATTCTCTTCCTTTGGGAATGAAACCAAGAAAACGTAAATAAGAGGAAATTGTGAAGCTCTGTGTATTTGATTTCGATAACACTTTATTCAGATCACCATCGCCACCAAAAAAGTGGAAAGATGGTTGGTGGACAAAACCAATTTCACTGAATCCGCCATTTGTACCAAAAGAACCTGATATGTACTGGTGGAATGATTCAATAATAGAAGAAATACTAATGTGCTCTGGTAAGAAGGATAATTATGTCATTCTTCTTACTGGCAGATTAGATAGTGTATTTAGAGAGCGAGTTATGGAACTTTTGAATCAGGTAGGAATTACAAAAAAGTTCGATTATATCGGACTAAACAATCAAAAAAATACAATCAAATACAAGCTTGATACTATGTCAGAATTTCTAAAAAAAGATCCTAGAATTAGAGAAGTTGAGATATGGGATGATCGAGTAGAACATGCTCAAGCATTTGAAGATTGGGCAAGAAAAAACAGATTGGTTTATACACATAATCTAATAACATCAATGCAAAAGGAGCCAGAGGAAATTCCATGAACAGCAAACTTTTTGTTTTAGTTGGTCCCCCTGCGATTGGAAAATCAACTTATACCAAAAAAATTTTATCCTCATTGCAACCAGTTATTATTAGTAGAGATGAGATAGTTGAACAAGTTACAAAAAAGAATGGCATGACTTATAATGAGTATTATAAGAGATTGAATGATCCATCTGTCAAATCTTTATCAGATGAAATAGAAAATATATTACAAAATAGATTTACCGAGGCAGTACAAAACAATAACAATATTGTCGCTGATATGACTCATATGAATAAGAGATCTAGAAAAAAGACGTTATCTTTAGCCGACAATAAACAATATGAAAAAATAGCTGTTGTATTCAAATTTGAAAAAGATATGATTCCTCATCTACAGAAACTTTCTAAAATTCGGGAAAAAGAATATATTTTGAATGGTCAAACTAAATTCATTCCAGATCATGTTTTCGAAGAAATGATAAATGTTTTTGAGCCTGTCGAAATTGAGGAAGGGTTTGATTCTGTATTGCTTGTGGACGACTCACTTAGAATCTATGGAATGTAACTTGACTCCACTATGATTCAGTGATATGATGCTTGCATGAAAACTCTTCTACGGTATCCTGGCGGCAAAGCCAAAGCAATCAAAATACTTGAAAAATATATTCCACAAAATACAAAGAAAGTTATTTCACCTTTCTTTGGGGGTGGTTCTTTAGAGTTTGCTCTAGCTGATAAAGGTATTGAAGTTCAAGGATATGATATTTTCAAATCAGTTGTCAACTTTTGGAAAATGGTTAGATATAATCCAAATGAATTGGCAGATGAAATTCAAAAATTACTGCCAGTAGACAAAGATAAATTTCTTAGCCTACAGAAAGAACTACGCCACAAGGATAACTCCTTGTTCAAAGTAGATATTGAAGCAGCAGCTATCTTTTTTGTTCTAAACCGCTGTTCTTTTTCAGGAACAACTTTATCGGGTGGTTTTAGCAAAGAAGCATCAACTGGTAGGCTAACACAATCTTCCATTGATAAGATTAGAACTTTCAATTCCAATATTGATGTATTTGTTGAATCTTTCGAAGATGTTATTCCAAATGCAGATGGATTTTTATTTTGTGATCCGCCATATTATTTAGGACAAAAATCTAATCTTTATGGTGTTAGCGGAGATACACATAAAAATTTCGATCATGAATTATTGGCAGAACTTCTAAAGAAGAAAGACAACTGGATTTTGTGCTACAATAATGATCTATATATTCGTAAACTATATAAGGATTATGAATGGGTTTTTCCAAATTGGAAATATGGTATGTCATCTGATAAAAACTCAAAAGAGATACTTATTGTTTGTCCGTGAACTATTTATTCATGATGAATTTATTCACTAAACATCCAAATTCGGTTGGTGAGACATACTGGCAACATCTAAAAGTAGCAATGAAAGGTGCTTATCGCCTTGGAGGATCTGCGACAATCTTTTGTGTTCACGCGATCTTCCCATTTGTTCCAGTTCCAAAACCATTTGATTTGGTTTCTACTTCAGATTGGTTGAATGAAATAAGGAAGGGCAGAGAACAATGAAACAACTTTTTGAATCTTGGAAAAAATATGTAATTTCCGAATCATCGCTAAGTCGCGTTCTTCAACATATTGAGAATCATGACTGTGCTACTATAACTGCGTTTCGTAGTAATCCAGATGATCTATCGAGATGTGTTCTTCCAGAGAAGGAAGAAGTTGAGGAAGCAAAAAAAGATATTCTTAGCAAGAATAAACTAAGAAATCGAGATCTAAAAGCCTCTTTACTTGATAAAGGATACGGAGTTACCAACGTAGTTGGTTCTTATGTTGAGAACTTCATGGAAGAAAATTCTATTGAAGTAAAAGAAGATAGTTTGTTTGTTGTAAATCTAAAAGACAGCCCAGATTTCTTTTCTACAATTGAAAAGTTAGGTAAAATCTTCTGTCAAGATTCTGTCCTTATCATTCCCAAAGGTGGTCAAGGCGCTTATTTGTTGGGAACAAATAATTCAGAATTCCCAGGATTAGGAAACAAAGAAATCGTTGGTGATTTTGTCGGTGGAAAAGAAAAAGAATTTATGACCCGTGTTCGTGATCGTCCATTTGCTTTTACCTCCCTCAAAGAATATAAACTTGAAACTTTTCAAGATCATTCTAAAAATGCTCGTTGGGCAATCCGCTCTATTTCTGAAAAGGTGCTCAAATAAATAAACAACAGGAAACATAGGTATGAAAATGAATTCTCTAATGGAATCTTGGAGAGGTTTTGTAAATGAAACTTCATCTACTAGAGTGTATAAAAGAATCATTCTAAACGAACTACAAGTTGTTACAGAAGAACAACTGAAAGAGTTCCCTTTATCAAAAGAAGAATTAGAAGAAATAAAGGAATGGGGTGAACTTGAAGGAGATCCCATGCTCTTGGGAACAGGAACAATGGGTAGTGCTTATCAATTTGGTGATAAGGTTCTCAAAATAACTTTGGATGAAGCCGAAGCAAAAGCAGCTTATAAAATTGCTGGTAAGTTTCATCCAAATGTTTATCGTGTTCTAAAGGTCGCTAAAAGGTCTGGTAAATATCCAGAGGATAAGTTGCGCCCATTTATTATCGTATATGAGCTAGTTGCTTATCCAAACGATGGTGGAGAGCTACCAGATGAACAATTGCAAGATGTAGTCAAAAGTATCTATAATTCTAAAGAAAATATAAAATACTTTTGGGTTGACAACTTTCCAGAGGTAATGAAAAAATTTGAAGATGCTTTAGAAAAAAATGTTGACAAGTTGGTTGTACCTGAGCTAAGATATGCCAGCAATGAACCACTTATCGACAGCATTCTAAAATATTCCGATATGTCTTCAAAAGAAGCACAAGCTTTCAAATTTGCATGGGGTATTGTAGCAGGATTTTATGGTAAATGTTTTCATTCGCTAGAGAATGCTAAAGAATGCCTCAACAATAAAAAATTTGAATATGTAAATAAAATAGCATCTGGTTTATCATTCTTGATGGAGCATGGCATACGCTTTATGGATTTGAAAACAACCAATGTCATGCAAGTTGATGAAGAACCAATTATTATTGATATTGGAAAATCCGCTGTGATGGGTTACGTTGACATTCCAAAAATCTCATAATAGAGGGGTAATGAAAGTAAATCTAATTTCTTATACCAAGCCTGCTGGTGTTCTAGCTGAAACGGAAGTAAAGACACTAACAGATTTGGTAGCTTATTGTGCTAGAGTTTCTAATCCAACAAATCAAATGAATTCATCAACTTCTGAGAAGTTGATCAAATATCTAATCAAACATAAGCATTGGAGCCCGCTAGAGATGGTGGATGTAACAATGGAAATAGAAACAACCCGTGATATTGCTAGACAAATGTTGCGGCATCGTTCTTTTAGTTTTCAAGAATTTAGCCAACGATATGCCGATGTTTCTTCATTTGGAGACATGTTTGAATTATCAGAAGCTAGAATGCAAGATCCAAAAAATCGCCAGAACAGTGTTGAAATTGTCAATGAACAAATCCAAAAAGATTGGATTGTTCAACAAGAAGCTGTAATTGAAATGTGCGAGACAGTATATAAGATTGCTTTGCAAAAAGGAATTGCAAAGGAAGTTGCTCGTAAAGTCCTACCAGAAGGTCTAACCAAATCTCGTATGTATATGAAAGGTTCTTTACGTTCTTGGGTTCATTATTTAGAAGTTAGAGGTGAAGGCTCTGGAACACAAAAAGAACATATGCTTGTGGCAGCAGAAATTGCAAAAGCCATTATTGAAATATTTCCTATGATCTCAACAATTTCACAATCAGAGGGCGAAAAGCATCAATGATCATGTTTTTTTTAGGTTTTGTAGCAGGCATTGCCTTTTATCACTTTCTTCATAATTTTTTGAAAGATGAATAATTTTAGTTTCGATAAAATCATTTTCGGAAACGATCTTGATTCATTGGCTTTATCATATCTTACTGGTATTCCAGTTGTCTGCGAAAACCTAAACTATCCTTTATTCTTTGAACATTTTGAATCTAGTCAAGATTTAGAAGTTATCAATTTTTCAAATGAAAAAAAATCTATCAAAACAGTTGATCAAGTTATAGAACTAAATGATGCAAAACTAAACGTTTATAAAAAGATTATTTTTGTTCTTTCTATTCTTGGAAAGATCAGATTCTCTAATAATATAAAATTTATTTCATTGGAAAATCAAAATAGGCTGAAGGTTTGTACTGAAACAAATAAGATATATTATATTGATTTCAATAACCTTTATATTGTCAATAACAACTTATTGAAAAACTGTGATTATAAATCAATTGAGCCTTTGAAATACAAAGTTATTGAGCGTTTTCATGTAGCAAAAAAATTAGCTTTTGGTATAGATTTGTTTGAAAATCAAACAGATTTTATGAAAAAAATTCATATGGTTTATAGCTCCACTATTAGTTGTGTTGTTGAATCATACATGAATAAAGAAGATTTTGAAAAATTAGAACATTCATTTTTATACCAAAAATATAATTTGATTCGGTTGTTTGAAAAGTACGGTGAAAATCTTTCTAAAATAAGAGAGCCATTCATTCCAAAAGAAAGAAACATGTACGAAAGAAATAAAATTGTTTATAATGAAACGGATTCAATAAAGCAAATACAATTCTCCTTGGATGATTACTTATGCCCAAAAAGAAGAAACAACTCCATAACTTTAGAATCGCAGGATGCGTATCAGCTTATCGTCGCACACAAATTTTTCAGCATGTGTACCCAGACGTTTTGATGCCATTACATGTGAATTTTACTGCAATTGAAAGAGCAGTAATGGAGTGTGCTAGTGCTGGAGTCGATAGCATATGGGTTACTGTCCCTAGAGAACATCTTTCTTTGGTAAGAAAAGTACTTGGGGATTATGTTTATGATCCAGTTTTCCTTTATAATTTTCGTAAGAAAAGATTTTCACATGATTATATAAAACGTATTCCTATTTTTTATTGTCCAATGAGAATCAGGGATATTGGTCTAAAGGATTCAGAGCCATTTGGAATTATCAATTCAGCTTTATGTGCAAAAAGATTTGCTAGTAAACTTACAAAAAATCTAGAACCATCAATGTTCTATGTTGCTTTTCATGATGGAATATATCATCCATTTGTGGCAGCAACTAATAGACCACTAATCAATACTGAACAAAACTTTTATTATTCATTCGAAGGTAAATCATTCAAAGATGGAGAACCACTTGGGTTTACATTTTCAAACCAGCAACTTATTGACTGCCATGAATTTGTTCGACACAAAGGAACAAAAAAATATAGACCTATTTCCGAATTCAAAACATCTGGAGAGTGGCTAGAATTATTACCAAAAGAAGAAAGATATTCAGCAACGAAGTTCACTGTTGACAAAGTTTTTGATAAGGTTATAATAGACAACGCAAACGAATATAAACTAAAATGGTTTTATAATATAAATGACTGGCAAGCCTATAGAAAATATATAGGAAGTCACTGTACATTACGAAGACCTAAGAAAATGTTATGCCCGCCAAACAATTTAGAGAGGATGTAAATGTCGTATGAAAAGGTTAGGGAAGCATATAATGAACTTTCTTTCAATCAATTAGAATCAATGAATCTTCCATATTCGTTCGATCTATTACCAGTTTATCAAAAGGATTTCTTTGTTGATTTCTTTTATAAATGTGAACAGCTTATCAATCCAACGAATGATAGTTATGAAGAGTTTATGGACACAATTCAAAGCGTAGTGGAAGATGAAGTTGTATTCTCGGCTATTGAAGAAATTTTAGATGATTATACTGTAATTCGACGCTAAAAATAATTTTCGCTTGACACAGAAGGCTACTCAGGTTATACTTGGCTTGCTTTTTGGTGTGTCTTCGACTACAATATATTCAATCGTTCACCACATAATGTGGAAAGAGGAATAATGGAAAGGACCGTTTCTAAAATTAAGTTTGTTGGACTCCATTCACACGACACTTTTTCTGTTTTTGATGGATTGGGATTACCACAACAACATATGGAGTTTGCATATCAAAATGGTATGGATGCTCTAGCAGTTACAAATCATGGAAATATGAATTCTTTATCATATCAAGTCCTTCATGCCAAGAAAATGAATTCCGAAGGAAAGAACTTCAAGCCAATCTTTGGCATTGAAGCGTACTTTATTGATTCTCTTTCGAAATGGAAAGAGGAATATGAAACTATGAAAGCCGAGAAAAAGGTCAAAGTATCTTCGGAAGAATCAGGCACTGTCGTTGAGAATGAAGAAGAAACAAAAACAAAAGAGAAGAATATTCTAAATCGTCGTGCCCACTTGGTTCTTCTTGCAATGAATCAAAAGGGTTTGAATAATCTATTTTCTATTGTTTCGGAATCATTCAAGCCAGGAAACTTCTATCGTTATCCTCGCGTTGATTTTGATTTGCTTGAAAAATATAATGAAGGAATTATTGTAAGCAGCGCCTGTATGGGCGGTGTTTTATCCAAAGCTTATTGGGCTAATAGAGAAAATGGAGCAGAAGCAGTTGAATCTGCCATGCTTGCACTTGTTGAGCGTTTTCAAGAGATTTTCGGAGATCGTTTCTATGGTGAACTTCAATGGCACAATTTGCCAGATCAGCACCATATCAACAAGCATATCATTGAGGTTGCTAAGAAAACAAATCTCAAACTGATCTCAACTGCCGATTCTCATTATCCAACTCCTAATGCCTGGAAAGATAGGGAGATTTATAGGCGTCTTGGTTGGTTGAATAACAAACCAGATTACTCAGTTGATGATCTTCCACAATCACGGGATGATCTAAAGAGCGAACTATATCCAAAGAATGGCGACCAAATGTGGGAATCTTACAAGAAGTATTCTCAATTGTGTGGGCATGAATATGATGATAAATTGGTTCTTCAATCAATCGAAAACACCTATGTAATCGCTCATGAACGAATTGAATCGTTCTATCCAGATAATACTGTTCGTCTTCCAAACTTTGTGGTTCCTGAAGGAAAGTCCGAAGTTCAAGCTCTTACAGAAATGTCTCTGGATGGTTTGAAGAAATTGGGGTTGGATAAGAATCCAGAATATGTTGATCGTCTAAAAGATGAATTGGTTGTTATCAAAGATCGTGGCTTTGCAAAATACTTTCTAACAATGAAAGCAGTTTCAGATACTTCTAGGCAAATGCAGTTATGCGGTGCTGGTCGAGGTTCTGCTGCTGGTTCTTTGATTTCATATGTGTTGGATATTACTCAAGTTGACCCAATCAAGTATGGATTGCAGTTCGAACGTTTTATTCGTCGTGATACCACAGATTATCCTGATATTGACTTTGACGTTTCTGATCCAATGGAAATCAAAGAGCATCTTATTTCTCAATGGGGACAAAATACTGTAGTTCCAATCACAAATTATAATACCCTACAGTTTCGCTCTCTAATCAAAGACATTTCTAAGCTTTATGGAATTGATTATAAGGAAGTAAATGATGTAACAAGTAAGATGTTGGCAGAAGCTACGCCACCTGCCAAAAAGAAAAATGGAATCAAGTCGGGTGTTTATACTCCAACTTATGAAGAATTGATGGAATTCTCTCCATCTCTTCAAAAGTATTTCCAGAAGTATGAACATGTAAAATCTCACGTTGAGGGATTGCTTGGACAAATTCGTTCACAATCTCGCCATGCTGGTGGTGTGGTTATTGCTGATGATTTGAATACTCAAATGCCTCTAATCAATAGCGGAGGCGTAATTCAAACTCCTTGGGCTGAAGGACAAAATGTTCGCCATCTTGAACCATTAGGATTTATCAAGTTTGATATTCTAGGGTTGGCTTCTCTAAGAATGGTTGAAGATTGTATTCGACATATTCTACGTCGCCATCATGGTGTAAATAATCCAACTTTTGATGATGTAAAGAATTTCTATAACGAGAATCTTCATCCAGAAAAGATGAATCTAAACGATGAAGATGTTTATAAAAACATTTTCCATCAAGGTAAATGGGCAGGAGTTTTCCAATTTGCCGAAAAGGGTGCTCAACGATTCTGTTCAAAAGCAAAACCAATGAGTATCATTGATTTATCTGCTATCACTTCTATTTATCGCCCTGGACCTTTGGCAGCAAATGTTCATGAGGAGTATGTGGAATCAAAGAATAATCCTGATTCTATTCGATATATTCATCCCCTCGTAAAAGAAGTAACAGGTGAAACATTTGGATTCCTAATCTTCCAAGAACAAATTGCTTTGTTGGCACACAAACTTGGAAAGAATGTTTCTCTCGATGAAGGTAACTTACTTCGTAAACTTCTTACAAAGAAAGGTACTGGAAAAGGTCATGAAAAGAAGGATGCCATTCATTCTAAATTTATTGAGGGTTGTTTAGAAAAAGGAATTGATAAGAAAGATGCACAAGATTTGTGGGATTCATTTGAATACTTCTCAGGATATGGCTTCAACAAATCACACGCTGTGGCTTATAGTGTTCTATCTTATCAATGTGCCTATCTTCTTCACCATTTTCCTGTAGAATGGCTCGCAGCTTTTCTTGATAAAGAACCTGAAGATCGAAAAGAAAAGGCGATCAATATTGCTAAGAGTTTTGGATATGGTGTCTTGCCATGTAGTGTAAATCACTCAGATATGAACTGGTCAATCAAAGATGATAAAACTTTGGTTCAACCTCTATCTTCTATCAAAGGGTTGGGAGAAAAAGCAATTGAACAAATTCTAGAAAATAGACCCTTTGAATCAATTGAGGATCTTCTATATCATGATAATATTTCTTATTCCAAGTTGAACAAGAAAGCTATTGATGTTTTGATTCGGTGCAATGCTTTAGAAGAACTACAAGATTCGCGTTTTATGAATATGAAACATTTGTGGACTTGTGCTGTTGAAGAGAAGCCTAAGACCCGAGATAAGTTTCAGGAAGCTATCGATCTTTATAATAATGTAGAAGATTTTTCAAAAGAAGAAAAGATCGAATTCATGGTCAACCTTGCTGGAGTATTTCCATTTAGTGTTATAATGTCAAAGAAAATCGTACAAAAATTGGATGAAAATGAGATTCCTCCAATCAGCGAATTCGATCCAGATAATTGTTTCTGTTGGTTTATTCCAAGGGAAGTAACAAAGAGAATTACGAGAAACGGAAGGGAATATGCCATTGTAAGTGTTATTGATGATACGAATCAATCAGCTATAATCAAAGTGTGGAATTATACTGATACTGAACCAGTTCATGTAAACAAACCATATATTGCTAAACTTGATTTTGATGAGTGGGGTTTTTCAAGCCGTTCAATGAAAAAAAATTGGAGGTGTTTGATCTAAGGACTATTTATGCTGAGGGTTGAGGCATGAAATGGGATTTGATCTGTAAACATGTTTCTAAAAATATTCCAAATTTCAAGATAGAGATAAAAGAAAAAAGTTCTCTAATGAGAATACTTTCTTATATCCTATTCTTCAATAAAAGATTTAGAACTCAATTTATTACAACATTATATCCCGTTGTCTATTTTCCAAAGCAAATTCTTTCAAATCCAGATGAAGTAGGAAGAGTTATTATTCTTTCTCACGAATATGTTCATTTGAAAGATAAGAAAAGATTAGGTATTTTATTTGATTTATTATATCTTAGCCCACAGATCTTTTCTTTATTAGCGGTATTAGCCATTTGGTTTTCGAATGATTGGTTATGGTTTTTATTATTTCTCTTACCTTTACCAAGCCCAAGAGCTTATTTTGAATTTAGAGCCTATAAAATGAGTATTGCTGTACATTATTTTATTATGGGCAAAATTCCTTTATTGGATTTTTATATAAATCAATTTACTTCATCTAATTATTATTGGATGTTTCCATTTCAAAAAATGCTTCATAAACATTTTTTTGAATTTACTTTACGTTTACGAAAAAAGCAATACGAAGATTATATAGAAGAAATAAAAAATGTAATCAATTCATAGAAAATGGAAAAATTGAATACTATTTATATAGACATTTCCCTGTAGGAGAATCATAATATGGCAAGTCCCAGAAAGTTTAGATTGAAGAGAAGACAAATTGGTGGTAAGGTTTTAGATCCAGTTGACTTGACTCAAGTAGCTACAGCAGATCTTACTGACACAACTAATTTGGCTAATCTACAAGATTTAGGTTTATATTCTTATAGAGGATGGGAGCCACCATTTACCGATGGCTCTAGCGTTTTATTATCTGATGCTGTTTCTGGCGGCGATGGAAACTGGACTCTTATAGGTACAGCATTGGCTGAACCTTCAATTGTTGGTGAAACAAGTGCAGAAGCAGCAGGTAAAATACCTTCTGATATTGACCACTTCTGGATGCCTGCTATTGGAACTGATGGTGGGCAAAGCGATCAATCATATCAATGTATTGTTTATAGCTATGATGGTCCTCAAGCGGATTATTCTCCTTATTATTTGTCCCTTGGTAATAATGCCACTGCTTCAATCCAATTCAGCAATAAAATTACAGGTGCAGCAGACGGTAACGAAGATTTGTTTGTTATGATTGCTGGTTCTGTAAATTCCTCTTCTGCTGGCGGTGATAAAGTTGAAGTATATTATAAACAAGGTGTTGGTAACTGGCAACTTCTAATAGATTTGACAAGTTCAAATGCTTATGCACATTTCGCCACAGTTCAAACAGCTTCTGTAACCACTGGCTTCAAGATTGAATACTCATCTTCAGCCGAGCAAGCTTCTTCTACAACTGGCGTAAATGGTTGGGTTATTCTAGTTTCTGGTTCTACTGGATTGTAGTAGCTTGACACGCTAATAATTTTATGATAACCTCTGTGTCTAACAACATGGAGGTTATCTTTTTTTATGAGTGTGATAAATGTCAAAAAGTTGAATGAATCTGCAAAACTACCACAAAGAGCAAACCTCGCAGATGCGGGTGCAGATGTATTTTATTGCGGTGAAAAAAATGTAGAGATTGGACCAGCAGAAACAGCCCTTTTGGGCACAGGTTTGCAGATTGCTACACCACTCGGTTGGGTATGCGAAGTAAAGAACCGCTCAGGTATGGCTGCAAAAAACCAATTGATTGTCGGTGCTTGCGTAATTGACTCAGGTTATGCAGGAGAGGTCAAAATCAATCTTCACAACGTGGGTAAAACACAGAAGATAATCAAACCAGGGGATAAGATTGCTCAGATCTTATTTTACAGGGTAGAACTTCCTCAATTTGAATTATTGAGCGCAGAAGAAGAACTTTATTCCAAAACCCTAACCACTTCTAATCGTGGTGCAGGCGGTTTTGGCTCAACGGGGTGCTAAATGAATGAACAAACTCAACAAATTATGTTTTCAAGCAAATCAGATATGTGGGCAACGCCACAAAAGTTATTTGATTCACTAAATCAAACTTATAACTTTAC
>Ga0070749_10002438_pt1 | contig 12478 bp, 11 predicted proteins | sample VirMetDEL_Nov_18_FD_75180 | JGI IMG/M metagenome (GOLD analysis project Ga0070749, IMG submission 75180) | Aqueous microbial communities from the Delaware River and Bay under freshwater to marine salinity gradient to study organic matter... | ecosystem: Environmental > Aquatic > Marine >...
CCCCTTGGGGGCGGCGGGCACGGTGTCCTCGGGCTTGGTGACCTTGGGCGCGCGAGCGCGGACGGGCGTTGGGGCGTCGGCGGGGATGATGTCGATGTCGGTAGCCATGGTGTAGTGCACTCCTCTGGGCACGGGGCTACGCTAACACATGGCCAGAACCACGAAGCCACGCACAACACGCTCGCTGGCAGACCTCATGGGCGAGGACGGAGCGTCGTACGTCGGCGAGACCCATGACCCGAACTCTGCCGCCCCGCCAGAACCCCCGGAGGAACTGCACCCGCTCATCGACGCACGGCTGGACCTCACGTCCCTTGACGGGGCCATCCACGTGACGGAGGCGACGCTCGCTGCCTACGTCAACCGCAAGGTGAACGACAAGCAGGTGGCCACGCTCATGGAAATCATCAAGACCAGCTCCGGGTTGCTGGCCACGAAGGCCCGGGTGGACAAGCCCAAGGGTGACCCCACGGCCATGCCTGCCGTGGAGGAGCAGGTGCGCATGCTCACCCAGACAGGTCCGTTCGGGATGTTCGCGGCTGCCAGCCGCACGGTGCGCGTGCATGAAGCACCCCTGCTTGCAGCCCCGCCGCGTGTACCTGCGCTCCCGGGTGACGAGTGAGCGCGGTCATCGGTCCCGGGCACCCCGACTTCTGGAACCCCGCATCGTTCCTGCCCCAGTGGAAGGTGCGCGCGAAGCAGGGGAACCTCGTCCCCTTCAACCTGTGGTCCCACCAGCAGATGCTCGCGGCTGCCGTGATGCGCTGCTACATCGAGGACAAGTGGCTCGTCCATGTCAAGCCCCGGCAGGAGGGCAGCTCCACGTTTTTCACGGGCGTGGCCACGCAGCACGCCATGTACAGGGTGGGCTGCCGCGCCGCGCTGCTCGCCCACAAGAAGGACACGGCGAAGAGCCTGAGCGAAATCGCCATCAGGTTCTACCAGTCCACGCCCCAGTCCATCCAGCCGAAGAAGCTGCTGGGCCTGAAGCGGACGCTGGAGTTCCCGCAGCTGGACAGCAAAATGACCATCGCCAGCGTGCGCGACGAAGAGCCGCTGCGTGGCGACACGGTGCAGGTGCTGCTGGCCACGGAGGTCTCGTCGTGGGCAGAGAACGGTGGCCCGGAGGCATGGACCTCCGCGCTGAACGCCGTGCCCCGGGATGGCGGGTTCGTCATCGCGGAGAGCACGCCCAAGTTCCATGGGGACCAGCTGCACCTCCTGTGCAACGAGGCAGAGACCCCCGGCTCCCGGTGGATGAAGGTCTTCATCCCATGGACCATGGTGCAGGAGTACGCCGTCCGCCCGCCGAAGGGGTGGAAGCCGACGAAGGACGTGCTGGACTACGCCAACACGAACGGCATCACGGAGGCGCAGGCGTACTGGCTCCAGACCGAAGGGCTGCCCCGATGCGCCAGTGACTTCGCGCGGTTCCGTGCGGAGTACCCCGTCAACGAGCTGGACTGCTGGGTCATGGCCGGGGAGAGCGTGTTCCCGCAGGACCCGCTCATGGCACGGGCCAAGGAGCTGGACGGAGGCACGGGTCTGACCGTCGAGACCAAGGCCATGGAGGTCTGGAGCGCCCCCGTCAGGAACCATCGCTACGTCATCGCGTGCGACCCAGCCAGCTCATGGTCGAAGAAGGACATGTTCGGGGTGCAGGTCCTGTGCGTGGACACGTGCGAGCAGGTCGCCGAGTACGTCGGGCACACGGACGCGTTCACCATGGCGAAGACGCTGACGGAGCTGTCCGCCACGTACAACCAAGCCCGGGTCTACGTGGAGGCGAACGGCGTCGGCGACGCTGTACTGAGCCACCTTGTGGCCATGGGCTTCCGGAACCTGTACTGGCGTGCGGGGTCATCGGGCCATGGCAAGGCTCCCGGCTGGTACAACACGGCGAAGAGCAAGGCTGAAGCCATCTCCATCCTCCAGCAACTCATCGCCGATGGGAGCCTGAAGATGCACTCCATCCGGTGCATCCGGCAGCTGCTGAACTACCGTGGCCAGTGGGACCGACTGGACCGCGACGCGCAGGGCGGTCACTTTGACCTTGTGGCCAGCTTGGCCATCGCCGCATGGGCGTGGCGGCAGTCCAGCAACATGAGCTGGGCCTCCCGGCAACTCTCCGACAAGGAGAAGGCCGAGCAGGCATGGCGCAGGATACTGCGGGTCGCGGATGCCGCACCCTCCAACCTTCAAGGCGGGGACAAGTCCCCGTGGGGAACACACCGATGAACGCGCTTCGACCGAACGAGCTTGCCGAGGGCGTGGCTGGGCAGGAGACCCCTGACCGCAACCTGACCCGCATGGTGGCCACCATCCAGCAGATGGAGGACAACTACCGGAAGTTCCGGGCCGCCGAAGACGCGCGGAACCTCGCGTTCTGGCGCGGCCACTTCTGGGCGGGCGACGGCATCCGGGTGCTGGAGCAGGAGGTCAAGAACTACTGCGCCCAGCTCAACGAGACCTTCCCCATCCTCGACACCATCGCGTCGGCGCTGGCCATGGACCTGCCGCAGGTGGAGGCGCTGGACCACCGGAGCCATGAGTTCGGCACGCCTACCCGTGCGGAGGACCCGTTCTTCGTGGGCAAGCGCATCGCCTCCGTGCTGAACCTTTATGCTACGGAGGATGACCTCGATGACACCCTCCACCAGATGGTTCTTCATTCACTTATCTTCGCCAAGGGGGGCATCGTAAAGGCGTCGTGGAGTGCCCAGCAGCAGCGGGTCATTTGGCGTCTGAAGATGCCGTGGGAGGTGTTCTTCGACCCTCAGGCTCGCCGCATGTCCGATGTGAACTGGGCCTTTGAGCGGTTCCCCATCCACTACGACACCTACAAGCAGCGTGTCGAAGACGGCGTGTACCGTCGTCCCGTGAAGGAAATCAAGCCCGACACCTACCCTCGCTCTCTTGTGGAAGACGAAATCAACGACGAGCAGGAGAAGGACCTGCGCAGCAAGGGGCTGCGTGAGTACGTAAGTATCTACGAATACTGGGACTTCCGGAAGGGTCTGCTCTACCACATGACGGTTGAGCCCATGGAAATCCTCATGGTGGCCCCCCTCCCGTGGGGGAACCCCTACACCGCTCTCGTCTACAACAACGGCATCGGACGCATGGAGGGGGTGCCTGACGCTACCCTCATCGCTCCAGTGCAGCGAGACATCAACGAGCTGGTGAGTGCCCGTAGAGAAATGGGAGCTCGTCTTCCCCGGAGGATGCTGCTGGACAGGAGGTTGTTCCGTAGCGAAGAAGAATGGGAGCGGTTCAAGAACGCGCGTGCGTGGGAGCCCACCCTCCTCGACGCGCCGCCGGACGGGAACATCCAGTCTTCCATCTACGTGTCGCCGGAGATGCCGACGACGTTCGACTTCAACAAGCACCTCGACAGCGCCCGCGAGAACGTGCGCTACATCCCGGGCACGGGTGACTTCCAGCGGGGGCAGGTGGCGAACATCCGTACTGCCGCCGAGGCGAACATGATCCGGGCCAGCGTCGAAGGACGCATGAACGTCCGGGTGCGGCGCACCGTGAAGGCGGTCAAGCTCATGTTCGACCGTTCGCTGGAGTGCATCCGGTGGGCGGTCGCCAACCCCGAGGCGTCGGGTATCGACATCCCCCGCCTGTGGGCCGAGACCCAGAGCGACGTGGACATGTTCACGTTCCGGAGCGACCTGCTCAACGAGAACTTCAAGTTCCGGCTGCTGCCCTTCAGCCCGCTCATGGAGGACAAGATTGCCCGCCGCAACGCGCTGGAGCGGCTGCTTCAGGTCATGGCGAACACGCCCATGGCCCCCAACTTCGACTGGCGCGAGCTGGCGCGCGAGGTGCAGGATGTCTACAACATGCGACCCAGCGTGGTCACGGAAGCCCCGCCCCCTGCCGCTCCAGAAGCTGGTGCCGCAGGCGCTCCGGCAGGCATGCCCCCCGGCATGGCCCCCGGTCTTCCGGCAGGCCCCATGGGTGCGCCCCCGATGATGCCGCCCGCCATGTCCCCGGGTATGGAGGGCGCACCTCCCATGGACCCTGCCATGATGGCTGCGTTGCTGGGTGGACAACCGCCCATCATGGGCTAACTACACGCCACGGGAGCATAAATGCTGAAGAACCTGCGCGAGATGGCCATGAAGGCCATGGGCGGCGACAACGAGGCCATGGAACTCATCATCATCGCCGCGCCGAAGGGTGCCATCGGGGGAGACCCCATGGCGTTCCTGAAGAAGGTGGCCGAGGACGGCGAGTACGCGGGCGAGCTGGAGAAGTCCATGGGCGAGGACGACTACTCCAGCGACTACGCCGGGGAGGAAGAGGGCCCCGACGAGGGCAAGCTCTCCTACGAGGCCAAGCACAAGGCCGTCATGGAGGCGCTGGACATGGCCGGGGTCTCGCGCAAGGAAGCCTCCGACATCGCGGACAAGGTGTGCTCGTCCGACGCGTCCGAGTACGGCAGCGACGAGCCCACGGAAGAGGAGTAGCCAGTGCCGCTCTACGACTACCGATGCGAGGCGGGGCACGTGACCGAGGTCATGCGCCCCTACGAGGACCGGAACGACCCGCATCTCTGCGCGTGCGGGCAGGTCGGAGGGCTGGTCTGGCTGAAGATGGCGCGGGTGGTCGGGCCCGTGTTCTCTGACTTGGAGGCGTACGAGGGTGCCCTGCTGACGAAGAAGCAGCGGGAAGCCGGGGTGCGCATCACCAGCAAGGCAGACATCGAGCGCATCGAAGCGCAGAACGGGTTCACCCGGGTGGACCCGAACAGCGCCGCGCACCGTGCGCGCATCGCGGACCAGAAGGACGAGGCCCGTGAAATCGAGAAGGTCAAGGCGACGGGTGACCGCACCGCTGTAGCGGACTACCTCGCCAAGACCACCATGCAGCAGGCTACTGGCTGGAGCGACACCAAGTACAGCCAGTGGAAGGAGATGAAGGATGCAGCCGAGCAACGTGTCCAGTCCGGCGCTGCCGCCCGACATGTCGAACCTGTCCAGCCTGTCGGTGGATGAACTCATCAACGTCATGAAGCAGCGAGCGCAGGAGGTCCAGCAGATGGCAGCCAACCCCGACACCGCCCCCGGTGGTCCCGAGGCCGAGATGCCCATGGCCACCAACGTGGCAGCCCCCGCCCCCGCCAAGGTCATGCCCGCTGGCAAGGGCATGACGGGCATGCCCGCCGAACTTGTGCGGAACGCGACGGCGGCGCTTGTGGACAGTGGGCTCCTGCCCAAGGTTCAGGGCCAGCTGGACGCGAACCTCATGGACCTGCTCTCCGCAATCGCGGAGGCAACCGCCCCCGGTCTCTACGACCTGACCGACGAACAGCAAGTGGAGGAACTTCTCCGTGGACTTTCAGACGGAACCATCCCTGTCCCCCCCGCCAACCAGCTCAACGCAGGAGCTGGAGAGCAGCCCGTACCCGCTGGAGGAGCAGGGCTCCCCGGAGGCCAGCTCCCCGGAAGCGGAGCAGGCGCTGGAGGCCCCGGCTTCAACGCAGACCAGCTCCTCTGACTACACCGGAGAGGTCCCTTCGTGGGCCTCTCTGGATGATGTCCAGCTGGATGCCATCCCTGAGCAGGTGCGCCCGTACGCGGAGCGCCTGTTGGGGCTGGCGCGGCTGCATGACCAGCGGCAGCAGGACGCGCTCGCCACGTACCAGCAGTCGAAGGAGTTCTTCGAGAACATGGTGCAGCAGCTGGAGGCCGCTGGCGTGCAGGATGCACGGCCCATGGCCCAGCAGCTGGAGGCCCAATCGCAGGTCCTGAACACCTACGCCGCCCAGATGGCGTCGGTCGCGTGGCAGGCGTTCGAGGCGCGCAACCCGACGTACGCCCAGCTGCCGCCCTCCACCAAGGAGCTGTTCGCCAAGGTGCTGGAGAACCCCCAGTTCGAGCAGAACTGGGAAGGACGCACCTACGTGGACAAGCTGGAGGACGCTCTGCGGTTCGCCATGTACCGGACGAACGTGCAGGTTGCCCCTGCGGCTGCTACAGCTGCAACGTCGGCGGTCTCGCTGCCGCCTCTCCAGACCCAGCCCCGGGATACCGGGGTGGCCCGGAGACAGGCAGCGGTCGCCTCCGGCGAAACGGGCGGGGGTCTCCCAGTCCGTGCCATCACCGAACTGTCGTGGGACGAGGTACTCGGACGCCACGACCATCTGCTGAAGTAGACCCCCTCACCCGGAGCCCACCATGGCACTTCTCGAATACGCCAACTACACCGTGCCGGACCTCGTCAAGAAGTCCATCGTGTCGTTCTTCAACCGCGACCCGATGCTCAAGGACCTGACGACCCGCAACCGCGTCCGTCGTTCCGGCGGCACCAACGTCCGTACGACCCGCATCAAGGGCAAGCACTCGGACATCACGGAAATCAACGCCTCCAACATCTCCGTGCCGCTCACGAAGTACGAGACCACCAGCACCCTCACGGGCGACTGGACCAAGTACATCAAGCCCATCATCCTCCCGCACATCGACCGCGACCGCATGCAGTCCCGTGAGGACCTGAAGCGGTTCGTCAAGGACAACACCGATGCGGCCATGATGTCGTTCCACATCGACTTCATGCGCCAAATCTACATGGGCTCGGTCGCCCAGCTCGCGGGTCTCGGCAGCCTCAACGGCTACAAGACGGGCCTCACCAGCACGGGCTTCGAGAACGGCGCGCTCCGCTTCCAGAGCCCCACGGCTCAGGCGGCGTCCGGTCTCTCGTACCTCGGGCAGACCCGTGTGCAGGACACCGTGAACTTCGTGGACAACTACTTCAACCAGTTCAAGGAGCACACGGGCATCGGCACCGACTTCCTGAAGAACGCGGAAGAGGTCAAGATCACGGCGGACACGTACGCGCAGGACGAAGAGGGCATCAGCCTCGGCATCCTGAGCATCGCGGACCACGTGAAGCTCGGCGAGGAAGTCCGCACCTACCCGGGTTCGGCGGGCGTCACGGCGGCCATCACCTACACGGTGGACGACCTTGAGAAGGGCAAGGCTCACCCGACGGTCTACGTGGCCAACGGCGTGCGCTACTACGCCAACCGCTGGATGTCCGACGCGGGCATCAACCTCGGCGTCGTCGCGAGCACGGAGCACGTCTACCTGCTCAACCCGAACGGGCTGGAGTTCTGGGTCAACGCGAACAACGACTTCCGCACGACCAAGTTCACGGACCATCTGGAGACCAGCAACTTCGACGCCGACGTGGCGTACATCGTGCTGGAGAGCCAGTTCTGCGTCCCGAACCTGCTCATTCAGGGCGCGCTCGCGAACCTGCCCTAGTCCATGAGCCATGAGGCGTGGGGGCTTCGGCCCCTGCGCCTCACGCGCATCACCCTCTTCCTCTGGAGCTTCCCATGGCTGTCAGCAACATCATCAACCTCTCTGCCACCAGCGAGGTCACGACCCAGCGCCCCTCCGTCATTGGCCAGCTCCGTGAGGAGCAGGACGTGACCTACGGGTACCGCCTCCTCCGCATGGTCAAGAACACCTCGGGCTCGCCCATCGTGGCGAACAGCGCGGTGGCGTTCGCGTCGGGCTCCTCGGAGAACGTCGCCCTTGCCACGGCTGGCGCGCTCAAGCAGACCATCGCGGGCATCGTCGTCGCCACCATCCCCAACAACTACTGGGGCTGGGCCGTGTGCAGCGGCGACTGCGCCGCCATCTCGGACGCCAACGTCGCCGCGAACGCTCGCGTCCGCGTGGTCGCGGCGTCGGGCACCAACGGGCGTCTCGATGACGCGGCGGTTGCAGTGGCAGAGGACGAGTTCATCGGCCTCTGCACCGTCGGCACGGCGGCTGGCGCGAACCAGCCCATCCGCGTCCGTCTGTCCGGCCTCATCTAGGTGAGGTCCCCGTAGCGGGGGACGGGTTCAGAGCAGCCCCCGCCAGTGGCCCCGCGAGGGGCGACGCCCCATGGGTTCACCCCCATGGGGCGTTTCTGTTAGGGGGACAACGAGGGCGAGCGACCCATGAACCTGTACGACCTCCGCGAAGCTGTACGCGTCAAGACTGGCTACCCGGAGCGGGGTGCCACGGGCACGACGCGCCTGAACAAGTCCATCAACTACGCGCTGCGGCACATGTGGCGCGAGATGCCGGAGGCTCTGCTCAAAGAGCAGCACCGCTTCTTCTTGGAGACGCCCATCACCGGGGCGGCGACCATCCACTTCGATGACCTCTTCACGTGGTACCTGCCGACCTCCATCACCAGCGCCATCCTCGCCACGGACGGGACCCTGAGCGCCCGCAACTTCGAGGTGCAGAAGGCGGGTGTCTGGTACCAGTTCCGCATCCGCGAGGTGCGGCGGGCCATCATTGACCCCGACCAGCTGCCCAAGCCGGATGTCTACGACTGCATCATCGTGGACAAGCCGTGGATCAACTTCACGGACACGAACCTCCCGTTCCGCATCTACACCGACGCCTACCCGTACCCGGGTGACGTGCAGCGGGTGCGGACCATGGTCTACAACCCGGAGACGGAGCCGCGCGAGCTGCCCGTGTCCGCGCATCCGGAAGAGATGGCGCGGATGCGTCTGGGCTACGGGTGGCGCAACTCCGGGCGCATCGAGTTCGCGGCGTCGGGCGACTGGTACCAGCAGCCCGCCCCCCACTACACGCCCGGGACCGCAGTCATCTCCCAGCCGGAGGCCAACGCCGACCGCTGGGGCTACGACGACGCGGGCACGGAGCACGGGGCCGCGTACGCGGGCCGTCGGTTCGGGGCGGCGGGCACCTTCTCCTACAGGGTGTGCCACGTGTGGGGCCGTCAGCCCAACCAGTTCAACGGGACCATCGACCCGGGGGCCATCGCCAGCCAGAACCAGACGGGCCGCCTGTCCCCGTTCTACATCAGCAGCCCCAGCCCCGCCTCCGCGCAGGCCACGACCACGTGGGGGGCAGGTGCTGTGCAGGTCACGCTGCCCGACATCGGGTACCAGCACATCGGGTCCAGCAACTCCAAGCACCCCAGCTACCGTCGGTCTGGCGTGCAGAAGTTCATCTTCCGCGCGCGCCACGCCACGCAGGCCCCGGGTGCGGGCAACAACGCGGCGGTCACCCAGCTGGAGAACGACGGCATCTACTACCTGTGGAAGGTGGTGGACGGGGACACGACCACCGTGCTGGACAAGGGTGACGCGGACCCCGTGGAGCGGGACTTCCAGCTCAAGGACTTCCACGGGCACTTCCACATCCGGTTCGACAAGATGCCGGACAGCAAGGTGCCCGTGCTCCTCTACGTGGTGAAGCGCCCGCCCACGCTGGAGTACGACACGGATGCTCCGGGCCTCCCGCCGGAGTGCTTCGAGGCCATCACGGAGCTGGCTGCGAGCTACCTGACGGGGGACCGGGACGGGTCCATCGAGCGGAAGGGCGCGTACTACCAGAGCTACCTCAACGAACTGAACGCCCTGCGCCGCCTCTACTCGTTCCCGGGCTTCGTGCAGGGACCGTTCGGGGACGGCATCGACACGCGTACCCGGGGCCTGTTCATCGCAGGCCCCATCCGGAGCGCCTAGCCCATGTTCAAGAACTACCGGGGGCGCACCGTCGGTGCGGCCAAGACCATCGCCGAGGCTCCCGTCAGCGACGGGTCAACCGCGCTGGAAATCGAGAACTGGAAGCTGGACGAGCTGGGGGTGCTGGACAGCACCTTCCGGCTCATGCCCTTCATCCCCAACCAGTGGCGCAACGCAGGTCCTCCCCAGCCGTTTCAGGAGGGCGTGCAGGGCATGGCCTTCCTGCGCCGCTACTCCGAGGTGCCGGAGCTGCTGTTCTTCGCGCCGCCCTTCTCCACGCAGGGGACGACCTACGGCAGCGTCTGGCGCTACACCCCATGGACCCGGGACGTGGCCAGCCCTCACACGGGTCTGACCCAGCAGTTCTACTACGTGTTCCCTGACAACACGACGCAGGCCGTCCGGATGCAGGCGAAGCTCCGGTACCCGCCGCAGGCCGAGACGGTGGGCAACCGCGCGTACTTCACGTTCTGCGACGGTGGCGGCGCGTGGGTGTGGGACGGAGAGCGGTGCAGGAACTTCGGGTTCCAGACGACGCCGAGCGCCCCGGACGTGGAAGGCCCGTACCGACAGGACGATGACAGCCCCAACAACGGCGGGTTCAGCGTGCGCGGGCGCATCGGGACGACGGACCACACGTTCACGGATGCGACGAACGTCAGCGTCGGTGGGCTGGACGAGGGGTCATGGCGCTACGCGATGGTCTGGGAGAACGCCGACGGGGCCTACTCAGCAACGAGCCCCCTGTCTGGCCTTGCCACGCTGCGCCTCCAGATGGCCGACCCGTCGGCAGACGGTACGCAGCTGGAGAACCTGCGCCGCCGCTTCCGGCTTCGGTCCATGGCCCGTGGGCCAGCGGGCACGGTGGCGCGCATCCTGCTGCGCACGCGGAACCTCCTGCGCCTGCCGCCCGGGGACCAAGGCGACGTGCGGTACCTGTTCCGCATCCCCAACAACCACAGTCAGGAGTGGGTGGACGACCTGCCGGACGGTGAGCTGGGGCCGCTGTTCGAGCCGCGCGCGCCGACCCCCGTCGGCTTCTACTTCCTCAAGTTCTTCAGCGGTTCGATGTTCGTCATGCGCAACGACGGGCACCCGTCGCGGGTGTGGTGGTCCGAGCAGGGGAACCTGAACGGCCCGACGCCGGAGAGCTTCATCGAGGGGCACTACCGCGACATGTTCCCCGCGACGGGCCCCATCACGGCAGCCGTGGTGACGCGCATGTCCAGCGTGCAGGAGCCGCCCACGATGCTCGTCTTCAAGGAGAGCGCCGTTCACTTCGTGGCGGGCGAGTACCCGGAGTGGACCTTCGGCACCATCCATGAGCGTGCGGGGTGCGCGGGTCCCGGGTGCGTCCAGATTGCGGGCGACGGGTCCACCATCTGGTACGGGGCGCGCACGTTCTGGCGCATGGACCAAGAGGGGAGGGTCTCCGACATCGGCGGCCCCATCCGGCGCAAGCTGCGCCGCGTCAACACGACGCGTGCAGAGTTCGGCGTGTCGTGGGTGGACAAGCGCGCGGGCGAGGTGGTGTTCGCCCTGCCCTACGAGGACAGCACCGGGAACAACTACCAGTTCGTGTGGGACTGGCGACTGGGCGGCTGGCGCACCCGCCGGGACCTGACCGACATCACGGCGGCCCTGCCGTTGCCCGGGAGCGACTACATCCTCGTGTCGGGGACCTACAACAGCATCACGAACGTGTGGGTCTACGGGAACGGGTACCCCGGGTACGCCGTGCCGTACCCGACCGCGCTCTACCGGACGGGCTGGGCGACCTTCGAGAAGCCGGGGCCGGGGATGCACGGGGCGTTCAACGCCCATGACCTCATCTTCACCATGGTGGAGCGAGGGTCCGGGGACGCCACGCTGCGGACCTACCAAGACTGGTCGCTGGATGAAGTCATCAACACCGAGACCATCGCCAAGGTGCACCCTGAGAACGACAACATCCCGTTCTACGGGACGGCGGTCTGGGACATCGGCGTGTACCGGGACCGCCGCTACTTCCACCAGCGGTCTGCGGTGGACGTGCCCAGCGCATCCGTGGTGGCGAGTGAAGTGGAAGTGACTGGGCCCATGGCCCTCATCTCCGTGGACATGTACGGCCCGCAGGTGGCCATGGCTGGCGGGCGCACCCCGCAGCCCAAGGAGTAGACGATGGCGCTCTTCTTCCCCGACGGCGTGCGCAACGGCGAGGTCATCGACCCGGACAAGCTCGCGAGCGAGTTCATCCGGGCGGCCAACGTGGCGGACCAGACCGACCAGTGGAACTGGCTCAACGACGGGCTGGCGGCCCTCACGTACCTGAACGGCGGCGATGCGTGCTCCGTGGTCCTCTCGCCGGGGGCGACCCTGTGCGACCTCAAGAGCGTGCAGGGCGCAGCGCCCATCCTGCCCGACACGGTGGGCGCGGACGCGAACCTGTGGAAGCTCCCGTTCAAGCGAGGGCTCCTCCCGGTGGGAGACGGGACCCCGGCGGGGGTGCTTCAGTGCACGTGGACGACGGAGTACCCGGAGCTGGTGCTCATCGTGATGACCTGCCAGTACGTGCGCAACGCGTCGTTCGGCAGCAACTCCATCAGTGGCTCGCTCCCGGCGGTGCGCGCGCAGGTGCGGATGCAGCTGAACGGCAGCGTGCTGCCCGGGACGGGGCCCTTCGCGAACCCGCTCTACGATGTCCGTGGCACGGGCTACTCGCCGGAGACTGCCGCCCTCTCCAACGTGTTCGTGGGCGTGCTCCCGGCGGGCACCCATGTGGTGCAGGGGGTGGGCGGGCAGAGCGACAACACGGAGGTCAACGCGGAGTTCGACTTCCAGCAGGACGCACCTGTCCAAGGCGTGTGCATCGGCGCGCGGGACCTCTTTGTCGTGCGCTTCGCGCGCGGCGAAACCCTGAACGGATAGGAGGCGTCATGCCTGTCACCCCGCCAAAGTCTGGTGCGCTCATCACCAAGG
>Ga0070749_10002439_pt1 | contig 12477 bp, 13 predicted proteins | sample VirMetDEL_Nov_18_FD_75180 | JGI IMG/M metagenome (GOLD analysis project Ga0070749, IMG submission 75180) | Aqueous microbial communities from the Delaware River and Bay under freshwater to marine salinity gradient to study organic matter... | ecosystem: Environmental > Aquatic > Marine >...
GAGCGTGGTCATCGGCTGGAGCGGTTCGATGAGATGGCTGGGTGCGTGTCGGTTCGGAGGACGTGTCGTCCGGCGGTGGGCGGTCGGTCGGATGGTCCGCAGTATTTCTATCCGACTGATCCGAGTTTGAGTGAGGGTCAGCGGCAGCCGGTCTTTCGGTTGACGGCGTTGCAGTATGCGAGGCTGATGGGGTGGGCGATTTCTGAGGGGTATTCGACACGTCGGAAGACGTTTCGGATTTGCCAGGAGAAGGATGAGAATCGTCCGCAGATCGAGGCGTTGCTGGATGATTGCGGGTTCCTGTGGAACTACAACGGGCGGGAGTACGACATCAGTGAGGCTGCGTGGGCGGCTGAGGTCGAGCGTCTGGGCTACAGTCATCAGAAGCGGATACCACGGGAGCTGCTGGAGTGTGGGACGGACGTGTTGCGGGAGTTGCTGGATGCGTTGTTCTTCGGTGACGGGAGCCGCAACGTGTATTACACGTCGAGCGAGGGGCTGGCGAACGACGTGGCCGAGGTGGGCATTCGGCTGGGCTACTCGGTGTATATGACGGAGCGGCACAGCGGCTGGGAGGTGATGTTGTCACATCGCGACGTGGTGCAGTTGCGGACGGGGAATCGGATCAGGGCTGGGGAGAATCGGGACAAGTCGGTGAACTGCACGTTCGAGGAATTCGAGGGTCAGGTGTATTGCCTGTCGGTGCCGGAGACGGAGACGTTTTTCATACGGCAGGGCGGGTGCGTGTGGTTGAGCGGGAACAGTGGTCACAGTTGGGTGAAGCATCGGTGGCGGTTGCCCGTGGGGCGGGATCGGATGTTTGGCGAGGTGATCACGGACTCGCTGGACAAGAACGGTGACGTTGAGCCGCCGCGTGTGGCGGTGCATGGGCACATTCAGGAGAACCACGTTCTGCTGTATGCCGACCCCGGTTACATCGCGCGGATCAGGAGTGCGGCGCGGAACCATGCGGAGCTTGAGGCGTGGTTGAACGGCTCGTGGGACATTGTGGCTGGGGGGATGTTCGACGACGTGTGGGATCGGAACGTGCATGTGTTGCCGGACATTCCGCTGGGGATGATTCCCGAGGGGTGGCGGATTGATCGAAGCTACGACCACGGGCAGAGTCGGCCATTCAGTGTGGGCTGGTGGGCCGAGAGCAATGGTGAGCCGATCAAGGTCAACAATCGGTTGTATGGGGCAGTGCGTGGCGATCTGTTTCGGATTGCCGAGTGGTATGGCTGGACGGGCGAGCCGAATACGGGTGCCCGGTTGCTGTCGAGTGAGATCGCGAAAGGGATACTTGAGCGTGAGGAGCAGTGGGGTATTCGTGGCCGGGTGAAGATTGGCGTAGCGGACGGATCAATCTTCGACCATTATGAGCCGGGTCTGAGTGTTGTTGGCGAGATGCGTAAGCAGGGACTCGACTGGTATGCGGCGGACAAGAGTTCGGGAAGCCGCAAGCAGGGCTGGCAGCAGATCAGAGAGCGGATGAAGGCGAGCTTCCCCGGCGAAGAGGGGGTGCGGGAAGAGGCCGGGTTGTTTATTCTTGAGTCGTGCGATCAGTTTCTGCGGACGGTGCCGGTGTTGCCACGGTCGGATCGCGACCTTGACGACGTGGATACTGATGCTGAGGATCACATTGCGGACGAGGTGCGATACCGGGTTCGTTTCAAGACCAGACGGATTCGTCGAGGTAGTTGGAAATGAAGAAGGCCGGACCTGACACGGTATCGTCGGCGTACTCACACATGGCCCCGCTGTGGGACAAGATCAGCTCGGTGCTTGGCGGCACGGAGACAATGCGTGCATCGGGGACGATGTATCTGCCGCAGCACGATCGTGAGAGCAACGCGGCCTACGACGAACGGCTCAATCGAACCATTCTGATCAACACAACGGAGCAGACCCTGAACGGCTGGGTGGGCAGACCATTCAGCAAGCCGATGCAGGTGAACGCGAACATTCCCGACGAGCTGGCGATGTTGCTGGAGGACGTGGACCGTCAGGGGAACGACCTCGATGTGTTCTGCCGCAACTGGTTTCGGGACGGTCTGGCGAAGGGTTTCAGTCATGTGCTTGTGGACTTCCCGGCATTGCAGGGCGATGGCCCGAGGACGCTGGCGGATGACCGGGCTGCCGGGCTGCGTCCGTACTTTGTGCATTTGCCGCCGGAGAATGTGATCTCGGCTCATGCGGAGATGGTAAACGGTGTCGAGACGCTGACTCACGTTCGGGTGCATGAGCAGGAAGTAGTGCGGGACGGGTTTGAGGAAATGGTGGTCGACCGGATTCGGGTTTACGAGCCGGGGCTGGTCGAGGTGTACGAGAAGCGTGGGACGAAGGGCCGCGAGGAGTGGGTGGTTGTCGAGAGTTACAACTACGACCTGCCGTACATTCCGATCGTGACGTTCTACGCCCAGCGTGACGGCTTCATGGTGAGCAAGCCGCCGCTGCTTGATCTCGTGAACATGAACATTGCCCACTGGCAGAGTCAGTCGGATCAGACGGCGGTGTTGACGGTCGCGCGGTTTCCGATGCTGGCGTCGTCGGGGATGATGGACGACGACGAGGTGGTGGTTGGTCCGAACCAGTGGCTGGCGACCCGCGATCCGCAGGGCCGGGTCTATTACGTCGAGCACAGCGGCAAGGCGATCAACAGTGGGCGGATGGACCTGCTGGACCTTGAAGAGAAGATGGCGAAGTACGGGGCGGAGTTCCTGACGAAGAAACCTGGGCGTCAGACGGCGACGGCGAGGGCACTTGATTCGGCGGAAGCGATCAGCCCATTGCAGGACATGACGCATCGGTTCGTCGACTCGGTCAATCTGGCGATGCAGTATGCGTCGGACTGGCTGGGCATCGAGTCGGGCGGAACGGTTGACCTGCACACGGACTTTGGGCTGAGCGGTTCTGACGCAGGAGCCTTGACGGCGTTGACCGAGGCGAGGAGAAGTCGGGACATCTCACGCGAGACATACCTGCGTGAGTTGCAGCGATACAACGTGTTGGACAGGTCGTTCGACATTGACGTTGATGGTGAATCTCTGCGTGACGAGCAGTCGTACGCTGGGCTTTCGACACAGATTCTGGTCGAGGAGGATGACGATGAAGGTGTTTGAGAACGGTGTATATCCCGGCCAGCGGCACGCATATGTCGAAGGCTCGGCCAACGCAACAACAACGCTGACGATCCCGGCTGACGCGAGTCATTTCTGGACTCTGGAGCAAGTGACGTTTTCAGCGGACACTGACCCGGACTCCGGCGTTACGCTGACGATCACGATCGGCTCAACGGTTGTGTTCAAGCATTTCATCACGAAGAGTGGTCCGGGACCGATCCCGCTGAGCGGACTGGCTCGCGGCGTGAAGAACGAAGCTGTTACGATCACCGCCTCGGCGGCGGGGACCGGCAAGAAGGTCAATCTGAGTGCTGTTTACAGGTAAGGTGCAAAATGCCATACGAGGATACTGCGTTGGGCGGCAACTCAGGGACGAGTGGTCTGATGGCGAGTCACGATGATTCGCTGGTGTCTGTGCAGAAGGAAGTAGGCGGCAAGCGGAAGAAGTATGCGGTGGTCTGTCCGCACGCCGGGAAGACATTCTGCTTCCCGGAGTTTCGGAAGACGCTGTATCAGCTTCCGTTGAACGAGTGCCATGTCGTACTTTACGACAACTCTCAGTCGAAGAAGCACAGTGCGAAGCTGAACACGCTGAGTCGGGCGTTGCCGTCGTTCACGCTGATCAAGGACGATAACAAGCCGGAGTCGATCGAAAGCAGCATGGACTTTCGCGTGATCGTCGCACGTTGCAGTGCGGTGTATCAGCACATCTACGAGAACCATCTGCCGAAGAAGTCGGATTATGTCATCAATCTTGAGGACGACGTGTTCGCCCCGCCGGGCGGATTCAATCGGCTCAAGGGAGTTCTCGACACCTACGACGACGTGGGTACGGTGGTCGGCAACTGCCGTGATCGTCGCGTGAAGGTGATGAACGGCGAGGCGCAGCCGATCGCCGTGAACTTCAGAAAGACGCAGAAGATCGGCGGAACGGGAGAGGTTCAATACGAAGTGCTGGGCGTCCACGAGAAGGAGTTCGGCGTTGAGTGGATCGGCGCGGCGCACATGGGGCTGTGGCTGGCTCGACGTGAGTGTGTTGATCTGGTCGGAATGCAGACTGTTCCCGAGGGGCAGGGGCTGCCCATCGGGCATGACATTCAGTACGGCCTACGGCTTAACGAATCCGGATGGAAGTTCGCTGTGGACTGGTCCGTAAAGCTGGACCACTACTACATGCAGAACGGCGAGGTCTTGAGCGTTTGATGCGATATCAAACCTTCGATGAATCTGATCGCGGATCGTCTGACTCTCAGGGCAAGTTTACTGCTCTGCGAATGGATCGCTCTGTTTTCAAAGACGCCCGTGTGCTGGACCTCGGTTGCAACGAGGGCTACTTCTGCGGCAAGGCGTTGGAATACGGGGCGAAGCGTGTAGTCGGGATTGATCAGAGTCCCGATTTGATCGCATCAGCGAAGACACGTTTTCCGGCGGCAGAGTTTCTGTACCAGAGCTGGGACCACGGCTGGCCTGCGGGCAAGTGGGACGTGATCCTGATGCTGTCGGCGTTTCATTATGTGGAGTCGCCGGATGCACTGCTGTGCCGGATTCGGAACAGTCTTTCTGACAAGGGTGTGTTCATTCTTGAGTGCGGCGTTGTCGGGATGGATGGTCCCGGCTGGCAACGGGTAACTCGGGGCGATGGAAGCACGGTCGGCTACACGAGCAGCCGTGGCCTGCGGCAGCTTCTGAACCGGAACGGCCTGACCTGTCGTGACCGGGGAGCGTCAGTGGAGCAGCCGGGCGATCCGATCCCTCGGCGGGTGATTCATTGCGGCCTGAAACGGCGAACGATCGTTCTGGTTGCTGGCAACAGCATGGACGGCAAGACCTCGCTGTGCGAGGAGATGGGCCTGCCGTACTTTTCGGTCGATGCGTTTTCTCGTCGTTCGATCTGGTTCGACAGGGCGAAGTGGACGAAGGAGACACAGGGTCCGAACCTGTCGCCATTCTACGAGAAGATGTCTGGCCGTGAGGACTTTCTGGAATCGTTGTTCCTGAGTCTGCCGAACGACCCCGTTGTTGTTGTTGACATCATTGAGCCGCTGGCAAGTCAGTTTTCGCAATACATCAAAGACCGCACCTCGGACATCGTCTGGGAGCTGAAAAAAAGTGCCTGACGCCAATCAGGAATATCTGGACCTTCAGATACGGTATCAGCACCGGCTACGTCGTCTGGCGAGCCGCATTCTGGGCCGTTCGATAGAACTGGTGTCGCTGTCTGATCGTCAGCTACTTCAGAGGATTCGTCGCAAGCTGCCGCCGACTCGGCGTGGCAAGTTTGATTTTGCGTCGAAGCGATATCTGGGGCTGATGGAAGAGTTGCGGCGGTTGCGTGAGCGGCAGTTGCGGGAAGCGTGGGAAGCGTCCCGCAAGGAAATGAAAGAGCTGGCCTACGCTACTCAGGACACGGAAGAGGAGCGGACGCTTTTCGTTCTGCCTGTGAAGATACCTATCGCGAGGGTTCCGCCGACGATCTTGCTGTCGGTGTTTGAGGAACCATTCGCGGGTGGTCCTGTCGAGGCCCGGACGTTTCCCCAGTGGCTGACTTCGATTCAGGCGGCGGACTTCGACCGGATTCAGGCTACGGTACAGAGTGGCCTGCTTGAGGGTGTTGCGGTTGCCGAGATCGTTCGTCGGCTGGCGGGGACGAAATCGCAGGGGTATTCAGATGGCGTTCTGGCGGGGACGCGGCGTAACTTTCAGGCGGTGCTGACTGCTGGAATCACTCACGTTCACAACAGTGTTTCGGAGAAGCTGTGGACGAAGAACCCGGACGTGTACCGCTTTCTGCAATGGGTAAGTGTTCTGGATGGGCGAACTTCTGCGATATGCCGTGCGAGGGATGGCAAGTTTGCTCCGATCGGTGGAAACAAGCTCCCGGCGGGCGTGCCGCCGCTGATTCCGCCGAGCACACGACCGCCAGCTCATCCGAACTGTCGGTCGATGGTTGTTCCGGTCTTCGATGCACGGGGACTGGCTGCGATTGTTGGTGAGCGTCCTTTCGTTCGCGAAACGTCGAAAGACGAATACAAGAAGATCAATTTCAGGCAGCGTGCCAAAGATTCCATAGGTGGCCGTGTCTGGGGCGGTATGTCTGCCGAGGATCGGCAGCGTGCCGTGGATGCGGTTCGTGACAAATGGCTAAAGGATCGGATCGGAACGGTTCCATCCGACCTTACCTACGACGGATGGCTACGTCGCCAGCCCGTCGAATTCCAGAACGAGGTTCTGGGCCGCGCGAAGGCGGTGTTGTTTCGTAAGGGACTGAAGATTGATCGGTTCGTCGACCGAGGCGGTCGAGAGCTTTCAGTTCCTGAACTCAGGAAGCTGTTGGAGTAGCATATGTTTGAGTTCTCGCAGAACACGGAGATGGAGAGTCTGGATTCGGTGCCGGAGAACTTCCGGGTTTTCTACAAGCAGAGCGATTCTGGTGAGGGATATCGGCTGAATTCTGATGACCCAGCCACGTCTGCGGCGGTGTCCACGATCACCGGACTGGCAAAGAGCCTGAAGGCGGCACGAGCGGATGCGGACAGCTACCGAAAGCAGCGTACTGACCTGAGTGCGTTGTCCGAGTACGGTGATTCGCCGGAAGCGATTGCCGAATCGTTTCGAGGAAAGCTGGGCGATCTTGAAAAACAGATCAGTGAAGGATCACAGGCAAAGGTTGATATCGAGAGGATTCGTGAAGACCTGAGCAAGTCCCACAGCAAGGAGCTGGAAAAGCGGGACGCCCTTGTGCAATCACTGAAGGACCAACTCTACTCCAACCTTGTTCTTTCTGAGGCGACGACTGCGATCGCGGCTCAGAAGGGCGTTGCCGAACTGCTGATGCCGTTCGTGCGTGAACGAGTGCGTGCCGTCGAGGAAGACGGCAACCTTCGAGTTTACGTCGTCGACAACGAAGGCAACCGACGCTACTCGGGCACGACCGGCGAGGCGATGAGCATTCAGGAGCTTGTCTCCGAGATGAAGGGCAATGCCCAGTTTGGTCGTCTTTTTGAGTCAGAGGCTCCGTCAGGAACTGGAACGAATCCGGCTCCGCAGCGGAGATCGGTGACTCCGGCGGCTGAGATGACATCTGTTGACAAGATTGCGGCAGGTCTGCGGAAAGGACAGTTCAGTCGACCTGGGCAATAACATGTTGACGAATTTTGCGGCTGACTCTAATTTGTTGGCTGACTTCGTTCGGGAGCGACTTCCGAGCGTGACACTGCCAGAGCGATTCTGGTCTCACCAAGATCGGTTTCTTCACTTTGGCAGGAGGTGCTTAAATGCCATCAGTTACGCTTGCGGAATCGGCCAAGCTGGCCCAGAACGAACTCGTCGCGGGGATCATCGAAAACATCATCACCGTCAACCGGATGTACGAAGTGCTTCCGTTCGACGGCATCGACGGCAACGCTCTGGCGTACAACCGGGAGAACGCTCTCGGTAACGTCGACGTTTACGACGTTGGTGACACGATCGCCGCGAAGGCTGCTGCGACCTTCACTCAGGTCACCAGCACCCTGACGAGCATCATCGGTGATGCGGAAGTCAACGGCCTGATTCAGCAGACTCGTTCCGGTTTCGGCAACGACCAGACTGCTGTTCAGATCGCCTCGAAGGCCAAGTCGGCTGGTCGCAAGTACCAGGACATGCTGGTCAACGGAACTGGAGCATCGAATGAGTTCAGCGGCCTGCTGACTCTGCTCGATGGTGGCCAGACCGTCTCGGCTGGTGACAACGGTGCTGCTCTGTCGCTGACGGACATGGACGAAATGCTCGATCTGGTCGTCGACAAGGACGGTCAGGTTGACTACATCACCATGAACGCTCGTCCGCTGCGGTCCTACATGGCCCTGCTGCGTGCTCTGGGCGGTGCTTCGATCAGCGAAGTCATCACTCTGCCGAGCGGCAATCAGGTTCCCGCATATCGCGGCGTTCCGATCTTCCGCAACGACTATCTGCCGATCGACCAGACGAAAGGCTCGGAAACGGCTGCTACGACAATCCTCGCCGGTACGCTGGACGATGGTTCTCGTCAGCACGGTGTTGCCGGTCTGACCGCAGCCAACATGGCTGGCATTCAGGTCGTCGATGTGGGTGAGTCGGAAACGAAGGACGAGCACATCTGGCGTATCAAGTGGTACTCCGGCCTCGCGTGCTTCAGCCTGAAGGGTCTCGCGGGCCTCAACGGCATCAACAACTAAGTCCCGCCCCCAGGCGGCTGCTGGTGAACTGGTCTCGTCCCGGCAGCCGCCTGTTTTTTTGAGGTCTCACGATGAAGCTATATCTGGCCGGTCCCGGTGCCGGAAAAGATAAGGTGATCAAGGGCATTCATTTCGTCAGTGGCATTGCCGAAGTGCGACCAGATCAGGAAGGTCTGATCCACTACCTGTCGAAATACTACCAGGCGTTTCCAGAAGGCTCGAATGAGCTGGCGGAAGCTCTGGAGCAGTTTGGGGGCAAGGAGATTTACTATGGCCGAAGTAGTGTTCCGCAAGAGCGGCCAGGGGATGACGCTGCACTTCAATCGGATGGGGAGTCGGCTTCCGAGGAAGCCGCAGTTGAACAGCATGACGATGCTGCAACCGATTCCGGGACCGGAGGGGGTGTGGCCGAAGGGAGTGGATCGGAAGACGCCGGGCTGGATCTCAAAGAAGTGATCGAGCAGGCATGTCTTCTGATTCCGCTCGATGATCGAACATGCTAGACACCGGGCGGTGTGCCGAAGCTGGTGGCGGTTGTCAATGCCGCTCGTGGCAACCGGGACATCACTCGGGCAGACGTTCAGAAGTACGGCTTGTCGAAGAAGCAGGTGGCAGATCGTCTCGGCAAGGGGTAGGTAGATGGCATTCACGTTCACGGTTGAAGACGGCAGCGGACTGGAGAACTCCAATTCGTATGTGAGCGTGTCGTATGCTGACGACTACCACGAAGGCCGAAACAACACCGCATGGACTGATGGCTCAGTGACCACGGCATCCAAGCAGGCTGCTTTGGTCCGGGCCACGGATTACGTCGAGAAGCGATTCGGTCGCAAGTTCCGTGGCTGGAAGGAGAGCGGTTCCCAGGCTCTTCAGTGGCCCAGAATCGACGCCGAGGACAACTCTGGGTATCTGCTTCAGGACATTCCAGACAAGCTCAAGCAGGCCGTTTCTGAATACGCCCTGCGATCGCTCTCACTGCATGAGCTGACGCCCGATCCGATCTCTCCGGTGCCGTCCCAGTCGCATTTGTTTGGGTCCACCCGTGACCTGACGGCGACTGGCGAAGTGTCGAAGAAGACGGAGAAGGTCGGCCCGATCGAGGAGTCGGTCGAGTACCGCTTTGGTGATTCGACCGTAACTGCCGCGAGCCTGTCGACGAAGTCAGCACTGGTCAGTGATTACAACATTCCCGAGTACCCGGCAGCGGACATGCTGTTGGAAGAATTGCTGGTTCATGTCAGCACCCGTCGAATTGTTCGGGGGTAAGCATGGCTAAAGACTACACGGGAGCACAGAGCAAGGCGACGACGCTGATCGAGAAGTTCGGCAGGACGGTGGACCTGTTGAAAGAATCTCGTGTGTCGGCTGATCCTGATGCTCCGTGGGAAGGCACGACGACATCCGAGACGCGAGTTGAGGACGTGTATGCCGTTTTCGTTCCGCTCTATGGTGAAACGGCGGTCATGGAGACTGTCGCAGCACTGGGCGGAACAGTGAACCGCTCAAAGAACTGCTTTCTGATTGCGAACGTGGCTGGGCAGGATGTCCGCACCTTTCAGAAAGTAGTTGACGGATCAAAAGTCTGGCGGATCACTCAGGTGAACGTGATTCAGCCCGGCGGAACAGTTTTGATGTACGAGGTCGAAGTCGATGGCTAGTCCAGCACAGGCCCGTAACGACATCTACTCAGCCGTGAAAACGGCGTGGGATGCCGGTGCGGCCACGTCGGGCAAGACGTTGATTTATGACAACGTAACTGCCGACATCCCACAGGCGGAGTCCGGGTCGACCGGCGATCCCGATCTGTGGGGTGCGGTTCGTGTTGAGAACAACATTTCCAGTGTGCGGTCGCTTCGAGGCGACGGTGGCGTGCAGCGGTTCCGCCGCGTGGGCATCGTCGTAGTAGAGGTATTCACGCCTGCGGGGAATGGGCTATCATCGGCAGATGCAGTCGTCAAGGTCGTCCTTGATGGGCTTGAGGGAAAGACGACAGCGAATGGCGTCATTTTCCGCAACGCACAGGTACGGGAGGAGGGGGTCTCCGGCCCGTGGTTCCTGACCGTTATCACGGTCGACTTTGAATACGACGAGGTGAAGTAACTATGGCAACTGTCAACAAGATTGATTCCAACGTCACTGGTCTCCGCATTGCAAAAGAGGCTTCCTATGGCACTCTGCCGGGAACCCCGATCTGGTATCCACTGGAACCCAACAGCTACGGTGACTTTGGCGGCAACGTCACGACGACCGCTCGTGAAACGATCAACGATTCTCGTTCACGTCTGAAGGGCGTAACGACCGACGTTGAGTCCACCGGCAACTTCGAGGCCGACCTGACTCAGAACAGTCTGGCTGAACTGCTGGAAGGTTTGTTCTACGCGGCATACGCCAAGAAGGCCGAACGGTTCAACAATCACACAGCAGACAGTGTGATTACTGATGTCGCCACGGCAACGGACACCTACACGTTCACCACGGGAACTGCATTTGCTTCCGGTGATCTCGTCTTCGCAAGCGGCTTCACCAACGCTGGAAATAACGGTCTGAAGACCGCTACTTCTGGCTCAGGTGCAACCAGCCTTGTTGTTCTGGAGAATCTGGTCGACGAAGCTGCTCCGCCCGCACTTGCGAAACTGGTTACCGTTGGTTTCGAGTTCGCTTCTGGAGATGCCACCATTGACGCTGACGGTGGCACGGGTGGTCTTCCTGCCCTGAAGACGACCACGAAAGACCTGACGGAGCTTGGTCTGACGCCCGGTGAGTTCATCTACATCGGCGGCGACGACGCTACCGAAGCATTCTTCACCACGGCCAACAACGGCTGGGCACGGGTCAAGGACGTTGCTGCCACCACCATCACGCTCGACAAGACATCGGCCACGATGACGGACGATGATGGCACGGATGACAATTCCGGCGGAACCGGCCAGACGATCCGAATCTTCTTCGGTCGCACGGTCCAGAACAAAACCGGCTCGGACATTGTCCGCACAAGCTACCAGCTCGAACGCAAGCTGGGTGCTCCTGACGACGCCTCGCCTGCTCAGATTCAGTCCGAGTATGTCACGGGTGCGATTCTCAACGAGTTCACGCTGAATCTGCCGACTGCCGACAAGGTCACCACGGAAATGACCTTCCTGGGCAAGGACACGGAGCAGCGTAGTGGTGCCACTGGCGTCAAGAGCGGCACACGTCCGACGCTGGTTGCCGCTGATGCCTTCAACGGCAGCTCGCACGTCACACGATTCCGACTGGCTCCTGTCAGCTCATCGAATTCATATCCGACTGCGACATTCGCATTCGTCATGGAAGGCTCGCTGACCGTGAACAACAACAACTCGCGGAATCAGGCGATCGGCACCCTCGGTGCGTTCGACTGCTCCGCTGGTACGTTCGAGGTCAGTGCCGAAGTCACGGCCTACTTCCAAAGCATCTCTGTCCTTCAATCCATCCGCAACAACGACGACGTGTCGCTGGACATTGCGATGGTTCAGGACAACGCCGGTATCGTGATCGACCTGCCGCTGCTGACCCTTTCGGGTGGGCTTGCTCAGGTTGAGCTGAACGAGCCGGTCAAGCTCCCGCTGACTGTCGATGCGGCACAGGCAACGACAGTGGATACGGCGTATACGCACACGGCGAAAGTCTGTGTGTTTGACTATCTCCCAGATGCAGCAGAATAGGATGAAAAATGAGTCTGTACTCAGACTTCAAGACCAGCAAGACGCTGGAGGTGGACGGCGTACGTTTCGTGAATGGGACGTACGCCTACACCCTTGCCCGTAGTGGTGGTGCGAACAAGAAGTTCCAGAAGCTCTTTGAGCGACTGGCCCGTCCGCACCGAAGGCAGATGGACAATGGAACGCTCGACCCGGTGGTGGCCGAACGCATCATGCGTGAGGTCTACGCCAAAACGGTTGTCTTGAAGTGGGAAACCCTTCGGGACGACGAGTGGGTCGAGGGAATCGAGCTGGAAGACGGCTCGATTGTTCCGGCGACGACTGACGTTCTTGTGGGCGTGTTTACGGACCTTCCTGACCTGTTTGCTCAGATCATGGAAGACGCCAAGAGCACGGCCTACTTCCGTCAGGCGGGCATGGAGGAAGACGCGGGAAACTGATCGAGTTCCTGCGATACCAGCTTGAGCAGGGACGTTACGA